>Ga0137378_10001795_pt1 | contig 18224 bp, 9 predicted proteins | sample SagtaG_21_FD_104813 | JGI IMG/M metagenome (GOLD analysis project Ga0137378, IMG submission 104813) | Vadose zone soil microbial communities from Sagehorn Ranch, Mendocino, California, USA - Sage2_L_60_16 metaG | ecosystem: Environmental > Terrestrial > Soil > Vadose zone | place: USA... | reverse complement strand
CATCACGGGTTTCTATAGGATCGATGATCCTATCGATCCATAGCCGGGCGGCACCGTATCGTGGGTCAGTCTGCTCGTCATAGGTCTGCTTTACCGACTCGTACAGCTGTTTTTTCTCTTCTTCGCTCAGCTGTTTTCCGCCACGCTCCAGCTGCCGGATTTTGATTTCAACCAGCGTACCGGCGGCAGAATCGCCGCTCATAACTGCGTATTTTGCCGTCGGCCAGGCAAACATGAACCGCGGATCATAGGCCTTGCCGCACATGGCATAGTGCCCCGCCCCGAACGAGCCGCCAAGAATTACCGTGATCTTCGGCACAATGGAATTGGATACGGCATTCACCATCTTCGCTCCCGCCTTGATGATCCCGCTCCACTCTGCGTCGCGCCCGACCATGAACCCGTTGACGTCATGCAGAAACACCAATGGGATCAGGTTCTGGTTGCAGTCCATAATGAAGCGCGCCGCCTTCTCTGCCGATTCGGTATAGATGACGCCTCCAAATTCCACTCGCTTACGGCCTTCGTGGTCAGTAGCTTGCGCGTGCAGCTTCTGATTGGCAACGATGCCGACCGCGAACCCGCCGATCCGCGCATATCCGCAGACCAGCGTTTTTCCATACTCTGGCTTGTATTCGTCGAATTTGCTCGCGTCCACCAAGCGGGCGATCACTTCCTTGATGTCATAAGGGCGCGCCGGCGAAGAATCGTAGATTCCATAAATCTCTTCAGCCGCCAATGCCGGTGGTACTGGCTTCTTCCGGTCCCACGGCGATTGCCGGCGGTATCCCCATTTTTCAATGATGGAGCGAATCCGCGCCAGGCAGGCGTCGTCGTTGGGCTCATGAAAATCAACCGTCCCGCTGATGGCCGAGTGCATTGTGGCTCCACCGAGCTCTTCGGCAGAAACTTTCTGTCCAATTGCGGCCTGGACCAATGCCGGGCCGGCGAGAAACAGCCCACTGCCATCGGTCATGAGAACGTGGTCGCACATCACAGGAAGATATCCTCCACCGGCCACGCACATTCCCATAATCGCGGCAATCTGCGGAATCCCCATCGCAGACATCACCGCGTTATTACGAAAGACGCGGCCGAAATCGTCCGTGTCTGGAAACACATCTTCCTGCAGCGGAAGAAAAATTCCCGCCGAGTCGACCAGATAAATCACTGGGACACGATTCTCGATAGCAATATTTTGCGCGCGGAGAACCTTTTTCGAAGTCATCGGGAAAAATGCGCCTGCTTTCACAGTGGCATCATTTGCGATGATCATTACCAGCCGAGTCTCAATTCTGGCTAGGCCGGTTACGACCCCGGCTGCAGGCGCGCCGCCCCACTCCTCGTACATCCGGTACGCTGCGTAGGTTCCGAGTTCAAAAAAGCTTCCAGGATCAACCAACCGTTGAATGCGCTCGCGTACGGTTAGCCGTCCCTTGCTGTGTTGGCTTTCGATTGCCTTTGGGCCACCGCCTTCGCGAATCTGCTCCTCCTCATTGCGAATAGCAGAGACCAAGTCCGCCAGAAAGCGCATATTGGCTTCGAACCGCGCAGATGTGGGATCGGCCCGAGTAGTCAGGATCGAGTTGATGACCGTTTCCGAAGCCATGATTTGCGACTGCTAACTTACCCTAGCCGGGTAGATGCACGCAAACTTCGGCACTGTAGAGAACAAATTGCGGGCGTTACGGCAGATGGTCCAGATAGCACTGTCCTGCTTTTGTAGGGTTTTGAGTGGGCGGCGTTGGAGGCGTCCTCCAAGGCGGGTTGTTGAAGTCAAAGAATCCCACAGTCGGATCGGACATGTCCATCTGCGCGGCATCCCGATTCGTGAGCGGATTCAGCTGAAAACGCGTCTCGATGAGCTTCAAAATTGCGGTGTAATCAGTTACGGTGTGTGACACAAAATTCTTCTTCGCGTATGGCGAGACAACGATAAGCGGCACGCGATATCCGGTATAGGTGAAGTCGCAGTTCGGGCCAGTGCTCGAAGTACACGCGTCTCCAGGGAAGAGATCAACCGGATGAATCCCATCCGGACTTACCGTCGGCTGCGGCGCCACGTGATCGTAGAACCCGCCGAATTCATCGAAAGTCAAAATAAAGGCAGAATCCTGCCAGCTTCCGCCGGGCGTGCACGGATTCGAACTCGAAGGCTGCGTGTTACTGCCGCACATCACCGAATTGATGAGCGTGGAAACGAAGTTTGCGCCCGCCCGAACACTGCAACAGGGAGGCTGCACATCTTGATCGGATGGGTGTTCGTCCAGTCCTGCACTTGACGCGGGTTCGATCTGCGCCACTTGCGGCAGGTTGCCACTCTGCGCGTCGGTGAAGAACTGCGACACCGGAACAATGTTCTGCTGATATTGACTGGGATTGTTCTTGATCGCCACACCAAAGGTGAAATCGTGCAGGTAGCTTCGGCTAATGAGGCAGGCAACATCGGTCGGATTGGCGGCGCAAGGTGTTCCATTGGTCGGAACGTAGATCTTCCAAGTGATGCCCGCAGCATTGAGTGCCTCGAAGATCGTCGGGCCCTTAAGCGCTGCGGTGTTAAATGGAGGATTGCTGCCGCGCTGATAGACATAGCCCTGCGAGGTCGCCGCAATGAGATACTCCCGGTTGGGTGGGGTTCGCGTCATCACGGGCGAAAACCAGCTGTCTGAAGTGGAGAATGCTGTCGCCATGTAGTAGTAATAATTCAGATCAGTTCCGTCGTAATATCCCATCGAACGAATGCCGTTGACGTCAAAGAACGGCGCGGGCGAAAGATTACGCGCATCATTGGCCGCCGTTCTTGCAAATCCATCCAGGGTTGGCGTAGCAGAGACAGGATCACTGGCATTCCAATCGCCATGAGCCTCATCCCATGAAGGACTGGGATTCTCAACGCACATAGTCTGGAAGTGGAACGAAGGGACAGGCGGTCCGACGTCGCCGGTTGCCGGATCGACGTGGCAGAACGTTGGCGTCGAAGTCGCGGGATTGCACCCTGGAACTGCCGGGGCGAGCGCTGGATTGGCCGGCGGATTAAATTGCGGCAAGCCATCGAAAGCCTGATCTGCAGTCCCATTTGCCGCCCAGTACGCTCGCATAGCTCCAAAATAACTGTCCATGGAGCGGTTCTCTTGGGCCAGAAAAATGATGTGATTGATACTCTGCAGGCTCGCGGTAAAAGTAGCGGTGATCGACGCTGTAGCGGACACGCCGCAAGCATTCGGGTTGCCCGTTTGGGGTGTGCAGCCGGTCCATCCCCCAAAACCGAAACCGGTGTTCGGCTGAGCTGTCAGTGTCACGGTGCTAACGTTCTGAAAGTTGGCTGTGCACGTCCCAGGGCAATTAATTCCCGGCGGACTGCTGGTGACGGTTCCGATTCCGCCCCCGGCCACTGTCACCTGCAACTGCGCCAGCCCGGGAACCAGCCCCTGACACCCGGTAAAGACAACTATTGCTGCCAGCCCCAATGCAATCGCGAAGAGCCGGGAAAGCCTCGACATGGATGGTTTCCTTATTTGTGCGGGAACTTGGATGAGAGTTGTGCAAAACTGGTTGGACTAGGATTGCCGGATGCCGCGTCCATAGCCAAGAAACGAGGAATTCATCCGTAGTTCACGGAATGTTCAAGATTCTCCGCCACGTGCTATGCTGGCGCACAGTGGGGCAACTCGCATCTAAGTGCTGGGTTTAGACTTCTGAGGAGCTTGCCGAACCTAACAAGATAATGCTCGCAATGAAGCCACGCCATCGATCCCTGATTTTGCCTGCTCTGGTTTTCACAATTTCTCTGCTTGCAACGCCGGCGTTTGCGCAAACCTGTTTTACGTCTGATGATATGGACGCGCCAACTCGTTCTGCGCTGCAAACGACAGCGACTAAATATGCTGACATGGTGGTGCGCGGGGATGCTGCCTCGCTGAAACAGAGCTCAATTCCCAGCGTCGCCAACGACTTCACCTGGATTGCAAACACGATCAAAGATAATCAGGCGAATCTGGCCGGTGCTCATACGACTGCAAGGCCTCCATTTTTGTTGAAGGCGCAAGGGACCGCGCCATTGCCCAAAGCCGAGTTCTTGTGTGGCTTATTCAACGCTACGGGTCAGACGGCCAACAGCGCCGAGTTCGTCATCCCCAATCTCCCGCCCGGCAATTACGGCATAGAGACCGTGGATCTGAATACTCAGAAATCGCCGTACACGATTTCGTTTGTCCTGCAACAGCAGGGGACCGACTGGAAGCTGGGCGGTTTCTTTCTCCGCCCCAGCCAAATAGCCGGACATGACAGCAACTGGTTTCTTGAGCGTGCGCGTGAATTCAAATCCAAGGGGCAAAGCCATAACGCCTGGCTATATTTTGTTGAGGGAAGGGAACTCGCGGTCGCTGTGCCCTTCATGTACACGCAAGCCACGGACAAGCTATACGATGAGGCGCAGAGCGTGAAGCCGGCTGATTTTCCGGTGGATGGCACTTCCGACCTGGTCGCGCAAAATGGCAAAACTTACAAGCTGGCCGCGCTTTTTCCGCTCACCGTCGGGCAGGACTTGGATCTGGTCGTGAAATACCAGACCCCGGACGTATCCAATACCGGGCAAACCTTCCAGGAAAACATGGCCGTGATGAAGGCTCTCGTCACGAAATTTCCGGAATTGCGGGATGCTTTTGGTGGCATTGTCGCGCGCGGAGTGGAACCTTCTGGAAGAGATTACGGATCGCTGATGCCGATGAAGGATATTAAATAGAGATTGTGGCGGCTACGATCCTGACGCCTGCGACCAGGCTTCCGGCGCACACTCTCTGACCTCAACCAGCCGGCCTTGATCTAGGACCAGTATGAGATCGCAACTCTTTAGAGTGTTCAGACGATGGGCAATCATGAAAGTGGTTCGTCCGGTCATGAGCCTTTCAGTAGCTTCCATGATTGTCGCTTCCGTGTGAACGTCCACGGAGCTGGTCGGCTCATCCAGAATGAGAATCGGGCTGTTGCGTAAGAATGCGCGCGCCAGAGAAATGCGCTGACGTTCGCCGCCGGAAATGCGCGAACCACGCTCCCCAGCCTGGGTCTCGTACCCTTCCGGCAGCGCCGAAATGAACTCGTGCGATGCCGCCGCTTTCGCTGCTTCAATAATTTCCGCGTCCGTCGCCTCAGGCCGGCCATAAGCAATATTTTCAGCAATGCTGGCAGCGAACAGAACCGGCTCCTGCAACACCACCGCGAATTGCCGGCGCAGGTCAGCAATCCGGTACTCGCGGATGTCTTTCCTGTCCAGCAGAACCTGGCCCGAAGTTGGATCATAGAAGCGCATCACCAGGTTCAGCAGCGTGGTCTTGCCCGCCCCGGTCGCGCCAACAATTCCGACTTTCGTCCCGGCAGGAATGTGAAATGAGAGCCGGTGCAATCCGCGGTCGGACTCACCATAAGTAAACGACACATCGCGGAATTCGAACTCTCCCGTGGCACGCGCAAGCCGCAGCGCATCACTCCGCTCTGCAATTTCGGGCTGCTGGTCTAGCAACATGAATGCGCGCTCCAGGCTGGCGAACCAGGCCTGCAACTCAGTCGCTTTTGTGCTGAGGGTCTGCAGCGGCTGATACACCTGAGCGATGTAGGTCATCACCATCAACAGCGAACCTACCGTCAGCCTGCCGTCGCGCACGTGGTGAACGCCAATATAAAGAGCGGCCGCGGTGCCGCCTGCAATCGTTAACCCTATCAGGACATTGAAAACTGCCTGCTGCAATGAAAGCTGCACCTGATGAGACATGCGTTCAGTGGAGCGGCGAACAAACCGGGCGTGCTCCCGCGTTTCCTGTCCGAATGCCTTGATCACGCGAATTGAGCCGATCACTTCCTGGACCACGGACAGCGCAGAACTATCGAGTCCTTTGATCGTGTGCGAGCGTTTCCGCACCACCCGGCCGCAACCTAACGAAAGGAGAAAGAGCACCGGCGTGATCAGAACTGCTATCAGGGACAGCAAAGCATCGATTCGCGCAGTGACAATGATCATCCCCACCAGGGTGAAGAACGCAGTCATCAGCGGGACCATGCCCTGAATTGTCACGTATTGAATGGAAGGAGCATCATGCTGGATCCTGTAAACCGAATCTGTGGCTCCATAGCGATCATGAAAGACCAGGGGCAGCCGCTGCACGTGATTCAGCAGGCGAGCGCGGAAATCCCAGACCAGCTTCTCACCCGTATAGGTCTGCAGCCACCACGAGCCCAGGCCCTGCAAGTTCACAAGCAGCGCTATCCCAAGCAGCACCAGGATTGCAAGCTCTAATCCCGATCCCTGAGCGTTCGCCCACGGAAAACTGGAAATCAGCCAGCCGGGCAAAGGCTGCTTCCCAAGCACATTATCAACAGTAATCTTCAGCGGCACCGGGTAAAGGAGAGTCAGCGGCAGGGACAGGAAACTTAGAGCCGCAATTCCCGTGAGATGCGGCCAGCAACTCCGGGATTCCCGGAGCACACGAACCAGAACGGAATTACTGATCTTAGAGGAGAACAACCTGCACCGAAGACGTCGAGGCCGGGTCCAAAAAATTACCGCCCTGCAACGCGATCAAAAGTGGGTCTATTCTACGCGAACTTTTTCTGCGGGCGATCTGTTAATTTGTGGCGGAATCGAAACCCTGGTAACCGTGGGTCTGCGGCACTGGGAACATCTACAACTTTCCCCGGCCCGCTCCTAAGAGATCATCTGTCTCCAAATAACGTTTTTAGCCCTGTCCATCCGTCCATGGAAAGTTCATCTAAAGCCCGTCATTTCGCGAAAGGTAGAAGTGATGAAGTCCTGGTTGCTATTCGCTCTTTCCGCTCTGCTTATCCCCCGCCCCACATGTGCACAGTTAGCCGAACTCCCCGCGGGCACTCGTGCCTCGGCTGGAGTTGGCCAGAACACTGCCGTCTTGAACGGGAGAGTGGCTTCAGAAGAAGGCAGCCCTCCTGATGCTCCAGTTGAAGTCGTTCTTGAGTGCGGAGGGGAAGTGCGCGCACGCGGCTACTCAGCGCAGAAAGGAAACTTCAGCCTGACAGTCAGGTTAGAAACATCTACCAGCGCAATCCTGGCTCCGCGCCAGCAGGCCACGATCGCAACGGGCGAGTGGGGCACATGCGAGTTGTATAGCGTTTTAGCAGGATACAGATCGGAGCGTCTGCGTCTATCACAAAGTCCCACGGCCGGAATGCAGGATGCTGGAACCATCATGCTTCATCCCGTTTCCCCAGACCGAAGCTTCGCGGTCAGCGTGACCTCGCTGGCGGCCCCCGACAAAGCAAAGCGGGCTTTGGAGAAAGGACAACAACAAGCAAGCAAAGGCAAGTGGAGCGCCGCTTGCGACTATTTCAAGAGAGCACTGGCTGTTTATCCGCGATACGCTCTCGCCTGGTTGGAACTCGGGCGCGCGCAGGTGAAGCAGAACAGCTTTGCCGAGGCGCAACACTCATTCCGCGAGGCAGTGACCCAGGACTCCAGATTTATTCCTGGTTACGATGAACTCGCCCGGCTCGCTTTGCAGCAGCACCAATGGAAAGAATTGGCCGAGGTGACAGACCGGATTGTCCAGTTCTCGCCGGATTCTACTCCGGAATATTGGTTTCTAAACTCCGCCGCAAATTACAACTTGGGAAATGTTGAGAAAGCAGGAGCTAGCATTGAGCGCGCCCTGCGCCTGGATCCCAAGCGCCAGCTTCCACAGATGGAATATCTTTATGGCCTGATTTTGGCCGGTAAACAGGACTACAAGTCCGCCAGCGAGCACCTCACGACGTATTTGCAGCTAGCGCCTCGCGCCAATGACGCGGACACCGCCAGGAAAGCTCTCACCGACTTTCAGCAAAAAGCAAACCTCGCCTCGAAGTGACGCGGGTCTAGGTGCGCCTACAGGTTTGCCCCGATCCATAGCGAGTAGATTTTGCGACACACTAACACTGTATCTAAATAGGAGGAAATGAAATGCAGGCGAACAAGAACCTCGAAGGACTGCGTGTCGCGATTCTCGCCACCGATGGAGTTGAGGACTCTGAATTGAGAGAGCCTCGCAGCGCGTTGCAAAAGGCCGGAGCCCAGGCGACGCTCGTGGCGCCCAAGGCGGGCAAGATCTATTCCATGAAGCACCATGACAAAGCCAGCCAATTCGACGTAGATGTGACACTGGATCAGGCCGATCCGGCGCAATTTGATGCAGTGCTTCTTCCCGGCGGAGCGCTGAATGCGGACACGCTTCGCGTGCACCCACGCGCTCAGCAGTTTGTTCGCACCCTTGACGAACAGGGAAAACCGATCGCAGTAATTTGTCACGCGCCTTGGCTGCTCGTTTCCGCTGATCTCGTCCGCGGCCGCACATTGACCAGTTATCACACGATTCAGGACGACGTCCGCAACGCCGGCGGCAAGTGGCAGGACGAAGAAGTAGTCCGCGATAGGAATTGGGTGAGCAGCCGCCAGCCGTCGGATATTCCGGCGTTCAATGCCGCCATGATTGATCTGTTCGCTGAGACGCAGGCAAAAGCAGCGGAGAGGAGCCGCAAAGTAGCCTAAGTCTCGATCCCAGAAAGGCCGCTAAAATCGGCTTGCGCGGCCTTTCTGTCAATTTCCACTCGTAACCGCGTTAGGGTTACACCCGACATCTTCCCCTGAAACCGCACCGCCGATAAGCTGCGTACATGAAACTGAATGCGCTGGTGATGTCCCGCAGCCATAGCTCAGTACGCACGCTGGTGGCGGCTTTTGCCGAGTTGGGGATTGAGTACCAAGTTTCTCCATCCGCCTCGGAAACCATGGAGACTTTGGCCACGGGCTATCATTCCGCGCTCATTGTGGACTTCGACCTGCCCCACGCAGTGCAGGTAGTCAAAATGGCTCGCATGGCGTCGGGAAAGCGGCGTTCAGTTTTGTTTGGCATGGTCGGAGTTGGTAAGTCAGTCGGCGACGTCTTTCAGGCGGGAGCCAATTTCGTCCTCTACAAGCCTCTTGATCTTCTGCAAGTGCTGCACTCGTTGCGCGCCACGCAAGGCTTTATGCAGGAAGATCGGCGGGGTACGTCAAGAAAGAAGAGCGAGAGCCTGGTCTACCTTCAACTTTCATCGGGCAGTACGCCAGCGTTGGTGCAGGACCTCACCGAGCAGGGAATTTCCATTCAGGCCGCGGAGCCCCTGCTACCCGCGCGAGGAGTGTCGTTGCGGTTTCTGTTGCCAGGCACCACTCAGGTGGTGCACGCAACCGGCGACTTCATTTGGGCCGACGCGCAGGGCCGCGCCGGACTATTCTTCCGCGACATAGCTGCGGCGTGTCGTCGCGATCTGCAAGCCTGGCTCAAGAAACATGGAGTGAAGAATACGGAATCGGTGCGAACACTGCTTGAACCGCAGGGAAAGCGTACGTTCGCTCTGGCACAGCACTAGGCCTCGCTCAGAGCACCGCTTTCCTTCGTGTAACTTCGTGTCCTTGTGGTTCATTGATTGACGGACCAGACTCCGTAGCACTGCATACCTGGATTTCGCTCCGTGTTAGACTCCCACCTTCGTGTCCAGATCCGATCTCATTTTTCTCTCTGCTTCGCAAATGGCGGAGCACGTCCGCAACAAAAAGCTTTCGCCTGTAGTGTTGGTTGAAGCCCATCTTGCACGCATAGACGAGCTCAACCCCAAAATAAATGCATTTGTGCACGTGGATAGGGAAGGGGCGCTGCGCCAAGCGCAAGCAGCCGAGGGCACCGTTGCCCGCGGCGAAAAGCTCGGAGCTTTGCACGGTGTCCCAATCAGCATCAAGAGCTCAATTGATGTTGCTGGATTCCGTTGCGAGGCGGGCACGAAATTGCGAGCCGGATATTGCGCGAAAAACGACGCGCCGCTGGTCACCAGGTTGCGAAGAGCGGGAGCGATGATCGTTGGAGTTACCAACACCCCCGAGCTCCTGATGGCTTGGGAAACAGATAATCTGCTCTATGGCCGCACCAACAATCCTTGGGACCTTTCGCGCACTGCAGGAGGATCGAGCGGAGGAGAAGCCGCGGCCATCGCATCCGGATGCTCCGCCGGTGGCGTGGGCAGCGATGGCGGAGGGTCCATCCGCGTACCCGCCCATTTCTGCGGCATCTGCGGCCTGAAACCAACTCCCGGACGCATTCCTGCCACTGGTCACTACCCACAATCAGTCGGACCATTCGCGCTGCTTGGAGTCGTGGGCCCGATGGCACGCACTGTCGGCGATCTGAAACTCATGTTCGAGGCCATGCAGGGGCCCGAGACGGGCGATCCTTCTGCGGCGCCAGTTCCCGTGCGCTGGCCCGCTCGCGAAGAGCTAAAGAAAATCCGAATTGGTTATTTTGAAGATGACGGCCGCACTGCGGTAACTCCCGAAACTCGCATGGCAGTGCGGCAAGCCGCAGAAGCCTTGCGCAGCGCAGGATTTGACGTTGAGCCCTTTCGCCCCACCGGCCCTGAGGAAGCTCGCCGGCTCTGGTGGAAGTTTTTTGGCGTCGTGGGAGGAATGCTGCTTGGTCCGATGAGTAAAGGCCGCGAAGCAGAACTCAGCCCGATTCTTAGAGAGTTTAATGAATGGGTTGCGGCCGAGGCCCCACACACGGCGCAAAGCCTCCTCGACACCTGGATCGAACGCGACCTGCTGCGGATGAAGGTTTTCGAGCAGATGAAAGAGTTTCAAGTGCTGCTATGCCCCGTCGCCTCCATCCCCGCCTTTCGTCATGGTGAACGGAGCTGGGAGATTAACGGGACGCGGGTCGAATATCTCGATGCCTGGAGCTATTGCGAGTGGTTCAATCTGCTCGGCATGCCGGCGGCGGTCGTCCCGATAGCACACTCAAAGGAAGGGCTACCGATTGGGGTGCAGATCATTGCAAAGCCATGGGAAGAGGAACTTGTCCTGACGGTATCGGAAGTTCTCGAAAAAGAACGTGGTGATTGGAAGTCTGTGTCAATCTGATTAGGTTGGTCCCCCCATCGCGTCCGTCCCGTTTACTCCGGCACCGTGGTTCCCTGATGGAACAGCATCTGCCATGCCCCGTCGCGTTGCATCCAAATTGAGCTGGGCAAAGAGTATTTCGGCATCCGGTCTGCCGACTCCGCTCGAGCCCGATATCTCACCAAAGCAACGAGCGGCGTAATTTCGATTGCCCTGAACTCCTCAATCGTAAGGTGTCCGGGCAATTGCTTCCTGAGCTGATACAAAACCTGTTTCTTATCGTAGGCGCGGCCACTGCTCGCGAATTCCACAAAATTATCGGCCAACAGGGGCCCAAGCTTTTCCGGAGTCCGGCGAAGCGCGGGCTCCAGCCGCTTTTGTTCCAGTTCGAGTAATTGCTCGGAAAGAGACGGCATACGATCCACGTTATGCTTGCCACTGCCCTTTGTCGCAGGCGGGAACCGGAAGCTAGTATTTTTATACTATTTCGCTCAACAGCTCGGGAAAACTAAGGTATCGATCTAGAACTCTCGAAAAGCGCTCGTGTGCGTTGAGCGCCGCGCTGCAGTCTGCACGATGATATCTCTCCTGAAAAACTGGTTCCGATACCGCGCTCTGCCGCGCATGCTGGTGTTCCTGTCTTTCTCAGCGATTTACCTTTACGCCTTTCCCCAGGCAAACGTCTTTTATGCCATCGTTGTGTTATTTCACGCTGGGATCGGCTTGCTGGCCTCGGTTTATCTCGCGATATTTCTTGTTCGCAACCTGCGCAATTCTTCAGTCCTTGCCCGTTTCGCTTGGCTGCTGATCGCTGCCTCGGCCATTCTCGGATTGATTCTCATCAAGACAGGAACGTCCCGTCCGGCATGGAACCTGGTTTATCTGCACATCGCTCTCGCCTTGGTCGGCTGCGGAACACTGTTTGCAGACTGGGCGGGACGCAAACGCTGGCTCTCGCCCGGATTTACCAAGGCAGCCTTTCGCTACGCTGTTTGCTTTCTCGCTCTTGCCGGGCTATTTGCCGGCGCCTGGTATACGCGCAACTCGCGCTGGCTGAACCACGGTCGCATCCAGAACCCCGCAGATGCTCCTGAAAGCATGAGCGACGAAGGCGACGGTCCTCAGGGTGATTTCTTCCCCAGCTCCGCCCAGGTTTACGGGCACCAGAAAATTCCCAGCAAGTTTTTCATGGAGTCGGACTCCTGCAAGCGTTGCCACGCGGATATTTACAACCAGTGGTCCAGCTCCGCGCACCATTTTTCATCTTTCAATAATCAGTGGTACCGCAAGAGCATTGAGTACATGCAGGACCGCGTCGGAACCAAGCCCTCGAAATGGTGCGGCGGATGCCACGACCCCGCCGTTCTCTACAGCGGCCTGATGGACACTCCGATCAAACAGATCGTGCATCGCCCCGAAGCCCAGGCCGGACTCGGCTGCATGATGTGCCACTCCATCGCCAACGTGAAGAGCACTATGGGGCAGGGCGACTTCTATCTCGAATATCCCAAGCTACACGAACTGGCTGCGAGCAAGAACCCATTCGTGCGCACCATGCATGACTTTCTGGTGAAACTTAATCCCGAGCCGCACCGCCGCATTTTTCTGAAGCCCTTCATGCGCGATCAGACAGCAGAATTTTGTTCCAGCTGTCATAAAGTCCATTTGGACGTGCCCGTGAACCACTATCGCTGGATTCGCGGCTTCAACGAATACGACAACTGGCAGGCCAGCGGCGTCTCCGGTCAGGGCGCGCGGTCTTTCTACTATCCGCCGCGCTCGCAGCAGTGCGCCGACTGCCACATGCCGCTGACTCACTCCAATGATTTCGGCAACCTCAGCGGATTCGTGCACTCGCACCGCTTTCCGGGTGCAAACACCGCGGTTCCAACTGCAAATGAAGACGCGGATCAGCTCAAGCTAACCGAAAGTTTCCTGAAGAACGGCATCCTCAGCGTAGATATTTTTGCGATCTCGCCCGAGGCGGCGCAGGCCAAGGCCGTTGCGACCCCGCAATCCGATATTCAGACGACATTTGCGGTCGGCGAAGAAGCGGAAACCAAAATTGCCTCCGCAACCACGGAAGCTTCGCCGATCTCCGCGCCGCTCAATCGTGTGCAGCCCGTGCTGCGCCGAGGAGATACAGTGCGCGTAGACGTTGTAGTCCGCACCAAAAAAGTCGGTCACTTCTTTCCTGGTGGAACGGTCGATGCGTACGACACTTGGCTGGAGCTCAAAGCCACAGATGACGAAAACCAGACACTCTTCTGGAGCGGCATGGTCGAAGATAACGGCAAAGGTCCAGTTGAAAAGGGCGCGCACTTCTATCGCTCACTGCAGATCGACGAACACGGCAATCCGATTAACAAGCGCAATGCCTGGTCCACGCGCTCGGTTGTCTATGTGCGCCTGATTCCGCCGGGCGCGGCTGACACAGTGCATTACCGTATGCACATTCCTGAGAATGCAGGAAACAAGATCACACTGCACGCCCGCCTTTGCTACCGCAAATTCTCCTGGTGGAACACGCATTTTGCTTTCGCGGGAGTGCCCGATCCCAACCAACCAAAGTCGGAAATCACCCCCGGCTACGACGACACAAAGTACTCCTTCACAGGTTCTTTGCAAGGCATCTCTGCGAAAAAAGAGGCGATTCCCGACCTTCCCATCGTCGCCATTGCGGAGAACGAAGTTACGCTGAATGTCGTGCCGCATGGTTCTATCGCGCCCAAGCCGGAGACCGACTTCCGCGCCGAAGACTGGCAGCGCTGGAACGACTACGGCATCGGGCTTCTGTTGCAAGGTGATTTGAAGGGCGCCGAAGCTGCATTCCAGACGGTGACCGAAATAGATCCCAAGAATCCCGACGGATGGGTGAACATCGGCCGCGCTGCCGTCCAGGAAGGCGACATGGATCGCGCACGGACGGTTCTCGAAAAGGCGATTGCGCTAAAGCCCGATCTCGCGCGAGCGCGTTACTTCTATGCCCGAGTCCTGCGTAGCGATGGAAATTACGATGGGGCTGCCGATGAGCTGCGCAAGGTGATAGCACAGTACCCGCGCGATCGGGTTGTGCTCAACGATTACGCCAGAGTGCTTTTCCTGAAGCGCAAATACCAGGACGCTGTTACTGTTTTGAGCTCAGTGCTGGCCATCGATCCCGAAGACCTGCAGGCGCATTACAACCTGATGCTCTGCTACAACGGACTCGGCGATCCGAAGCAGGCGCAAGAGCATCAGGCACGCTACCTGCGCTTCAAAGCAGACGAGTCTTCGCAGACCATCACCGGGCCGTATCGCCAGCTTCATCCCGAAGACAACAACGAGCGCCAGGCAATCCACGAGCACGTGTCGGTGCCGCTGCCAGCATTGAAGCAGGCAGCAACGTTGACGGGCGAGGACGCCCGTCACTCCACAAGCCGTGTAGGGACGGGCGTCCACGCCCGTCCAGTCGAGCGAAGCTCGACGCGCGCAGGCGTCGTCGCAAAAATTGGGGATCCGAAGTAATGCGCAATATTCTGATTATCTTGTTGGTTTACGTTTCCGGCACTGCTTTCTCGCAGATTCAATTCCGGGACATCACTGCCCAAGCCGGGATCCGCTTCGTCCACAACAACGGTGCATTTGGGAAAAAATACTTGCCCGAAACCATGGGCCCCGGCTGCGCTTTTATTGACTATGACAACGACGGCTGGCCCGACATCCTCCTGATAAACGGCGAGAACTGGCCTGGACATCCCGGCCCGCAATCTACTCTGAAGCTTTATCACAACAATCACGACGGAACATTCACCGATGTAACTCGCAAAGCCGGACTCGCAATTCCAATGTTCGGCTTGGGCGTGGCCGTGGGCGATTACGACAACGACGGCTACGACGATTTATTCATCACCGTGCTCGGACAGAGCCATCTGTTTCACAACAACGGCAACGGCACGTTCGCCGATGTAACTAAGTCCGCTGGGCTCTGGGGACCAAACGAGTTCTCCACCAGCGCCGCATGGGTCGACTACGACCGCGACGGCAAACTCGATCTCGTGGTCGCGAACTACGTGCAATGGTCTCTTCAAGGAGATCTCTTCTGTACGCTCGACGGTTCGCACAAATCCTATTGCACGCCCGAATCCTACAAAGGCTCTAGTGCGCGGCTTTGGCACAACCTTGGTAACGGCAAGTTTGAAGACGCCACACAGAAAGCGCACTTTTTCGACAATACTTCCAAGAGCCTGGGTGTCGCCATTCTCGATTACAACAACGACGGCTGGCCCGACGTCGTGCTCGCCAACGACACGCAGCCGAACAAACTTTATCTGAACAAGAAAGATGGGACGTTCGAAGAAAAGGCCGTTTCCTCCGGAATTGCCTTCAGCGAAGACGGCGTCGCCCGCGCCGGCATGGGCGTCGATGCGGCTGACTACGACCGCTCAGGGCGGCCTAGCTTGATTATTACGAACTTCGCGAATCAAATGCTCTCCCTTTATCACAACGAGGGCAACGGACTGTTCGTCGATGAAGCCCCCAGTTCGGAAGTTGGGCGCGCGTCGCTAGTAACACTCGGCTTCGGCTGCTTTTTCTTTGATTACGATAACGATGGTTGGCCCGATATTTTCGTTTCCGACGGGCACATTGAAGATCAGATCGAGAAAGTCCAGAAGCGCGTCAGCTATGCCGAGCCTCCACATGTTTTTCGCAACCTGGGCGGAGGTAAATTTGCGGAGACCACGCAATCTCTGGGCAGCGTATTTGCAGCGCAGAAAGTAGGCCGGGCTGCAGCGTACGCCGACACTGATAACGACGGCGCCCTGGATGTGCTGGTCACCACCAACGGCGGCCGGCCGTATCTCTTCCACAACGAAGGAGTGACGAATCGCAGTGTGCGAATCAAGCTGGTCGGGACGAAATCCAATCGCGATGGAATTGGCTCGGTAATTACTCTTACTTCCGGCAGCGACAAACAGTCGAAGATGGTCCGCAGCGGCTCAAGCTATTTGTCGCAAAGCGAATTGGTCGCGACGTTCGGTCTGGGACAGAAGATGAAAGCGGATTCGCTTGAGATTCAGTGGCCAAGCGGGAATACTGACAAGTTGACCAACGTCAATGTGGGACAAACTGTCATGGTGCAGGAAGGGAAGGGCACCGTTTCCTCGCGAGCGTATGGCCCTCCAACAAAGCCTGTCCGCGCAAATATGGCGAAGCTTTCCGCCGAAAAGCATTAACCACAGAGGGCACAGAGTCACACGGGGGCTGACAGAAGGCGATTTTCTCTGTGCGACCTCTGTGTAACTCAGGGTCCTCTGTGGTTAAATCTTTAGCGATGAAATCTAAACTGCTGTTGTGCGTCAGTGGCCTGCTCGAGGCTGTACTGCTCATTGCCGCCGTTTCCGAGAAGAAGCTCGACCCCACTGAAGCTGCCCGCCTGAACAATCTCGGCTGCGCCTACATGAACCAGCAGCTCTTCGAGAAAGGTCTAAAGAATTTTGAAGATGCCGCCACGCTTGATCCCAATCTGCGCGTCGCGAAGCTTAATCAGGGCGTCGCGCTTCTAAGCCTGGGCCGTGTGGATCCAGCCAAGAGACTCCTCGACGAAGCCGCGAAGGACGATCCCAAAGATCCGCACGTCTGGTATGCCCTGGGAATGCTGGAGAAAAACAGCAGCGATCCGCAAGCAGCAGTCGAAGATTTCCGCCGCGTGATCGAAATCGAGGATAGTGACGCCGACACCTGGTACTTCCTGGGCACGGTTTATTCCCAGCTCAAACAATTTCCCCAGGCGATTGATGCCTTCGAGCACGCACTCAAGCTGAATCCGCTGCACGCCTCGGCGCAGTTTGGACTCTCGCGCGCCTACCAGCAGTCCGGCGACACCGCCCACGCCCGCGAACACCTGGCGCGCTTCCAGTACGTCACGCAAAACAAGCTGGGCTCGGCGATGAGCCTGGCCTATGGCGAGCAGGGCAAGTATTCGCTGGCCGAGGAGTCGCAAGCCGCCGCAGTCACAGTCCCGCCCCAGATTCCGGTGAAGTTTGTGGATGTGACGAAGGAGGCAGGACTAGTTTCGACGTCTAAACCATTACTTAATGGGTTCGGTCCAGGGGCATGTTTCCTGGACTATGACAATGACGGCAGAATCGAGATCTTTTTATCTGAGAACGGTTCTCAAGGTGGCATCGCGCTTTACCGCAATCTCGGGAACGGAAAGTTCGAAGATGTTACAAAAAAGGCCGGACTCGACCCGGCCATTCGTGCTGTCGGATGCACGGCAGGGGATTTCGACAACGACGGCTTCCCTGATCTGGCGTTGAGCCTTACTAGCGAGGGAGTGAACATTCCGAATCACGTTATTCTCTTACATAACGAAAAGAACGGCACATTCAAGGACGTGACCGATGTGGCCGGAATCAAGAGTGACGGCCTCAGCGAGGGATTGACGTTTATTGATTACGACCACGACGGCGACCTGGATCTTCTTGTCAGCGCAATCGATCTGGGACTGCCAGTGACCGACACGTCCAGAATTCTGAACTATCGTTCAGTACCGACAGGGAAGAGTGCGATGTGGCGGAATAACGGTAATGGAACGTTTACAAACGTTGCCGACCAGATCGGATTTGAAAGAACGAACCCTTCGCGAAACGCGATCGGTACTGACTACAACAATGATCGCGCTGTCGATATGGTTCTCGCTGGTGGCGCTCCGGTCATCCTCGAAAACCCACGGGAGGGAAATTTTCGTATTCGGAAACCTTGGTTGCATGATACTCCCAACCCGAGTACTGCTGTTATTGCACTCGATTTCAATCATGACGGCTGGATGGATTTAGCATTCGCGCACTGGACACATCCTGGTATTTCACTTTGGCGCAATAATTACGGCAAGAGGCTAGAGCCGGTAAAGCTTCCCGAAACCAACTGGGCCCGCGCGTACGGCATCGCCGCCTTCGACTACGACAACGACGGCTGGGTTGACCTCGTCGCCGTAGGCGAAACGAAAGACGGTCAAGGTGAAATCCGCCTGTTCCGCAACCTTGGCCCGGATGGGTTCAAAGACGTCACTGCCGACGTGGGCCTCGACAAAATTCAGCTCAAAGATCCTCGCGCCATCATCACCGGAGACTACGACAACGACGGCGCCACCGACCTGCTCATCACCCAGAACCACGGCCCCGCCGTCCTGCTCAAGAACGAAGGCGGCAACAAGAACAACTGGCTGCGGCTCGCGCTCAAGGGACTGAACGACAACAAGAGCGCCATCGGGACCAAGGTCGAAGTTTTCTCCGACGGCATTCGCCAGAAATAT
>Ga0137378_10001790_pt1 | contig 18245 bp, 17 predicted proteins | sample SagtaG_21_FD_104813 | JGI IMG/M metagenome (GOLD analysis project Ga0137378, IMG submission 104813) | Vadose zone soil microbial communities from Sagehorn Ranch, Mendocino, California, USA - Sage2_L_60_16 metaG | ecosystem: Environmental > Terrestrial > Soil > Vadose zone | place: USA... | reverse complement strand
TTACATCCCACTAGGTATGTGGTATTCGCCGAAAGGGTCGTTTGCAAAAAGCATCGCCCGGCAACGGATCAACGTAAAGATGTTCGATCGGGTTCGCAACATACTGCTCGAATCACGCAAGGTCCCCTTCGGACCCGCTCAGGGCAGGCTCTCGACTGTGCATGATTCTTCGCTGCGCTACGAATCATGCTTCGCTCGGGATGACAGGATTATGGGACGTGGCAAGGGAAAAATGCTGTGACACGCATCACAAATTTCCACTGCTCTCCCGATCCGGGATAGTTGTTTTGTTTGGAGGGGAGGGATTTGGGCAGGTTCGGGGTATTGACAAGGATTTGCGGTTGGCGGGAGATCGGCAACTAGCCGGCCTTTGTTTTTGCCTGGCGGCATTGCTCACAGGGGCAGATTTGTCGGAGCCACTGCCAGGAATAAATTCCTAGCTCGTGGCCGTCGTTCCACTTGAATTTGAGCGCGTATTTGCCGACGGGTTCCGCGGAAACCGGCTTTGGCGCGGGCTTGAACATGGGTAGTTCGCCGGGGTTGGGTTGGATTGGCGATCCGGGTTGGCGGCCGGCCTTTGTGCGTTCTTCGTTGCAGAGCGCGCAAGGGCAGGCGTCGCGCAGGAAGGGGAATGTGTAGTGGGAGAGGTGTCCTTCTTTCCATTCGATATCTAGGCCGGTGCCGGTGGTCAAGTGGACTTTTACGGATTGAGGGTCGGCGGGGGGCATTGCGTTCAGTATCGCAGATGGAACGGCGTCGTTGGTCCATTCGCCGTTGGTCGTTGGCCAAGATTCGGCCGGAGCGGCAGTTGGCACTAAATCCTATGACGAAGTTTCAGTTGCAGTTTGTGTGAATCTGCTCGATCAGGTTCGGCCAATGACTAATGGCGAACGACCAACGACCGTTCCGACCGTTCCTCCTCCAGTGGCGGAAGTCGGCGCAATCCGGTAAAATCTATGTTTCACGCATCAAGTTCTGATTCTATCCGGAGCGGTCATGGCACAAGTTTGCGAAATATGCGGCAAGGGGCCGCAATTTGGGAATAACATCAGCCACGCCCACAATGTCACCAAGCGGCGCTGGAACGTCAATTTGCGTCCGGTTCACGCCAAGGTGAAAGGCGCTACCAAGCGCATCCGCGTTTGCACTTCTTGCCTGCGCAGCGGAAAAGTCGTAAAGGCCTGATTGAGTAATTGGGTAATTTTGTAATCGGGTAATTTGAAATCGCTGGGGGCAGATCGTAAATTACTCAATTACAAAATTACCCGATTACCAAATTGTTTTACTGCACGCCTACTAGCTGCACATCAAAAATCAGGGTTGCATTTGGCGGGATCGCTCCGGGATAGCCGCGCTCGCCGTAGGCAAGCGCCGGCGGGATGCGCAACTGGCGTTTGCCACCGACTTTCATTCCGGCTACGCCTTCGTCCCAGCCTTTGATTACTTCGCCGGCGCCGATGGTGAATGAGAACGGATTACCGCCGACCGAGCTGTCGAATTTCTTGCCGGTTGTGAGCCATCCAGTGTAGTGGACTTTTACTTTTTGGCCCGAGGCGGCGGTGGGGCCGGTGCCGACCTTGATGTCCCAGTACTCGAGGCCAGAGGCGGTTTTCGTGGGAGCGCCGGTGACTTTTGTGGGCGCGTTTGTGTTTGGACGAGTGGCGATGGCCGGCTTTTTGGTCGTAGTGTGACTCGGCTGGGTCTGCGCGAGACAGGTAGTCGTAGCTAGCGCCAGAATCATAATCAGAGATGATTGCCTCATCATCGTTGGTTCCTTTCCGAATTTTCTATTTCCGATTTGTCAGTCAAAGCGATCACGTCAATTTCCACAAGCACATCTTTCGGCAGGCGAGAGACTTCGACTGTGGATCGCGCCGGCGGAGCTGCGGTGAAGTACCTTCCATAGACCTCATTCATGGCGGCGAAGTCGCCCATGCTTTTTAGAAACACGGTTGAGCGGACCACCATGTCGAGACCACTGCCTGCAGCTTTTAGGATCGCGGAAAGATTCTTCATCACGCGCTCCGTCTGCGCCGTGGCATCTCCCTCGATTACCTGCTGGGTTGCGGGATCAATCGCGACTTGTCCGGAGATGAAGACAAAACCATTGGCGCGGATCGCCTGGGAATAAGGGCCGATGGCTTTGGGTGCTCCGGGAGTTGAGATGACGTCACGCATTTATCCTCCGCCCGTGAAAGCAGGTTCCTCATGCCTGAAGGCATTCGGAATGACAATGGTATAGGACTGAAGTCAGTACTTGTACTTTTCCAACGAGGCGGCCGACGTCGATCAACGACTGCTTCTCACACTTTTTGCAGCCGTTGGACGTCATGCACGCCCGGAATCTTACGCACGCCCTGAATGATATTTTCGAGGTGCTTCAAATCCTGGATCTCGATCACGATATCAACATTGGCCTGGCCGTTTTCCGTGCGAGCACCGATATTTCGGATGTTGGTTTTGGTGTCGCTGATTACGGCGGTGATCTGCTTGAGCATGCCGAAACGGTCGTCGCAGAAGACAGTCAGCTTTATGGGGAAGGCGCTAGGGGCGCCTTCTTCTTTGCCCCATTCGACATCGATGCGGCGCTCTGGTTCGTACATCAGATTGAGTACGTTTGGGCAATTGATAGAATGCACAGCCACGCCCTTGCCGCGCGTTACGTAGCCGACGACCGCCTCGCCACGGATTGGATTACAACAGCGCGCGCGGTAGACGAGGAGGTCGCCGTGGCCCTTCACGCGAATGGCGTTGCTGTGGTCTCCGCCGAAGACCCGGCGCACGACGCTGCCGATTGCGGACTCGTCTTCAGCAGGAGCAGCCGGGGCTTCGGTCGCGGGCGCCAGTTTTCCCAGGATCTGGCGCGCGGAATATTTTCCGTAGCCGATGCCAGCCATCAGGTCATCGGGCTGGCCGAGGCCGTAGTCGGAAGCGATGCGCTGGAAGTCTTCTTCTTTAATGTCCTTCAGAGAAATGCGGTATTTACGGGCCTCTTTATCAATCAGCTTGCGGCCAATTTCTATGGCACGCTCGCGCTGATGAATATTGAGCCAATGCTTGATTTTGTTGCGCGCGCGTGACGAACGGACGACGCTCAGCCAGTCGCGGCTAGGCTTGTGTCCTGGCTGCGTAATGATTTCGACAATGTCGCCGCTATGCACCTTGTGGCGCAACGGGACCATGCGGCCGTTTACCTTTGCGCCCACGCACGTGTGTCCAACTTCAGTGTGAATGGTGTAGGCGAAGTCGATCGGAGTGGAATCGCGCGGGAGAACTACTACCTTTCCCTTTGGCGTGAAGGTATAGACCTCTTCGGGATAGAGGTCGATTTTCAGCGTGGATAGGAATTCGTTGGGATCGGAGACGTCGCGCTGCCACTCGACTACCTGCCGCAGCCATGCGAGCCGCTGTTCGTCTTGTGCAGAAACCGGGCCGTCTTTGTATTTCCAGTGGGCCGCGATTCCCTCTTCTGCCATGCGGTGCATTTCTTCGGTGCGAATCTGGATCTCGAAACTCGTGCCTTCGTCCGTGATCACTGACGTGTGCAGCGATTGATACAAGTTTGGCCGAGGCATGGCGATGAAGTCCTTGATTCGGCCCGGGACGGGGCGCCACATGTTGTGCACGATGCCAAGCACTCCGTAGCAATCCTGCACTGAACGCGTGACCACTCGCATGGCGTAAAGGTCGTACACCTGGTCGACCGAGATGCGCTGCTTCAAGAGTTTTTTGTGAATGCTGTAGAGGCGCTTGATGCGGCTTTCCACTTTGGCCGAAATGCCGGCTTCCTTCAGCTTGTCGTTGAGCTCGCGCTCGACTCCGGCCAGGAAGTGCTCGCCTTTCTTTCGGCGGGCTTCGACGGCTTCGCGGACCTGCTCGTAACCGAATGGATCAAGATAACGGAAGCCGAGGTCTTCCAGTTCTCCGCGAATTTTGCCCATTCCGAGGCGATGGGCGATGGGACCGTAGATGTCCAAGGTTTCGCGGGCGATCTTTTGCTGGCGCTCCGGCGGCAGGTGTTCGAGTGTGCGCATGTTGTGCAGGCGGTCGGCGAGTTTGATTAGCACAACGCGGATGTCGTCGACCATGGCAAGCATCATCTTGCGGAGGTTCTCGGCTTGTTGCTCTTCCTGCGTGGAGAAATCAATTTTGCTGATCTTGGTGACGCCTTCGACAATGTGCGCCACCTGCTCTCCGAATTCCTTGCGGATGTCGACGATGGTGACTGAGGTATCTTCAACAGAATCGTGCAGCAGTCCCGCGGCGACCGCGACCGCGTCCATTTTCATTTCAGCGAGCACAAGGGCGACTTCCAGGGGATGCACCAGATAAGGCTCACCTGACGCCCGTTGCTGGCCCGAGTGGTTCTTCTGCGAAAACTCGTAGGCTTTGCGGATAAGTTCCAGATCGTCGTTAGGACGGTTCTCGCGCATCTGGTGCAGCAGTTCGCGGAACTTCGTCACCGTAAGAACGTTGGTCGCGATTTGTTCGCGCAGCGTTGTCATTTTCGTTCGGGTGCTCTTCGCCGAATCGCGGGCGGGGGCGCCCGCGCCACACGGGCGGATGGCCTGTTTCCTTAGCTGATTATATCGGCTGGGGCGTACGAGACCCACAAACCATCCTTCATATTCGCCCAAAAACTGCAAATCTTAAACTGCAAAGATCGCAAAGGAGAGACGCTAAGGACGCGAAGAGTTGCTGGCTTGGGTTCGATTTAGCGCTGTCGAGGTGCGGCGGTAGAGAAATGGATGCGCTCCATCAACTCGTCCAGTTCGTCTTCGCTGCCAGCGACGAACGTGAATGAGACGATGAAACCTTTATCGATCATTACGAGAGAGCTTTGCCACATTGTCAGCTTGCCTCTTTGCTTGTTGAAGTCTCCGCGGACTAGTTGCTTGCCGCCGATGGCGAATTCGTAGGGCTCGTTGACGACTTCGAATCCGCGCTGCTCGGCGAGTTCGGTGATGGGGCCGAAATAGTCGGCGGCGGTTTTGATCCCGTGATAATTCGCCAGGCTTTCGGCGGCGATTACGACGGCGGAGTTGATGGTATCTCCGGGAGCGGCGGGCGGGCGTTCGAAAACGGCGAGGAGCGTTTGGGATTTATCTTTCGCCGGTTGGCCAGATTCCGGCTCGTCTTCCATGTCATTGGTGCGGTCCACCCAGCCGAAGGGAATTTTGTAGGTAAATCCGAAGCGCAGGCATTCCAGCAGATCGTTGGAGATTGGCCCGCAGGATTGGTTGGCGGTAGCCGTCACGGATTTTCTTTGGGCCGGGGTTTGCGCCCATGCCACCGATGAGAGAAATGAGAATAGGAGAAACGCGAGAAAAATCCGCATTGATTCAATGTTACGCGAACTGTCGGGTAATGCCGCCGTCAGCGAAACCCAACCTCCCTCGGCTTCGCTCGGGATGACACGATTTGGTGATCGTCCCGGGTTACGCGGCTTGGGCCACCTGGGGTTGGCCGCAGTGGGCACAGCGGCGAGCATCAATGGGAATCTCGCTCAGGCATTCGGAACATTTCTTGCTTGTCGGGCTGGCTGGGGCGTCGGAACGATGCATGCGGGCAACCAGCATGTTTACCGGGGTCACGACGAAGAAGTAAACCGCCGCGGCAACCAGCAGGAAGGAAATCGTCGCGTTGATGAAGTCTCCGACAGGAAAATGTGTACTGCGGATATCGAAGCCGAGATAAGAAAAATCGGGCGTGCCGACGATAGCGGCGATTAGCGGCGTGAGCAGGTCTTTGGTGAAAGCTGAGACGACGGTCGCGAAAGCTGCGCCGATCACGACGCCGACGGCCATGTCCACGACATTACCGCGCAAGATGAACTGCTTGAATCCGCTGAGCATGATTGCCTCCTGAGTTGTGGCGGTAGGGTAGTCCTGCGGGCGGGGACGCGTCAACCGGAAGCCAAGTCAAAATCTTTAACCGCGAAGGTCGCAAAGGATGCTCTAAGGACGCGAAGATGTGCCTCCTGCAATACAGTGATCTTCAGGTCTCTGAAGAGATGATTGCGCAAGCTGGCGGGTTCGTTCTACTATCCGGCCAGTGCCTTCCAGCAAGCAAGAAGTGAACCTCAAAGACCGACTGGTGTCGGCGGCGCCAGTTGAGGACGATCCCTCGTTTGAGCTGAAGTTACGGCCGCGGCGGCTTGGGGAATTTATTGGGCAGGCCAAAGTAAAAGAAAATCTGGCCATTGCGATTGAGGCTGCCCGGTCGCGGGGCGAAGCGCTGGACCATGTTTTGTTGTACGGGCCACCCGGGCTGGGGAAGACCACACTGGCAACAATCATCGCGAATGAGATGGGTGTCGGGTTCCAGCAGACTTCGGGGCCGACGCTGCAGATCAAGGGCGATTTGACTGCTGTTCTCACAAATCTGCGCGAGAGGCAAGTCTTCTTTATTGACGAAGTTCACCGACTGCAACCGGCGCTGGAAGAAATCCTCTATTCAGCGCTGGAAGACTACAAGCTCGACATTCTGATCGGTCAGGGTCCGGCGGCGCGCACCCATACCATGGATGTGAAGCCGTTTACTTTTATAGGCGCAACTACGCGCGCGGGACTGCTGTCTGCGCCTTTGCGGTCGCGGTTTGGGATCGTGCTACGGCTGGAGTTTTATGGTCATGAAGACTTGCGGGTCATTGTCGAGCGGTCGGCTGAGATTCTGGGAGTGGAAGTAAATCGCGAAGGGGCACTCGAAATTGCCAGCCGGTCGCGGGGAACGCCACGAATCGCGAACCGCTTGCTCCGGCGAGTGCGCGACTATGCGCAGGTGCGGAGTGCGGGAAAGATCGACCTCCCGACCGCGCAAGCCGCGCTGCAGATGCTGGAAGTGGATCGGTATGGGTTTGATGAAGTTGACCGCAAGCTGCTGCTGGCAATTATCGAAAAGTATCAAGGAGGCCCCGTGGGCGTGAATACGCTGGCTGCCGCGTTGGCGGAAGAACCGGACGCAATCGAAGAGATTTATGAGCCGTTTCTGATTCAAATCGGATTTCTGAACCGGACTCCGCGGGGGCGAGTGGCGACTCAGTTGGCGTATGAGCATTTTGGGATCACGCCAAGCCGGAGACAAAGCTCGTTGTTCTAGAATGGTGATCGTATGAAGCGGATCCAAAAAATTACTGCAATCATCGAGCGCGAAAGCGATGGGTACGTTGCGCTTTGTCCGGAGCTGGATGTTGCGAGTCAGGGAGAGTCCGTCGAGTCAGCGCACAACAATCTCCAGGAAACCGTCGAGCTGTTTCTTGAGAGAAATTGAACAACGCCAATGGACACGCTAAGAAATCGTAGGAACTCTGCGGTGCACAAATGCGGATAGTTCATTCGGCAATTACCAGCTCTTTGTGTGAGATCACCAAGGTTGTTGAGTTTGACCTGCAGCTCGGGGATGAGTCCTGGCCAATTCGCATTGAAGTGCTCAGCAATACGGAGAGTAGACGTCACTTTCGCTGCCGCATCTGGCAAGGTGAGTTTTTCAGGATTCAATCCACCTTCCCGACCGGAGATGACGGATTACCGCGGGATCATCCTTCCGACGAACTTGTCTGGGTAAGGTTCAATGGGCCGAAGCTAGGCGACTACGACAATTTCACGGCAGACGATGCGAATGCGGCTTTAGCAACCGTAAAGCAGATTTCGCGCGCTTCCTCGAACACTCAACGATGCAAGAGGCACTGTTAACGCCAACGAAGCCGCCATCTTGAAACCGGGCCGTTATTTTCCGGCCAGAATGACTATTCAATGATTGCCCACCTGCGCGGCAAACTAATATCGCGGCATCCAAACGACGTGATTATCGAGACCATGGGTGTCGGTTACGACGTAACCATCTCGGTGCCTACGTTTTCGGAACTGCCGCCAGCAGGAAGCGAGGTGGCGCTGCACATTCATACTCACGTCCGGGAAGATCAGATCGCGCTATATGGATTTCTGCGGCCTGAGGAGAAGCAACTTTTTGAGAAGTTGATCACGGTCAGCGGGATTGGGCCGAAGCTGGCTATCACTATTCTGAGCGGAATGCCCGCGGACGAGATGGCAAACGCGATCCGGGGCAACGATCTGGTTCGACTGACCAAGATTCCGGGCGTCGGCAGAAAAACGGCCGAGCGCATGGTGCTGGAGTTGCGCGACAAGTTACCACCTGCTGGAACCGACCAGGTGCATGTGGTCCCTTCGTTGAGTGCAACGCAGGAGGATGTATTATCCGCGTTGGTCAATCTGGGTTATCAGAAAGCGACGGCAGAAAAGGCGTTAGGGTCCGTTGAGAAGAACGGAGCATTTGATGCTATGTTCCGGGCGGCGCTGGCGGTCATGGCGAAATAGCCTGCAATTATTGCCCTCAGCGCGACAATTCAAATCCAACGATTACTTCGCTTGCACCGCCCAGGACACAGGCTGCGACATCTTGTCGGTGATGCTGGGCTTACCTACTGCTTCCACAAAGATTTGGTAACGCCGGGGGCGTAGTTCCTTGGCGTCGAGTTCCCAGTTGCGCGCGTCGCTGGGGAGCTGCGTCAGTTCAATGAGTTTCTTGCCGTCGGGCGATGCGTAAATCGTGAAGTGGTCTATGGTGGCCTGGTTTCCATTTAACTGCCACTCCAGAAGTCGCAGAGAAATCGATGCTTGAATCTGAACGCAATTGTCGATACCGGTTTCGATCTCCGTTCCCTCTTCATAATCATTCCAGGTGACGACCTGAACGAAATCGAGGCTCCGGTTGGCTCGAAATGGCGGTTGATCCTGGCAAAGGCATCGAGCCATATCTGGCCGCACTCCTGGTTGGTCACGCGATTCTCGCTCCAGGAAGCGGCGCGATCGTCAAAGCCCTTGTAGACACTGGCGAACATTAGTGCCGAGCGCGGACGTCCGACGTCAAGATACTTTTTATAGAAGTGGTCGAAATACGGCATCTCGCGATGACCTGTGTGATCGACCCACGCGAACCCTCCGTCGCTCTGCGGCAGTGAAAACGCTTTTGTATTGCGAAACACAAATAGCGGATTGCCATCCACCGCTTGGCGTACTTGTGACCAGTCTATCCGGAGCTGATTTACGTCGAAAAAGAAGACAACCGGACGACCGTCGGATTGCAGATAAGCGGCGCTCTTCTCGAAGTGATCGTAGGCATAGTTGAGGTCGTCAATTAGGTGGCGAGTCAGGTCGCAGCCGGGCTTTCTGGCGCAGTCCTTAAGCGCTCCTTTGTCCTCGCTGATGGCAAAAGTAAAACCACTGTGGCCCTCGGCTGCATCGCGGAAGTTGTCGGAGGCGCGGCCGAGGTCGGGGTGCTCTGTGCCATACCAGTCCACAATAGCGCCGTCGATTCCGCGGCTGATCATGTCCTCAACCTGGCGAGCCGCTTGGCGGGGATCGCCGGACTTGTATCCGACGTCTACATGCTTCTGGCTCTTCAGAAAAAACGGGACTACTCGCGCATAGATTTTGGCTGTCGCGCCGGGATACAGCAACGAGCGCAGAGGTAGCTTGCTCACATGTGATGCGGGAGCATTGCCGTTTGACATGCCGCGAAAGGAATCGCTGGCGCTGGTGTTGTTGCGGGTCTCCGACTGGAGTGTGTGGGACCCCGAAGGCGATTCGTATTGCGCGACGCTAGTTCCAGTCACTATTAGGAGCAGAGAAGCGCCGAGAATAAAACGCAGCATGCGGTTTCGATCCGAGAGCTGGATTGGTCACGGAAATGACAAACGTGTGTGACGCTCCAGGTGGATGATGGGTTTCCCTGGATTGTTTAAATCTCGTGCGGTGCGACATAAATTCTTCGGTTTGCCTAAAGCCCCTCAAGACCATTTACTTTCCGATACAGAAACGGCTGAAGATCAGGTTGAGGATGTCATCGTTGGTGGTCGCGCCGGTGATTTCGTCGAGTGGACGGAGGGCGTTATAGAGATCAAGCAGGAGCATTTCATGCGGGACGCGGTTGTGGACCGCGGTTTCGGCATTGGCGAGGGCGGTCAGCGTGTCGTTCACGAGCGACTGGTGGCGGGCGTTGGTTAGGAACCCGGATTCGGAGCTTGAGCCGGCTTCTCCGGTCACATGGCTGAGGATGGCGGCGCGGAGATTAAGGATGCCGTCTCCCGTCAACGCAGAGGTGCGGATCGCAGCTTGTGCGCGGGTTCGCCCGTGTGCCGTCCCTCCGGGACTCGTGCCGTCTGCGTGAGCTACCCAGGACTGACGTCCTGGGCTAACGTATTCCGCGCCTGCGGGGCTGGTTTTCGCGTGACGCAGCTTGTGTGCTTGCAGTTGGACATTCGATATGGTTTCGCGAGGTTCTCGTGAACGCGCACCCAATGCCTCGTCATTGACCAATAGATCGGCCTTGTTCTCGACAATGATTGCGGTTCGCTGAACGATTTGATTAAGCAGTCCTCGGTCCTCGTCACTCGCCGGCTGAGAGGCGTCGAGTACAACCAAGACCAGGTCAGCGTCCGCCAGGGCTTCCATCGATTTCTTGACCCCGATGCTCTCGGCTTCATCGAGGGCGCGGCGGATGCCGGCGGTGTCCACTAGCTTGACCGGGATGCCACCGATTGAAACTGTTTCTGTGACCAGGTCGCGTGTGGTGCCTGGAGTGGCGGTGACGATGGCGCGCTCGCGCTCTACCAAACGATTAAACAGGCTGGATTTGCCAACATTGGGGCGGCCAACGATTGCCAGGGTCAGGCCTTCGTGCACGATTTTTCCATAGGCGAAAGAGCGGGCGAGTTCCTCCAGCGGCACGCGAATCTCTGAGAGGTGCTGCAAAATTGTTTCTGAAGGAAGTATTGAAACATCATCTTCTGCGAAATCGATGCCGGCTTCGAGCAGGGCAATCAGTTCGACGAGTTTTTGTTTGATCGGCTGCAAGCGGCGCGAGAGAACGCCTTCGAGTTGCTGGGCCGCGATTTTCGCCTGATAGAGAGTCTGCGACTCGATAAGGTCGCGAACGGCTTCGGCCTGGGTGAGGTCGATGCGTCGGTTGAGGAAGGCGCGCATGGTGAACTCACCGGGCTCGGCCAGGCGGGCGCCGCGCGATAAGGCCAGCTCGACAATGTGGCGCAGGACGACCGGCGAACCGTGAGCCGAGATTTCGACGATATCGTCTGTTGTGTAGGAATGCGGCTTGGCGAAGTAGGTGACGACGACTTCGTCAATGCGCTGGGCTAGCGTCGAACCGCGTGGCGCAGACATTCTTGTCCGCGTGATGTTGTGGTCCGCAGTACCTTCCAGGCCTGAATCATCCGTTCCCACTTCGCGGGCGGGGGCGCCCGCGCCACATTCACTACCTGGTCGGACAGAAATGTCCGACCCACAAGGTTCAATGAGTTCGCCGAATACGGCGTGGCCTGGCTCCAGGTCGTGCTTGAGGCGAAGCATCGGTAGCGCGATGGAGTGTGCTTCCGGCCCGGCTAGCCGGACCACGCCGATCCCTCCGCGGCCTGGGGGAGTGGCTATCGCGACGATGGTGTCGTCCAAGTTCAATGTATTGATTCTATTTGACCTGCTGGACGGGCGAGACGCCCGTCGCTCCATGATGTGCCTAGTCAAGCTGGTGAAACCTTCAGGCGCTACGTACAATCGAAGCTTCGCATATGGCAGATGTGCGCCGGGGTTTAATTATCGTGAATACCGGGCCTGGGAAGGGTAAAACTACGGCCGCCATGGGGACGGCTTTGCGCGCGGTCGGAAATGGGATGCGCGTCCTGATGCTGCAATTTCTGAAAGGCTCGTGGCATTACGGCGAACTGGATGCCGTGAAGGCTTTCGGTGACAAGTTCATCATGAGGCAGATGGGGCGTGGTTTCGTGAAAGTCGGCGCGGAGAAGCCTGATCCAGAAGATGTGCGCATGGTGGAAGATGCCTGGGCTGAGGGCGAACGCGCGATGCAGTCGGGCGAGTGGGACTTGGTAATCCTCGATGAGATCAATTATGCGATCAGCTATGGCATGCTTGATCCGGCCAAGGTGGCCGCGGCACTGAGGCACAAGCCGGAGATGGTGCATGTGATCTTGACGGGGCGCAATGCACATCCGACAATTGTCGAGCTTGCCGACACGGTGACCGAGATGCGCCAGGTGAAGCATGCCTATGAGAAGGGTGTGATGGCGCAGAGAGGGATTGAATATTGAATTTGGTAATTGAGTAATTTTGTAATTGGGTAATTGATAACGTCAAGAGCGACAGGTTCGGAATTTCCCAATTACCAAATTACAAAATTCCCCAATTTCCTTATGGCTTGGTTCAAACGCGAATCCGGTGATCTGGAACCTTCGGGCGAGAAAAAAATTCGCACTGAAGGGTTGTGGGTGAAGTGTGAGAACTGCCGCCAGATCATCTGGAAAAAAGATCTGGAAGAGAACCTGAATGTTTGTCCGAAGTGCGGGAAACATTTTCGGATTGATGCACGCACCCGGCTGGCGCAATTATTCGACAATGGCGAGTATGAGACGTTCAGCGACAATCTGGCATCGACCGATCCACTTAAATTTATAGATTTGAAACCCTATTCTGAGCGGCTGAAGCGCGCCCAGGAAGAGACTGGGCTCACGGACGCCGTGATCAATGCGCGTGGCAGGTTGAATGGACGCGAGGTAATCGTGAGCGCCATGGAGTATGGCTTTATCGGTGGCAGCATGGGCGCGGTGGTCGGCGAGGTGATCACGCGGGCCATCGAAGAATCGCTGGAGAAGCAACAGCCGCTCATTATTATTTCGGCATCCGGGGGGGCGCGCATGATGGAAGGCGTGCTGAGCTTGATGCAGCTGGCAAAAATTTCTGCGGCGTTGGCAAAGCTGGACGAAGCACGTGTGCCCTATATTTCCGTGCTTACCGATCCGACAACCGGCGGCGTGACTGCCTCATTCGCCATGCTAGGCGACTTGAATATCGCGGAGCCGGGGGCGCTGATCGGATTTGCCGGTCCCCGGGTGATTGAGCAAACGATTCGCCAGAAGCTTCCACCTGGTTTCCAGCGCAGCGAATTTTTGCTGGAGCATGGAATGCTCGATGCCGTGGTGCATCGCAAGGAACTGAAGTCTTATATTTCGCGGGCGCTGGAGTTTATGACGCCGGCTGTCAGCCATCAGTCGTCAGCCGTCAGTTAAAAAGACCGTCGGTGGTCGTTCGTCCTTGGTCGTTGGCCTTTTCTCTGTGTCTGTTCCTCTGTGTTCCTTTGTGTCCTCTGTAGTTTAAAAAAGGCATGAACCACAGAGGACACAGAGGTGTCTCGGGGCTGCGTAATCCGAATATTCATTAAGTGTTCGGCATCCGCTCGAATGCCCATCCCGTAAGCTGATAACCTATTTATGTTGGCCAATGACGAACGGCCAACGACGTTTCCCATGCCAGCTTCCTACAAAAATGCTGTCGAGAATATGTACGCGCTGGGGCATGAGCTCGCGCAGACACCTTCGCACAAGTTTGACCTGGCGCATATGCGAGTGTTGCTGGCTGCGCTGGATAATCCGGAGCGGCGATTTCCTAGCGTTCTGATCGCTGGCACCAATGGCAAAGGATCGACGGCGGCGACACTGGCGTCAATTTTGAGGGCGTCGGGATTGCGGACCGGCCTCTATACATCGCCTCATCTTATTCGCATCAATGAACGCATTCGTATCGATGGCGAAGAGATCGCGGATGACAAGTTCGCGTTGCTGCACGACGTGGTGGAACGGACTGCCGAAAGGCTCATCGAAGATGGAGAGCTGCCGTGGCATCCCAGTTTTTTTGAGATGCTGACGGCGATTGCGTTCGAGCATTTCGCAACCAGCAAGGTTGATATCGCGGTGCTGGAAGTTGGGATGGGTGGGCGGCTGGACGCCACCAACGTCGTCGAACCGCGAGTGAGCGTAATTACCGACATCTCGCTCGATCATCAAAAATTCCTGGGGAATACTGTAGCTGAAATCGCGCGGGAGAAAGTCGGGATTATCCGGCCCGACGGCATTGTTGTGACCTTGCCGCAACATCCTGAAGCCAATGACGTGATTGGGCACGCGATTCGGTGCGCTGACGCTCAAGGGATTAGTGCGGTGCAGTACGTGCCGCCGGTTTCGCCGGGGGCCGCGATCGAGCAAGAGCGTTTAACCGCAAAGTTCGCAAAGGAAGGCGCAAAGAACGCAAAGAAGAACGGGAGCGAAGATAGGTTGATGTGTGTGCAGTATCCGCTTGCGGTGATGGGGAAAGAAATTCTCGTGAACACACCTCTCATTGGGCGTCACCAGCTACGAAACATTGCGCTGGCGATTGCGGCAGCGGAAGAATTGTCTAAACAAGGATTGCCGGTTACTCCGGAATCGATCGAACGGGGCATCCGCGAGACTCGCTGGCCTGGGCGGTTCCAAGCCATCCCGGCAAGAGCGGGCTGGCCGGAGATCGTGCTCGACGTGGCGCACAATCCTGCTGGGGCTTGGGCGCTGCGTTCGGCGCTGTCGTCTTGTTATGAAGATCGGCGGGTCATATTTGTGTTCGGTGCTATGCGCGACAAGGCTATTGGCGAGATTTCGGAGATTCTGTTTCCGCTAGGCGAGCGCGCAATCGCAACCCGCGCAGAGAATCCGCGGTCGGCAAGCGCGGAAGAGATCGGGGAGGCTGCATCTCGCAGCAACGCGGAAATCGAAGCTGCTCCGGATGTCGCTTCGGCGCTTGAGCGTGCGCGGGTGTTTGCCGGTAATGATGGGGTCGTGGTGGTCACTGGGTCGATCTATATTGTCGGCGAAGCTATGCGGATATTGGGAGTCAGCACAGATGGAAGATAGCAGCCTGACCGAGGCGCAGCCGGAGACCAAAGTCGAACCAAATACGAGCATCAGGAAATATGGCTGGTTAAGCCGGCTGCGTTCCTATTTCTTTTTTGATCCGCTGATCTGGCTTTTCACCATCCTGTTCGGCATCGCTTCTATTCCATTTGGTTTTTTTGACAAAGACGGCAGCATCCTGCATGGGTTTGCGCGGGCCTGGTCGAAACTGAACCTGAAAACAATTTTCTCTCCAGTGCGGATCATCGGACTGGAGAAGATCGATGCTTCCAGGACACATGTTTATGCGGTGAACCACGCTTCGGCGATCGACATTCCGGTGCTTTACGCATGTCTTCCGTTTCAGTTTCGGATTGTGCACAAGAAGGAACTGCTGTCGTATCCAATCGTCGGCTGGCATTTGAAACGATCGGGACAAGTTTGTGTTGACCAGCAGAATCCCGCGCGGTCAATCGGGCAAATCAAATCGGCGGTCAGGACGCTGAAGGCTGGCATGCCGCTAGTGATCTTTCCCGAGGGCGGACGATCGGCCGATGGTCGCATTCAGCCGTTTCTTCCGGGTGCATTCTTTCTGGCGATCAAGGCCCAAGTGGATATTGTTCCGATTGCGCTAGTGGGTACTTATGAGCTGCTGCCGATGGACACTTATCACATTAAGCCAAGACCGCTCGAGATGAGAATCGGAAATCCAATCGCAACTAGCGGACTGAGCCTGCGAAACATGGAAGAGCTCTCAACAGAAGTGCAGCACGCCCTCGAAGCGATGTACTACGGTCGTTAAATCCGCTGTTGGCGGCCAGCCCCGGCGCTCCGTTTCCCTGATGTCCTGCTTACGCCGGTAGAAGTCTCGTGGTTTCGCACGGTCCCTCTCCCGCCCGCTTTGGCGGGCGCGATCGGGATGACACGCTGTGATTGAATCCTTTCATCTTCCTCGTGCATAATCCGTCGGCGGAGGCGCGCATGAAAGTCGTTGTGTTGGCATTTTTGTGTTTCACTGGTGTCACGTTTGCTGAGGCAAGAACTTCCACTTCTCCCACCATCGCTGAAGCCGAAGAATTCATAAAGAAGGCCAAGGCACGGCTCGCTGAGTTGAGTGTGAAAACTTTTATAAGTCGCTGGGATTTGATCCGCTGCCAAAGACGTTCTGGGAGCGTTCGCTCTTCGTCAAGCCTGCCGATCGCGACGTAGTCTGCCACGCCAGCGCCTGGGACATCGACAACAAAGATGACATTCGAATCAAGATGTGTATCCAGATGCGCGACGTCGATTTTGTGACCATTCACCACGAGCTCGGCCACAATTTCTATCAGCGCGCCTACAAGGACCAGCCGTATTTGTCCGTCAATGGCGCGAATGACGGATTTCACGAGGCCATTGGCGACACTATCGCATTGGCAATCACGCCTGAGTATCTGCAGAAAATCGGCTTGCTTGATAAGGTCCCTCCGGCTGAAGCTGACATTCCCATTCTGCTGAAACAGGCGCTCGACAAAGTTACGTTCTTGCCGTTCGGGTTGCTGATCGATCGGTGGCGCTGGAAAGTCTTCTCGGGGGAAACCGAGCCAGAGGAAAACAACAAAGCCTGGTGGGACTTGCGGCTGAAATATCGGGGCGTGGCGCCGCCGGTTGGGCGCAGCGAGTCAGATTTCGATCCCGGCGCGAAGTATCACGTGGCGGGAAACGTTCCCTACATGCGCTACTTTTTGGCGCACACTTATCAGTTCCAGCTTTATCGCGCGTTGTGCCGCGAATCTGAATACAAAGACCCGCTGAATCGCTGCACGTTTTTCGGATCGAAAGAAGCCGGCGCAAAGCTGAATAAGATGCTGGAGATGGGACAGAGCAAACCCTGGCCTGAGGCGATGGAATCATTGACCGGTCAGCGCGAGGCGGATGCTAGCGCGATCCTGGAATATTTCGTGCCGCTGAAGAAGTGGCTGGATGAGCAGAATAAGGGGATGAAGGTGGGGTGGTAAAGTTGCGTACTTAATCGAGGTCGGTGAGAACTGGGCCGCCTTGCCGAACGATAACTCGAGGATTCTGATAGACGATGCAGTTTCTCAGAAGTTTTGCGGGAAGCTTTATTCCGAAAGTGTGGGTGCGCCCGCCAAGACCTTCTGCAGCTTTGCTACCTTCGTACTTCCAGTCCTCTTGGCGCAGAAAGATGACGTCGACGCGCCAGATGGCCGCAATTTTCCCTGGCTTCAGTCGCTTCGTGTCATCCACTGCGTAGCGCCAGACAATGTACCAGCCCGGGTGATGGGATAGCAACGGGTTTGTCGCAATGAATATGTGCCCGCCGGGAACCAATACGCGCAAAAGCGCGTCTGGCAAAATCAGAGAAAAATTGGCTGAGCCTGTCGCGCTCGTCATCCGAAAGGACGGTAAAACGAGGAAGGGGACTGCGTGTGCATCCATCGAAGGAGGGCGGAATTCGCCACACCCCACCTTTACCTTTGCGTAGTTTGTGTTTTTCTGCCGCCGTGTACTCCTTCAGTCCGTAAGGTGGGTCGGTCACAATTGTATGGATAGAATTGGCAGGGCGAGAGTCCATCCATTCAAGGTAGTTGCCCAAGTACAGGCTGTACTTTACGCCCTTGAGTTGAAAATCGATTTGCTGTTGACCAACTCCAGCCGAAGCAGCAATAGGTGAATAAGTATCACGACTGAAGCCTCTATGGGTATTCAAAACGAGACGACGCCCTTTCGGGTATTCCCGATTTTTTCTCGAGCTCCGTTTCTGCCCAGTACCCCGGCATGTACTTCTCATCCCGCAGATTTCCACAGATCATAAATCCAGTGTTCTCCTGAGCCGGCCAGCTGCCCGTCTAAACCGGTGGTGGAGAGTGGTCGAGAGGGTCCGCAGTGAACCACGATATGGCTCCCGAGAGGCGGCATGCCATTCGCCAGAGGGTCAATACGCCTGCGTTCGCCAGCTTTGACGGCGTGACCGGCGGCATGATTCTCGACCTCAGCGAAGAAGGTATGGCGATGCATGCCCTTGCCCCGCTGGAGGCGCAGAGCATCGTGCCTCTGCATCTCTCGTTGGGCGAGCCGGAAGCGTATCTGGAGACAACCGGCTACGTGGCATGGGCCGACGCGCTTGGGCGGGCAGGAGTGCGGTTTTCCGATCTTCCCGACGAAGCTCGCGCGCGCTTGCGCCAATGGCTGACAGAAAATGCTTCGACTCCGAGCTGGAAGGCGCCGCGATGGGTAGTGCGCGACACAGCGTTTGCGCGGGGCTCCGGTAAACCGAGCATGTCTGCCGGAGTGGCGTTGAGTTTGGAAGCTGAGCCCGAGATGTCCCGGGGCGCAGCGACTTCGACCAGCGTGCAGTACGAATTTCTCGGCACGGACATGACAGTGGCCCTCACGCTGATTGCCAGCCGGGCTTGCTCCATCACGCGTGGAACCGGAGCGGCCGTCGCCCTGACTGGCAAGAGCGGGATGACCTGCCGCGCGACTGCCGGCACCACCGTCCCCG
>Ga0137378_10001788_pt1 | contig 18251 bp, 15 predicted proteins | sample SagtaG_21_FD_104813 | JGI IMG/M metagenome (GOLD analysis project Ga0137378, IMG submission 104813) | Vadose zone soil microbial communities from Sagehorn Ranch, Mendocino, California, USA - Sage2_L_60_16 metaG | ecosystem: Environmental > Terrestrial > Soil > Vadose zone | place: USA... | reverse complement strand
TGCACAACACCCGCAAGGCCCGCGCGATAACCGCCGAGGCGCGCGACATGCTCGGCGGCAACGGCATCCTGCTCGACTACCAGGTCATGCGGCACATGGTGGACATGGAGGCGATCCACACGTTCGAGGGCACCGAGACCATGCAGACGCTGATCGTCGGCCGCGCCATCACCGGCATCGGGGCTTTCACCTAGTACCGGCAGCGGTCGGCTGGAGCACTGCCGAGCCGAGCCAGTGGCCATTCAGACCTGAATCGGGATCAGGGTGGGGCCGGTGCACCGGGGGGTGTGTTCGAGGTACTGGCGGTAGCGTTCGTCGCAGTCTTGGGGTTCGTAGACCGTGACGCGGCCCCGGGCCGCCGGCTCGCCGTCCTGGTCGCGCTCGCGCTCTTGCCTGGTCCTGGCGTTGGCGAAGCAGGCCCAGATGGCGTGGTTCAAGTCCAGGCGCTCGCCATACCAGGGCGGGATGATCGTGTCCGGCGTGATGTCCGCGTCGTGGGCGGCGCCGATGCCGCCGTCTGGCTCGGGCAGCGGCGGGCTGGACGGCAGCGGGGTGCCGTCCGGGCGGTAGAACGCGAAGCCGCCGCCGGGCGGGGCGGCAGCGATGAGGTAGCCGCGGTCGTGGACAATCTTGTGGTGCCAGGGGCACAGGCTGATCAGGTTGTCCAGGTCGGTGCGGCCGCCGTTGATCCAGTGCTGGATGTGGTGCAGGTCGACCCGCCGGGACTCACACCCCGGGAACCGGCACCGGCCGTGGTCCCGTTCCCGGGCGGCGCGGCGGATGGCGGAGCTGGGGCGGCGCCGCCGGCGGCCCAGGGCCAGCACGGCGCCGCCGTCGCCGTGGGTCATCCACGACAAGGCGGCGGTGCAGGTAATCATCTGCGCGGTGGACACGCTGATGGCCGGGCCGTCCTCGACATGGCACCGGGCCGGGTCCGCCGGGTCACTGGGAACGCGCGCCTGGGCCGCCGGCGTTTCCGCGGAAACGCCAGCATGCACCACGACCTGGTAGATCTCGGGGTCGTCCGCCCCGGCTACCTTTCCAGCCAGGAACGACTCCGCCACGGCGACCAGGCCATCGGCCAGATCCGAGGAGGTCCGGACGGCCGACGTGTCCGCGGCGGGCGTTTCCGCGGCGGCGGGCGTTTCCGCGGAAACGTCCCCGCGGAGATCATCCGCTTGGCCGGCGAGCTCGGCGCAGGCGGCACGCAATGCCTTCAGCAGCACCGCGCCTTGCAGGGGCGGCAGGCGGAACGTGCCGGACAGGGACCCGTCCTCCTCGAACCGCCAAGCCAGGCGGCGCCGGACCCGGGCCTCCGCGTCATCGGCGGCGGTGACCTGGCGGTGGGCGCGGGCGAACCGCTCCAGCTGATTCGCCGTCATCGGCCCGGCCAGCTCGGCCAGGCTCGCCTCGGTCGCCGGGGTAGCGATCCGGGTCAGCGCCCGCACCTTGGCATACGACAGTGTGGCCGCGGCGAACCGGGCCCGGATCACCGGTAGCTCCCGCAGCGCCCGCGCCACCCGGACATGCTCCCGCGCGGTGCCGGAAGACATCTGGCACTTCCACGACAGCCATTGCGCGCAGGAGTTCATCTCCCAGCTGGCCCAGCCGCGGCGAGCGTCGAAATCGGCCAGCAAGACCAGGAACCGGCACGTCGCCGCGGCCAGGTGTCCGGCCAGCTCGCAGATCTGCGCCTCCACCCGCTCCAGCGGCACCTGGAACGGCTCAACGGGTGACGCGGCCGCATCCGGCGGCGGCGAGACGGCGGCGAAGATGTTGCCTAGCCTGTCAGTATCGAACATGTATTTGACACTAGCAGCGGGGTCTGACAAAAACGGGGCGAGCCGGGTTTCATCGTGAGCAGGGCACGAACAGCCGATCCTGTTTCGTGTGTCGGAGACGATGCCCGGTCGGCCGTCCGCTGAGACAGTAGGGCATGGCCGAGAAAACCACTGTCCGGAGCGTGACCTTCGATCTGCTGCGGTCGCTTGGGCTGACGACCGTCCAGGAGTTCAAGACGGCCCTGGGCGCCGGCACCACAACGGTCAACGTGGTCGCCACGCAGCCCCAGAAGGCGATGCTCTAACCCTGGGTGGCCCGCAGGCGGCGCCGGGATGCTTCGACCTCGGCCTCGGCGGCGGCGCGGTCGGCCCAGGCCGTGTCCCGGACACCCTTGCCCGGCTCCAGCGCCTTGTACACGGTGAAGAAGTGGTGGATCTCCAGCCGGTAGAACTCATGATCTCCCGAGGATGAGCCGTTCCCTCGGGCCAGCGGCACAACGGTTGTGCCGTCGTACCAACGCCGGGGGACAGGCTTGATACCGGGAACCGACGACCGCCCGGGCGCCCCTGCTGGACAATGGGCAGGTGACGAACCTGGCCAGGAACCTGACGGACACCACCCGGATCCACGCCGGGCGGGTGGCCGTGCGGGTGGACAACGCGGCAATGACCTACCGGGCCCTGGACGAGGCGAGCGCCCGGGTGGCCGGGCTGCTGCACGAGCGCGGCCTCAAGCCCGGCGACCGGGTCGGCATCATGATGCCCAACGTGGCCGAGGTCCCCGTGGTGTATTACGGCGTGCTCCGGGCCGGTGGCGTCGTCGTCCCGGTGAACCCGCTGCTCAAGGCGCGGGAGGTCGCCTATTACCTCGGCGACTCGGGAGCCGGGCTGATCTTCGCCTGGCACGCGTTCGCGGACCAGGCGCGCGGCGGCGCCGAGCAGGCCGAGGCGGAACCCATTGTGGTGGACGGGGACAGCTTCCCCGACCTGCTCGCTTCCGTCGAGCCGAATTTTGAGGTCGCGGACGCCGGGGACGAGGACACCGCGGTGATCCTCTATACCTCCGGCACGACGGGCCGCCCGAAGGGCGCCGAACTCACCCACGGCAACCTCCGCAGCAACACCGAGGTGGCGTGCACCGACATCGTCCGCGCGGGCCCGGATGACGTCATATTCGGCGGGCTTCCGCTGTTCCACGTGTTCGGGCAGACCGTCGCGCTCAACGTCGCGGTGGCCTCGGGGGCGTGCCTGACTTTGCTGCCGCGGTTCGACGCCGGGCATGCCCTGCGGATCATCGCCGACCACCGGGTCACCGTCTTCGAGGCCGTGCCGACCATGTACGTGGCCCTGCTGCACGCTCCTGACCGCACGGACTACGACACCTCCGCTCTGCGAATGTGCATCTCCGGCGGCGCGGCCCTCCCGGTCGAGGTGCTGCGCGGGTTCGAGGAGGCGTTCGGCGTCCCGGTGCTGGAGGGATACGGCCTGTCGGAAACCTCGCCGGTCGCCTCGTTCAACCACCCCGGCCGGGAGCAGAAGCCCGGCTCGATCGGCACGCCCATCCGGGACGTGCGGATGCGCGTCGTGGACAACGACGACCACGAGGTCCCGCAGGGTGAGGTGGGCGAGATCGTCATCAGCGGGCCGAACGTGATGAAGGGTTACTGGCATCGCCCCGAGGCGACCGCCGAGGCGATCCGCGACGGCTGGTTCCACACCGGTGACCTGGCCCGAGTGGACGAGGACGGCTACTTCTACATCGTGGACCGGAAGAAGGACCTGATCATCCGCGGCGGCTACAACGTCTACCCGCGGGAGATCGAGGAGGTGCTCTACGAGCACCCCGCGGTCGCCGAGGCCGCGGTGATCGGCCTGCCGCATCCGGCCCTCGGCGAGGAGGTCGGGGCGGCGGTAGCCCTCAAGCCGGGGGCCATCATCACCGCCGGGGAGCTGCGCGACTACGTCAAGGGCCAGGTCGCGGCGTACAAGTACCCGCGCCACGTGTGGATCATGGACGCGCTGCCCAAGGGCCCGACCGGCAAGATCGTCAAGCGCGATATCGTCATCCCGGCGGTCGAGGCCGACCAGCCCTGATCGGCGCAGCGCTCTGACCGCCGCCGACCCGATCGGCAGTGCAGAGGGATGTATCAGCCGCCGCCGGCCGTGCCTCCGCCAGGTATACGCATGAACGGCGGCGCCGTGGATGTTGGCGTCTCGCGGCGGGCGACATGCTGCCTATGACGTCACCAGGCCGGCGGATCTGAACCTAGGCTGCCACCGGGCCGCAGGTCCCGGTCATGCGGGAGCAACTGCGGGGGGGAAACAAATGAGCGGAAGCCAGCAAAGGGCCGATCCTAAGCTGTGCTGGAATTGCGGCAAGCGGGGAGTCCCCGGGGTCGGCAGCCGGATGACTTGCCCCGAGTGCGAGGTGACGTGGATGCCGTGGTCGTCAGCTGCTCGCGGTGACCGAGAAAAGGTCTGCTGGGAGGGCACGGTGATCTTCTGCGTTGACTTCTCGAGGCCGGGGGCCCTCGGAGCGCCAGCGTGAAGGACGCAATCAACCGTTAGCCGGCGCCAACAGGCGGACCTGGCCAGGTTCCGGGCGCGCCGCCCTCGCCGGGACGGACAAGCCCGGTTTCATATCCGTAGATCACGGCGTGCGCGCGATCGCGCAGCTGGAGCTTGGTCAGGATCCGGGTGACGTGCGTCTTGGCTGTCGTCTCGCCGATCACCAGGCTGCGGGCGATCTCGGCGTTGGACAGCCCGCGGACCATCAGGACGAACACCTCACGTTCCCGGTCGGTGAGCCGATCCAGGTCAGCTGACGTCCGTGGCCGGCCACGGACGAAATGCTCAACGAGCCGCCGCATCGGCCCGGGGGAGACCAGGGCATCACCGGCAGCCGCAGCCCGCACCGCGAGCAAGATCTCCTCAGGCGGGGCGTGCTTCAGCAGGAATCCGCTGGCACCAGCGAGCAGGCCGTCAAAGACGTACTCGTCCAGGTCGAAGGTCGTGAGCAGCACGACCCGCGGCGGCTGCGGCGTCAGCGCGGCCACCCGCCTGGTGGCCTCGATCCCGTTGAGCCGCGGCATGCGCACGTCCATCACCACGACATCGGGCCTGAGCTCGGCGGCCTTGCCGACTGCCGCTGATCACGGCGGGCCCGGCAGGAACGCGCGTACCGCAAAGCCCCGTTCCGCGGCGCTCCCGGCCTCAAGCTGGCCGCCGAGCAGGCGGGCTCGTTCCCTGAGCCCGGCCAGTCCGGTGCCGCCACCACGAATTGCGACCGCAGCGGCCGCCGCACCGGGCCCGTCGTCGGTCACCTCGACCATGATCCCGTCGTCACGATAGGCCAGCCGGACCGTTGCCGCGGCACCCGCTGCATACCGGATCGCATTGGTCAGGCTTTCCTGCACCACCCGGTAGCCAGCCAGCTCGACGGCAGGCGGCAGCGGGCGGGGCTCGCCGTCCACGCGCAACTCTGCTCGCATACCCGCTTCCGCGGCCCGCTTGATCAGGCCGGGGATGTCACCGAGTCGCGGCTGCGGCGACGTGTCCGGGCCGGTATCCCCGGCCGGCCGCAGTTCGCGGACCAGCTGGTTGAGTTCGGTCAGGCCGTCGCGGGCCTGCCGCTCGATGGCGGCTATCGCGGCCACCGCCGCCTGCGGCTCGCCGGCCGCTGCCAGCCGGGCTGCCCCGGCCAGCCCGGCGCACAGTGCTGCTACCGTAGGCTCCCAGGCCGTAGGCGGCGGCGAGAACCGCGGCGCCGGCCGACCATATGTTCAGGCCTGCCGCGTACTTGACCGCCAGGGCTGCACCGGTCAGGGCCAGCACTGCGGTCGGCTGTTGCCGCCGCCGCAAGAATGGCACCGACTGCGCAGCGGCCAGCGCGATGACACCGAGGATGACGAGCGCGGAACCGCCGTGCCCGGGCGGCCGCCACCACCAGGGCACATCGAACAGCGCCCAGGCCAGCAGCACCACCGCCACCAGCCGGTCTACGGTCTCGGCCCGCAGCCGCCGCTGCGACCAGGCTCTCCACACGGCTCGACCCTATGCCGCCCATCCGGCGGTCACACTGTCACGTCGGCGGAGAAACGCCAGCGGGCGATGGCTGCCGCGATAACGCCGGTGAGCACGATGCCGAGCAGCCCGGCCAGCTCGCCGGGCTGCGGGCCGCCGCCGATGAACCTGCTCCAGAAGTTGGTGGGCAGGTAGCCCGCGGCGTCAAAGTTCATCCAGGCCTGCACGAACGACGCCGGGGACAGCCGCCCGAGGCTCGCAATGCCGGCGACCAGGAGCGCGAGCAGCATCGAGCCCGCTGTGATCGCCGTCGTGGCGAGCTGCCCCCGGGCGATCGCGCCAGCCGCAGTCCCGACGGCAGCGAACAGCCCGAGCACTATCACCGCGCGCCCGGCCGCCGATGCCGACGAGCCCAGGCCAGCCCAGATCGGGGCATGAGCCGCCGGGAGGCCAGCGGCCGCCGCGACCAGCGGTGCGGCTATGGCCAGGACCACCCAGCAGCACACCAGGGCCGCCACTCCCGCAGCCCAGATCGTCAGCCACTTGGCGGCGAGTACCCGGGTGCGGCGGCCCTGCCTGGCGAGCAGTTGCCTGATGGTCCTGGACCCCCACTCGCCGCCCCAGTGCCCGCCGGCGACCAGCGCGATCAGCAGCAGGCCAGGCACCGACGCGAGCATGCCGGCCGCGACGTGCCCTATCTCGCCGGGCTGCGCGAGCAGGCTCGTCGCAGCTGCGGCGGTCCGGGCCGCGGCGTGCGCGTGCGCGATGACCTGCCTGCACTGCGCGGTCACTGCCCGCGCGCAGACATCGGGAATCCGGGGACTGGCGAGCGCGCCGCGGGCGTTGTTCGCGCCGCCCCAGGTGATGAGCAGGCAGAAACCGATGATGGCCAGCCCGGTTCCCCACACCAGCGGCCTGATCAGCTTGCGGAGTTCAGCTGCCAGCAGCCACAGCACCTGCGGCCTCCTTCCCGGTGATCTCCAGGAACCTGTCTTCCAGCCCGGGCCGCTCGACGATCACCGACTCGGCGACCACCCCGCCCGCCATCAGGGCGCCGTTCACGTCCCGGCCGCTGTCGTGCTCGACCAGGAACTGCCCGTTGGCGTGCCGGGCCGGCCACCGGGCCAGCAGCCGGGCGGCTGCTTCGCTGTCCGCGGCACGGACCTCGACCCGGACCCGCCGCCTGATCGCGCCGAGCATCGCGGGCGCGCCTTCCTCGACCAGCCGGCCACCGACGATCACGGCTACCCGGTCGCATACCTGCTCGACCTCGGCGAGCAGGTGACTGGACAGGAATACCGTCGTCCCCTCCGCGGCCAGGCCGCGCAGCAGGCCCCGGATTTCCCTGATGCCGGCCGGGTCGAGCCCGTTGGTCGGCTCGTCGAGGATCAGCAGTGGCGGGCGGCCGAGCATCGCCGCGGCTATCCCGAGCCGCTGGCGCATGCCCTGGGAGTAGGTCTTGACCTTCCGGGCAGCGACATCGGCCAGGCCGGCCAGGTGAAGGACCCGGGCGGCCTCGCCGGGACCGCAGCCACCGCCCGTGGCACCGAGCACTTCGAGGTTGACCCGCCCTGTCATCCACGGGTAGAAGGCGGGCTCCTCGATCATCGCGCCGGCCTGCGCCACGGCCCGCGGGTCGGGAAGGCGCCGGCCAAGCAGATAGACCCGGCCCGCGGACGGCGCGATCAGGCCCAGCAGCATCCGGATGGTCGTGGTCTTGCCAGCGCCGTTCGGGCCGAGAAATCCATAGACCTGACCGGACGAGACGGCCAGATCAAGCCCGTTCACGGCGATCGCCGACCCGAACCGCTTGGTCAGGCCCTCACAGCTGATCACATCCATGCGACAGACCGTACGGGCGCAGCGCCCCAGCCGCGTCCCCCGCCAGGACGATCCGGCCTCGCCTTTTCGACGACGACCCGCGGGCCGCACGGCCCGACGCGAATCACCCTCGGTCGGGTGACGAACTCAGCAGATCGTCCGGGCCGGCTCGGCGGTGCTGGCCCTGGCCGTGTGTGCCTACGCCAGGTAACGGCTCCGCCGTCGAGGCCGAGCCCTGCCGTGCCAGTCCTTCATCCGGCCTGGCCAGGCGGGTGTTCGGGCATCGCATCGGCGTTCGCGATGGGGATCCGGGTGCCTTCCGGCTTGACCACGCCTACCGGGATGCTGATCTCGAGGACTCCCTTCTCGTACCGGGCGGTGACGTCCGCGGCGTCGACCCTGGCGGGGAGCCTGACCGCGCGGGTGAGCGATCCGTAGCGGAACTCCGAGCGATGCGGCCCGCTGTCCTGCTGGCGGCGCTCGGCGCGGATGGTGAGGATCCGGCCGTCAACGGTGATCTCGATGTCGTTCTCCGGGTCCAGGCCAGGCAGCTCGGCCCGGATCACGTAGCACTCGTCCCGGATCGTTTCCTCGAGCCGGAACACCTGTCCTGTCGGGAACGGCGGCGGTCCCGTCCACGGGGATTCCAGCCAGTCGGCCAGGTCCGGGAACATGGTGCGGAATCTCGCGGGCGCCTGAGGACGCGGCAACTTAGCCATGATGTGCCTCCACTGGACGTACGACAATGTTATCTGTTCCGGCCTGGCTGGCCGCGCAGACCGAGCTAGTTGTGCCGTCTTGTTCCGCGGTTCCGCCCGGGCCGGCGGCGTGGAGCTTGCCTGCTCCTCCGCCCGGGCAGGCGGCGCGGACCGGGTTTGGCCATTGGCGGTAGCGGGCGGTGCGGGATTAGCCGTGGCAGCATACCCGGGCATCAATCTGACCACTTCGGCACGGAAGGGCACTTCGCATTCGAGCTGGCAGAGCACCCCCAGGCCAGAGGCCAGGACCCGGTGGATGGGCAGGTAGGAGGGTGGCAGGTTGAGTCGGCGCAGGACGCTGGATGAACGCAACGCTGATGCCTGCATCGTCTCGGTACGCAGCCATTCGCGGCTGAACCTGAACGACTCCGCCCTGGACGGCTCGGCGAGCGGGGCCAGGAAGGCGCGCAGCGCCGTCAGGTCAATGCTGACCCCGTCCTGGAGATACCCGTGCGACCGCAATTCGTCCTCAAGCTTGGCCAGGTCGCCGCCTTCGTGCATGAGCCTCAGCACCGTGCCGAAGATGGGCGGGAAGCCGTCCGGCAGCCGGTCGACAGCGCCGAAGTCGAGCACGCCGAGCCGCCCGTCGGCAAGCAGGCGGAAGTTGCCCGGGTGCGGATCGGCGTGCAGGAGCCTGACCCGCACAGGACCCGAGAACAGGAAACGGATGATCATGGTGCCCGCCCGGTCCCGCTGAGCGGTCGTGCCGTCAGCGATGATCGTGGCGAGCGGGGTGCCGTCAAGCCATTCAGTGACGAGTATGTGGTCACTTACGGAGACCACACGCGGGACGCAGACGTCCGGGTCGGCGGCGTAGGCGGCGGCGAAAGCCTCCTGGGCGGCAGCTTCTAGCCGGTAGTCGAGTTCCTCGGCCACCCGGTCCCGCAGCTCGGCGAGCAGCGGCTTGACCTCCAGGCCAGGCATGAGCGCGCTGAAAAGCCGGGCGAAGCGGCTCAGCTGGTTGACATCGCTGATCAGCGCCCTGCCTGCGCCCGGGTACTGGATCTTGACGGCAACCTGGCGCCCGTCGTACCAGACGGCCCGGTGGACCTGGCCGATGGACGCGGCCGCCGCCGGCTGATCGTCGAAGTCGGCGAAGCTGGCCCGCCACTGCTCACCCATGTCGCCCGCGAGCACCTTGTGCATAGTCCCGGCGGGCAGCGGTGGCGCGGATTCCTGCAGCCTGGTCAGGGTGGCCCGGTACGGTTCGGCGATCTCCGGGGGCAGTGCGGCCTCGAAGATGGACAGCGCCTGCCCGAGCTTCATAGCGCCGCCCTTGAGCTCGCCAAGGACCCTGAAAACCTGAGCTGCCGTCCGCTCCTGGATTTCCAGGTTCACCAGCTCAGCTGGCCGGCCACCCAGGCGCTTGCCGGTTCCCAGCGCGGTCCGGCCTGCGAACCCGGCCGGGAGCCTGGCCAGCCTGGCCGTGCGGGTGAAAGCATGGCGGGGCAGATCGCTCACGATCCCCCCTCCTTCGACCAGGGCTAAGCCGCTGTTCCGGATTCTGGTACAGCCGCCCGGAGGCGTCGTCACCCGTTGGCGGGTGATTTCCGCTCTGCCCGATAGCGGGTCAGCGCAGCTTGCGAAGAAAGTGGTCTTGCGGCAGGCAGGGTGCCACCTTGATCCGCGCGTCGACCGCGAACACGCCGTGCGGCTTGGTGATGACCGGGCTGAGGTCGAGCTCGGTGATTCCGGGCAGGTCGTCAGTGAGCCGGGAGACCCGCAGCAGCAGTTCGCGCAGCGTGTCCAGGTCAGTGGCTGGCGTACCGCGGTGCCCGGGCGGCGACGGCGCTGAGCGGATCGAGCGGATCAGCGAGTCCGCGTCGGTGTCGGTCAGCGGCGTGAGCCGGGCGGCCTGGTCGGCGGGCACCCCGGTGGCTGTGCCGCCGAGCCCGAAGACCACTAGCGGGCCGAACACGCGGTCGTCGGTCACCCCGATCCTCACCTCGGTGCCGTCGGTGACCATCGGCTGCACCAGAACCCGGCTGAGGCGGCGGCCGAACCGGTCGGTCAGCCTGCGGTAGGCGGCGCGGACCTCGGCCGCGGTATGCAGATCGACTTCTGCCGCGCCGGCGTCGGTCCCGGGCACTAGCCCGGGCACCTCGGCCTTGAGCACCACCGGGCCGGACACCGCCCCGGCGGCCTTGACGGCCTCGTCTTCGCTCCCGGCCGGCTCGGCGTCGACCAGCCAGATCCCGTAGCAGTGCAGCAGGTCGGCGGTCTTGTCGGGGGGCAGCCAGCCGCCGCCGGGCTCGCGGTGCAGGAACCCGGTGACCAGCGCACGGGCATCGGCGGCCCGGACGTCGGGGAAGCTGGGCACCTGGCCGCGCGGTTCGGTGCGCCAGGCCCCGTACCTGGCCGCGTGGGCCAGCGCGGCGGCCGCCGCTTCCGGAACCTCGTAGACCGGAATCTGGCCGTCGCCGGCGGGCCGTGGCATCAGCCGGACGGTTTCGGCCTGGTCGAGTGCGACGGCAGCGAGCGGGACGCGGACGTCGGCCTCCTGGATCGCCGTGATCAGGTCGCCGTTCGCCCCGGTCGGCTGGACCAGGGCGATCATCGCGTCCACCCCGTCGTCGGCGGCGAGCAGCTCCAGGCACCGGCGGAAGTCCCCGGCGGAGATGGCGGCGGTGGTTTCCACCGGCCCGGTGACCGTTCCGCCCGGCAGCAGCGTCCGCAGCCGCCGCCTGGTCAGCCCGCGCGGCCGGTGCACGGTCAGGCCGAGTTCGGCGCACGCGTCGGCGGCCAGCGTCCCGGCGCCGCCCGCGTTGGACACGATCGCGACGGTGCGGCCGGCCGGGACCGGCTGGGTGACGAGCAGCGCGGCCGTCTCGGCCAGCTCGCCGACGCTGCCCGTGGCGATGATCCCGGCCTGGTCGAACAGCGCCTGGTCAGCGGCGGAGCCTTGCCCATTACCGGCCGCGCGCACGGTGAGCACCGGCAGCTTCGCGCCGACCCGGCGGGCCGTCCGGGCGAACTTGCGCGGGTTGCCGAACGACTCCAGGTACAGCACGGCCAGCCTGGTCGTGTCGTCGTGTTCCCACCACATCAGCATGTCGTTGCCGGACAAGTCGAGCTTGCTGCCCACCGAGGCGAACGAGGAGATCCCCACGCCGAGCCGGGACAGCTGGCCGGCCAGGGCGACGCCGACCCCGCCGGACTGCGACATGAGCCCGGCCACGCCGGGCCGGAACCGGATGGCGTCGAACGTGGCGTCCAGGCCGATGCCGGGCACGGCCACGCCGAAGCAGTCGGGACCCGCCAGCCGCATACCGTACCGGCGGCACACCGCGAGCAGATCGGCGCAGGCGGCGCGGTCCAGGCCGGACGTGATCACCACGAGCGAGCGCACGCCGCGCTGGCCGCACTGCTCGGCCACGCCGAGCACGGCCGGAGCGGGCACTGCGATGACGGCCAGGTCGGCGGGCTCGGGCAGGTCGAGCGGGGAGGCCAGGCACCGGTCGCCGTTGATCTGCCGGGCCCGCGGGTTCACCGTGTACAGGCGGCCCGCGTACCCGCCGCGGCGGATGTTCTCCAGGATTATCCGGCCGATCGCCTCCCGGCGGCGGCTGGCGCCGATCACCACGACCGACTCGGGCGCGAAGATGTGCCGCAGGCTGGCCACGTCCGCGCTGCTCTCCCGTTCGGCCACGGCGCTGAGGTAGGTGTCCAGCGCGGTACCGTCCTCGTCCCGCGGCAGCGGGAACGTCAGGTGGTAGACCTCGTCGGCGAAGTGCCGCTGTACGGGCAGGCCGGCGTCGGCGAACACCTCGAGCATGGCCGTGTTCTCGCTCAGCGTGTCGGCGGTGAACGTGGTGATCTGCCGGCTCCGGGCCAGCGAGACCAGATGCTCGAGCAGCAGGGTGGCGATGCCCTTGTGGTGCATGTGGTCGGCCACCGCGAACGCGACCTCGGCCTGCCCGGGGTGCCCGAGGTGCCCGGCGTAGCTGGCCACGCCGACCAGTCCGCCATCCAGCAGCGCCAGCAGCGCCGCGCTGCCCGGCTTACCGGGGTCGGGCACCCGGCAGATCCGCCGGGCCTCGATCTCGGCGGATCGCCGGCTGTAGCTGAAGAAGCGCAGGTAGATGTTGTCCGGCGCCATCGCCTCGTGCATCGCCAGGACCGCGTCGAAGTCCGCGGGCCTGGCCTCGCGGATCTCGGCCGTCGTGCGGTCGGCCAGGAGCGCGTACACCCGGCCGCTGTCCTGCGCCGTAGTCATCGGTGTCTCCTTAGCTGAAAACCGCGCCGCCCTCGGTCATGGCTAGAACACCGGCCCCGCGACGACCGGGTAGGTGTCCGGATAGCTGAGGTGGTCGCGGACCGCCACCACGCCGGGGACGTGCCGGGCCTTGCGGATCAGCGTGCGGCCGAGCGCGGCGGTTTCCGGGGTTCCCTCCATCGTCACCACGCCGGACTCGACCGTCACCTTGAACTGGCGCGGGTCGATGAGGAACTCGTGCAGGAGCATCGCGTCGACGATGTCGGAGTGGATCTCCTCGTCCGTTCGGTCGAATACGGCCAATACGTCGGCTCGGCTGACGATCCCGACCAGCTGCCCGCCGGAGTTGACCACCGGGAGCCGCTTGACCCGCATGAAGTGCATCATCCGGGCGGCCTGCTCGATCGGGTCGTCCGGCGCGGCGGTCACCGGCGGACGCGTCATCAGCTCGTCCGCGGTCAGGCCCTCGGCCTTGCGGATGTCCTTGTGGTGCACGAGCTCGGCGACCAGGCCGGGGTCGGCCAGCGCCTCCTTGGCCAGCAGGTCGGCCTCGGAGACGACGCCGAGCACCCGTCCCGCGTCGTCGACGACGGGCAGCGCGCTCACCCGGTACCGGCGCAGCGCGGCCGCCAGCTCCTTGAAGGTGGTCTCCCGCCTGACCGCCACCACCTCGGTGGTCATCACGTCCTTGACCGTGGCGTTCATGATCGTCATCCCTCTCAGTCCATCGGGAAGTTGGCCAGGGTGTCGTACCGGTCGCCGGAACGCTCCACGGGCGGGTAGTCGAGGCGGTCGCGGACCGCCACCACGCCCTGGACGTGCCGGACCCGCCACACGATCTCGTGTCCGGTCTCGCTGGTCTCCGGCCGCCCGGCCAGCGTCACGATGCCGTCTACCACGGTCACCTGGATGGCCGACGGGTCGACCAGGAACTCGCCGAGGATCACGTCGTGGGTGATCTCGCGGGCGATGGCCGAATCCGTCCGGTCGAAGACCGAGAGCACGTCGGCCCGGCTGATGATGCCGACCAGGTGCCCGTTCTCGTCCGTGACCGGGAGCCGCTTGACCCCGCGGTCGTACATGAGCTTCGCCGCGTGCTCGACCGAGTCCTCCGGGCGGACCGCCACGACGGCGGTCGTCATCAGGTCGCCCGCGGTGACCCCGCGCGCCTTGGCCTGGTCCCGCCGGTGCAGGATGCCGTCGACGAAGCCGGACTCGTCGATCAGCGCCTCCTTGTTCAGCATGTCGGCCTCGGAGACGACGCCGATCACCTTCCGGTCGTCGTCGACCACGGGGAACGCGCTGACCCGGTACTCGCGCAGGGCGACGGCCATCTCCCGGAACGTAGCGTCCTTCCTGACCCAGATCACCCGGGTCGTCATGACGTCCTTGACTGTGGTCTTCATTGGCTGGTCATTCCCCTCGGGTGAGGACTACCTTGAGCGCCTTGGTGTCCGGCTGGTTACTCCGCTGGGCTTTTTATGTCCACTACCAGCCTCGTCGGCGGAGCCGGCGGACGGCAGGGCCGAAGGTCCATTCCGTCTGGGTTGAAGGTCATCGCCTGCGCAAGACGCTAAGGTTGAGCCATGGCTGACCGCGTGATCGAGGAGCTTGACGAGGCCGAGAGCCTGCGGCTTATTTCGGCGGGCGGGATCGGCCGCATCGCGTACCAGAGCCGGTTCGGCCCGGCTGTACTCCCGGTGAACTACCGGTGGCACGACGGCGCGGTGGTGTTCCGCACCACCCGGCACAGCGCGCTCGACGAGGACCTGCAGACCGGGATCTCCGGCGGCGACTACCTGGTGGCGTTCGAGATCGACGAGATCGACACGCCCGGCCGCCAGGGCTGGAGCGTGCTGATCCAGGGCCCCGCCCACCACGTCGAGTCCGAGGAGGCGCGCGCGAGGGCCGAGCAGGCCGGCGTGGAACCCTGGCCCGCCGGCGAGCGCGAGCTGTTCCTGCGGATCGTGCCCAATCGCGTCACCGGCCGCCGGATAAAGCCGGCCTAGCCCCTTCAGGTCGGCTCGGGCTCCATTTCGATGGAGCCGCAGGGGCATTCGGCGACGCACAGGCCGCAGCCCTTGCAGAAGTCGTAGTCGATCTCGTACTGACTGTTGCCGAGCTTGATGATGGCGTTGTCCGGGCAGACGCCGTAGCAGTTGTCGCAGCCGAAGCAGTTGCCGCAGGACATGCAGCGGCGCGCCTCGAACAGCGCGGTCGACTCGTCCAGGCCCCCGGTCACCTCGTCGAAGGTGGTGATCCGCCGGGCCGCCTCCAGCCGGGGCCGGACGGTGGTCGGGGCGTCCGCGTAGTACCAGGTATTCAGGGCACCGAACGAGGCGGGCGCGTGCTTACCCGCCGCCGCGGAGCCGGTGCCGTGCAGGAAGGCGTCGATGCTGCGGGCCGCCTTCTTGCCGTGCCCGATGGCCACGGTGACGGTGCGCTCGGACGGCACCATGTCGCCGCCGGCGAAGATCCCCGGGTGCCCGGTCATCAGGTCGGGTCCCACCTCGACCACGCCGTCGGAGAAGGTCACGCCGGGCACGCCGTCCAGCACGGACAGGTCGGAGTTCTGGCCCAGCGCCAGCACCAGGCAGTCCGCCTCGAGCTCCTCGAACTCCCCGGTGGGCTGCGGGAAGCCGGTCTCGTCGAGCTTCATCTTCTCGATCACCAGCTTGCCCTCGTCGGCGTGGGCGACCGTGGACAGCCAGCGTATGGTGACGCCTTCCTCCAGCGCCTCTTCGACCTCGATGTCGTGGGCCGGCATCTTGTCGCGGGTCCGGCGGTACACCACGACGGCTTCGGACGCGCCGAGGCGGCGCGCGGTGCGGGCGGCGTCCATGGCGGTGTTGCCGCCGCCGTAGACCGCGACCCGGCGGCCCAGCATCGGGGGCGTCCCCCCACCCACCTCCCCTACCCCCTCCATGCTGTGCAGCATCGATACCGCGTCCATGATCCGGGCCGAATCCCCGGCCGGGATGTAGGCGCGCCTGCCGATGTGCGCGCCGACCGCGACGAACGCGGCGTCGTAACCCGCATCGAGCTCGGCCTGGATGTCGGTGACCGTGGTGTTGAGCTCGAGCGTGATGCCCATGTCCAGGATGCGGGTGATCTCGGCGTCCATGATGTCGCGCGGCAGCCGGTACTTCGGTATGCCGTAGCGCATCATGCCGCCGGCCGCGGCGCCCGCATCTTTGATGGTGACCGAGTGGCCGAGGCGGGCGAGGTGGTAGGCGGCGGACAGGCCGGATGGCCCCGCGCCTACCACCAGCACCCCCCGCCCACCTCCCCTCCCCCCTTCATTTGTCGGCTGCCTGGTCTTGGCAAGCGGAGTGACGGGAACCTGCCAGCCCTTGCGGAGCGCCTCGTCGCCGAGGAACCGCTCCACCGAGTTGATGCCCACGGCCGAGTCCAGCTGGGCGCGGTTGCACGTGGTCTCGCACGGCCGGTAGCAGACCCGGCCCATGATGGCGGGGAAGGGGTTGTCCTGCATGATCTGCCGCCAGGCGGCCTCGTACCTCGCCGGGCCTTCCTCGGCGTCGTACAGCCACTGCTGGATGTTCTCCCCAGCCGGGCAGGCGCTGTTGCACGGCGGCAGGTTGTTCACGTATACGGGTCGTTCGGTGCGCTAGGCCCCGGTGTGGTTGGCCCGGCTCGAGCCGACGTCCAGGGTGATCGCGAATGGCTTATCCATGGTCACTGTCCTCCGGGGTCGCCGGGATGAGGCCGAACCGGCGGATGTTGCGGTCAGCGGTCGCCTGGATGCGCTCGATGACCTCGGTCTTGGTTTCCGGCTTGAACAGGTGCGCGTACCGGGCCTGGATGCGCAGGTAGTCGGTGACCGGCACCTGGCGGCGGATCGGGGTGGAGCTGGTCACCTCGCCGGCCTCGGCCTCGAACACCGGGAACAGGCCGCTCTCGGTGGCCAGCCGGGCGACCTTGACCGTGTCCGCCGGGGAACTGCCCCAGCCGAGCGGGCAGGGGACCAGGATGTGCAGGTAGCGGGCACCGTGGAAGTCCATCGCCCGGGTGGCCTTGTACTCCAGGTCGCGCAGGTCCGCCACGGTGGCGGTGGCCACGTACGGGATCTCGTGCGCCATCGCGATCAGCGGCACGTTCTTGCCCTGGCCGAACCGGTTCCCCGGCTCCCGTCCCACCGCCTGGGTGGTGGCGGTGCGGGCGGCGGGCGGGGTTGCGCCGGAACGCTGCACGCCCGTGTTCATGTAGGCCTGGTTGTCGTAGCAGATGTACAGCACGTCGTCGTTACGCTCGAACATGCCGGACAGGCAGGCGAAGCCGATGTCGACCGTGCCGCCGTCGCCGCCCTGGCCGACCACCCGGATGTCGGTGCGGCCCATCGCTTTCAGGGCGGCGGCGACACCGGAGGCGACCGCGGGCGCGTTCCCGAACAGCGAGTGCAGCCAGGCGATCTGCCAGGAGGTTTGGGGGAACGGGGTGGAGAAGACCTCCAGGCAGCCGGTCGCGTTGACCGCGATCATCTTTCCCTGGGTAGCGCGGTGCACGGCGTCCAGCGCGTAGCGCGCGCCGAGCGCCTCGCCGCAGCCCTGGCAGGCGCGGTGCCCGCAGGTCAGCGCGTTGGAGCGGCCGGCGTCGGACTGGACGCTGCGCTGGTCCTCGGTGAGCAGCCGGTTCCCGACCGCGAAGCTGCCGGTCTGGTAGAACTTGATCCGCTGGTACGGCATGGGCCTATCCGATCCGTGAGGCGGTGATGCCGAGGTCGCGGAGGATGTTCTCCGCGCTGGGGCCGGACCGCCGCGCGGCGCTCATCCGGGCCACCTCGGCCTCGACCAGGCCGGTGTTCAGGTCAAGGAAGCTGAGCGGCGGCAGGTCGCTGGCCTGGGTCAAGAGCGCGCGCAGCGACTTTCTGGTGACCGCGCGGCCGCCGAGGCCGGCGATTACGGTGGAGATGCGCAGGTCCCAGGCGGCCAGGGCGGCATGGATGTCCGCGGTGACGATGCCGCCGGAGCCGGGGGCGAGGGCACGCTCGAGCACCACGACGTGCCTGGTGCGCGTGCCAAGCGCCAGCCGGATCGCGTCCGCGGGGAACGGGCGGAACGAGGTGATGCCGAGCACGCCGATCCTCAGGCCGTCGGCCCGCAATTCGTCCACGGCGTCCTTGAGCGTGCCGAGCACCGAGCCGAGCGCCACCACGATGATCTCCGCGTCGTCGGTCCGGTAGGGCCGGACCAGGCCGCCGGAATCCCGGCCGAACCCGGTGGCGAAGTCGGCCGCGGTGGCCTGGATGACGCCCAGGGCCTGCCGCATGCGCTCGTGGGCCAGGTAGCGGACCTCGGTGAAGGCTTCGGGGCCGACCATGGCGCCGATCGAGACCGGGTCGCCCGGGTCGAGCACCTGGCGCGGCTCGTACCGCGGCAGGAACGCGTCCACCTGGGCCTGTTCCGGGATGTCGGCGCGCTCGCTGGCGTGGGTGAGCAGGAATCCGTCCATGCACACCATCACCGGGACGGACAGCTCCTCCGCGATCCGGAAGGCCTGGATGTGCAGGTCGAGGGCCTCCTGGCTGGTCTCGGCGTAAAGCTGGAGCCAGCCCGCGTCGCGCTGCGACATGGCGTCGCTGTGGTCATTCCAGATGTTGATCGGCGCGCCGATCGCGCGGTTGGCCACCGTCAT
>Ga0137378_10001785_pt1 | contig 18272 bp, 16 predicted proteins | sample SagtaG_21_FD_104813 | JGI IMG/M metagenome (GOLD analysis project Ga0137378, IMG submission 104813) | Vadose zone soil microbial communities from Sagehorn Ranch, Mendocino, California, USA - Sage2_L_60_16 metaG | ecosystem: Environmental > Terrestrial > Soil > Vadose zone | place: USA... | reverse complement strand
GAATCGCCGTGGCGCTGTTGGCACTGGTCGTGATTTGGTTCTTTCCGAACCGAGTTGTGATCTTCGTCTTTTTCGCGTTCGTTTTTACGCCCGCGGTCTGCTTCAACATCATCAGTCACTCTGGGACGTAATGAAAGGACTGCTCAAATGTACCGGATGCATTGTTCTGAAGTATGGGGCGGGATCAAGGGCATCAGCATGGATGTGCGCACTAATGCGCTGACGGCCAGCCTCTACAGCCATTCTTGTGACGGGGGCAAAGGCGGCGATATTTACTACCTGAGCGTTTGTGACAACGATTTATTAACGCGCATCGCGATTGCGGACGTGGTCGGTCACGGGCAGCCGGTCAATCATATCAGCCAGTGGCTCTATGAAGGACTCGTGGTGCAGATGAACAGCCTCGACGGACACCGCATACTGACCCTCATGAACAGCATGGCTCACCAGCACGGGTTAGAAGCGATGACGACGGCGGCAGTAGTCAGTTACTACATCGCGGATTCCAACTTGTACTTCTCTTATGCCGGGCACCCGCCATTTATCCGACGGCGCGAGGACAAGCAGTGGCAGGCGGTTGACCTCCTCCATCCACGCGCCGGGCGTGCGAACATGCCACTGGGTATATTTAGCGATGTCGCATATGATCAAGAGCAAATCTCCATAGCTAAAGGGGATCGCCTTTTCATATACACCGACGGAGTGGTTGAAAGCCCAGATGCTGAAGGGAATTTATTCGAACAGGAGGGGTTGCTGTCAGTGCTGGAAGAGTTTGGCAACAAGAGCCTGACCGAATTGAAAGAGGCCGTTCTCGCTGCGATACATCGACATACGGGAGGCTCGCTCACGCACGACGATATAACTCTGATGGCCGTTGAAGTGAATTGAGAGTGAATCTGACGGCTTCGAAACATTAGCCGTGCGGCCCTTTTCAACCAGAGGTGAACGAACATGGTTAATATGGATCAACTAGTCGCGAAAATTCTGCGCCAACGGGCGGTCGTACCCGAAGGACGTAGCTTGCTCGTCGGCGTGAGCGGCATCGACGGCGGCGGCAAAGGTTACGTGGCTAAACAGATTGAAGCACGACTGGCCCTTCACTCAATCGCCGCGGCGAATATCAATGCTGATCGATGGCTTAACCTGCCCGACAGGCGCTTCAACGCGGCCAAGCCCGCGGAGCACTTCTACAAGTATCGAAACCTCTTTGATCTGACTATCTGGGTTGACTGTTCATTTCCGACTGCTCTGGCGCGAGCACTCGCACGGGCGCAGGAAGGGTTATCGCCGGCGGAGACGATTCGCGCCTATGAGACGATCTATTTTCCGGCACAGAAGATCCATTTCGCGCGCGATAATCCACGCGAAACGGCCGACTTGATCATCGACAATGATCAGACCACGGCCGTGGCGACAGGTCGCACGCGCCTCGGACAACGTCGTCAGGGTCTCTGGCTTCAGGCCGCGCAGCTCCAACGCCTTTGAGTCGATTACTCTTTGCGCCTTCTCCCGCCATCCTCTATAATTCCCGGCCTACCAGCACGAGGCTGCAAATACAGGAAAATCGGGGCCGAAGCTATGATCGCTCCAATCCCGCCAAACGAACCCCGCGCCGAACGGGAACGCCGGCAAGCAGACGAACGACTCCGCGGACTGAGTGGAGAGATGGAGGTCCTGCTCGACGTTAACCGCGCTATCGGCCGCCACCTCGAACGCGATGAGCTGTTCGGAGCCCTGGCCGTGTGCCTGCGAAATGTTTTCGAGACCGACCGTTTTGGCATAGAGCTTCCCATCGAGGGCGAGCGGCTGCAAGGACACCTCCTGACGCCGAGCGGCGCGAAGATGGAACCCACGCGAGTCAAGGTGTTGCCGGCCCAGGGTACCGCGTGCAACTGGGTGCTGCAAAACCGCAAGTGGCTAGTTTCCTCCACGCGGGACGAATTGCGGGAGCGTTTTCCTCTCACTTTCGACGTGATGACCAGTGAGGGCATGGAATCGCTGTGCGCGATGCCGCTCGTCAGCGACGATCGCACACGGGGAGTTCTTTTCTTCATGGCGGCGCGCAAGGAAGCGTACGGCAGTTTGCGCCATGGTCTCCTTGAACAGGTGACCAGTGCAGTGGCGGTGGCGCTGGATGACTGCCTTGCGCACGAAGAAGTGCGGCGGTTGCGCGATCAGTTGGCGGCGGAGAACGCGTACCTGCAGGAGGAAATCCGCAGCGAACACAACTTTGAGGAAATTGTCGGCAACAGCCCCGCGCTGCTGACGTTGTTACAGCAAGTAGATCAGGTAGCTCCGACCGACGCCACTGTACTCATCTCTGGCGAAACCGGCACTGGCAAGGAACTGATCGCGCGCGCAATCCACATACGCAGTGGGAGGAAGGCCCGGGCTTTGGTCAAGGTTAACTGCGCGGCGATCTCTGCTGGTTTGGTCGAGAGCGAACTCTTCGGCCACGTGAAAGGCGCGTTCACTGGCGCGATCGAGAAGCGCATGGGCCGCTTTGAACTTGCTAACAGCGGAACGATCTTTTTGGATGAAGTTGGCGAGTTGCCGCTCGAAACGCAGGTCAAACTGCTGCGTGTGTTGCAGGAACATGAGTTTGAGCCGGTAGGCAGCAGCCAATCAGTGGAGGTCGACGTGCGCATCATTGCCGCGACTAATCGCGATCTCCACGAAGCGGTGCGCAAGGGGCGCTTTCGCGAAGATCTCTTCTATCGTCTCAACGTCTTTCCGATTCAGGTGCCACCCCTGCGCGAGCGAACCGTGGACATACCTGTCCTGGCAATGTTCTTCGTCTCACAATTTGCGCAAAGGTTCGATAAGAAGATAGATGCGATCTCCCAGGACGCTATGACGCAACTCTCCTCGTATTCCTGGCCGGGAAACATTCGCGAGTTGCAGAACATCATCGAGCGCGCCGTCGTGTTGTGTAGATCGAACGTGCTCACCCTCGCGACGGAGTTACTGCCGGCGACCGGCCCTGGCAACGGTTCTGGGAGCGCGCGCGCAGCCGCGGCAAGCGCCTGCTTGCCTTTGAGTGAATTTGGCGTTGAGACGCCATCAACTCTCGAAGAAGTCGAGCGACGTCATGTTCTCTCCGTGCTGGAACAAACGGGCTGGAAAATTGATGGCCAAAACGGCGCCGCACGCACGCTCAACCTGCATCCGAACACTCTCCGCAGCCGGCTAAAGAAGCTCGGCATCCATCGTCCTGCCTAACGATATTTCGTGGCTTCGTGGGTTCGCCCCGTCGATGGTCCCACGAGATATCGTTGCCGCCTCCTGCCCAAACAACAGTTCCATCTTTTTGCTGGAGTCTTTTAAGTATTCGAGCGTCGACCCGCCCTGGCCAGGGTATTGCACTGTCTTTCCGGCGAGCAACGAAACCATGCTGAGAATTTCCGAAATAGGGACAACAAGAAATTCCGTGACCTTAGGACTGGAAGGCCGCATGACCGGGCCCTGGGTCCAGGAGGTCCGAGATTTCTGCGAGCGGTTTCTGGGCGACGGCCAACATCTGAGCCTCGACCTCCGAGAAGTCTCGTTCGTTGATCGTGAGGGAGTGAACCTCTTTCAGAATCTGATTACTCGCGGCGTGGCGCTGACAAACTACTCGCCATTCATCGCGGAACGGCTAAAGGAGGAAGCGGCGAATGACGCATGATCTGAAGCTGTCGAACCCCGAGAATTGGATTGGTGAACACGGCGACTACCTATTCCGGCACGCGATGTTTCGCCTTCGAGACTTAACGGCAGCCGAGGAGGTGCTGCAAGAGACTCTGCTCGCCGCGATGAAGGGTCACGCCGGTTTCAAAGGAGTAAGCTCCGAGAGAACCTGGCTGGTGGGAATACTTCGGCACAAGATCCTCGACCGGTTTCGTGAGGTCAGCAGGCTGCGGCCCTTCAACGATATAGACGCATTCGATGAGTTTGACTTTCAGGAGAATGGCCACTGGAGGCTCGATTCAGCTCCGGTCGCATGGCGCGCCAAGCCGGACGAACTAATCGAGCAAAAAGAGTTCTGGGAAGTGTTCAGTCATGGACTGTCTTCCTTGTCGGCGCGGACGGCGACGGCATTCATTTTGCGCGAAGTCGATGGTCTCGATACCGAGGAAATCTGCGAGGCGCTTAATGTGTCGCAAGAAAATCTGTGGGTTATGCTGCTCCGGGCGCGTCTGTCCTTGCGTAGATTCCTGCAAATCAACTGGTTTGGCGCGGCGCCAGTGTCTGCTCAAGCCACCGGTATCGATTCGGGTCGAGCCGATGGCCGCATTCCTGTTCCGCAAGCTGTAAGTTTTGCCTCACATCAACGACTAACAGCTTGAGCACAGAACTAAGGGATGACGAAACCGAAACGGTCGAGTCATCAGTGCTCAACGGAATCACCAAAATCAATTTCTTTTCGCAAGGAGAACTCAAATGTCATCACGCAAAGTTATCGTAGCAGTATTAGTCCTGGTCGTAGTCGCCGGCGCCTGGTACGCCTTTCGGCCCGAGCGGCTCTTTATCAACCAGAAAGTCAATGAGCAGTTTCCCACCGCCTCGGCCGCCAACATGCCGGCCAAGCAACTGGCGTCAGGTACTTTTCACGCTGGGGCCCACGATACCAAAGGCACTGCATCGATCTTTCAACTCGGCGATGGCAAGCGCACGCTGCGCCTGACAAACTTCGAAACCTCGAACGGTCCGGATGTGCACGTCTATCTGGTTGCCGCCGCGGACGCGAAGGACAGTGAGGCGGTGAAGACCGCAGGCTTTATCGAGCTGGGCTCTTTGAAAGGAAACATCGGCGACCAAAATTACGATGTACCAGCCAACGTGGACCTGGCGAAGTATCGCGCCGTAACCATCTGGTGCGCCAGGTTCAATGTCAACTTTGGCACTGCGCCGTTGACGAATGATTCGATGCAATCGATGAATCGGTAATCTGTTCGGGAGCCGTATCCACCTAAGTCAGCCTTCCATCATCTTGGTAAGAGACGGAGCGCATCATGACGAGCAACAATCACTACGACGTAATCATTATCGGCACGGGGGCCGGCGGCGGGACGCTTGCTTATGCCTTAGCGGGCACGGGCAAGCGCATCCTGCTGCTGGAACGCGGCCCGTACGTGCCGCGCGAAAAAGACAACTGGAGCACCCGTGCGGTTAACCTCGACGGGAAGTACAACACGAAAGAATCGTGGCGCGACAAAGACGGCGAGGTGTTGCATCCGCATACGAATTACTTCGTTGGCGGCAACACAAAGTTCTATGGCTCGGCGCTCTTTCGCATGCGCAAGGAAGATTTTGGCGAGATTCGCCATCACGGTGGCATCTCGCCCGCGTGGCCCATCAGTTATGACGAGATGGAGCCCTATTACACTCAGGCTGAAAACCTTTATCACGTGCATGGCAATCGCGGTGAAGACCCAACCGAGCCGTGGGCCAGTGCACCGTACCGTTATCCCGCAGTCAGCCACGAGCCGCGTATTCAACACTTGGCGGAAGATTTCCAGCGCGCCGGGCTAAAGCCTTTTCATGTGCCGCTGGGGATCATGATTGACGAAAAGAACCCACGCATCAGCGCCTGCATTCGCTGCAACACCTGTGATGGTCATCCGTGCCTAGTCAATGCGAAAGCGGACGCGCAGGTCGTGTGCGTCGACCCGGCGCTAAAGCACGAGAACGTTTCGCTGCTGACCGACGCGCACGTGATGCGTTTGGAGACGAACGGCAACGCACGCGAAGTTAGCAAAGTCATCGTCAAACGAAATGATGTGACCGAAGAGTATTCAGGTGACATCGTCGTCGTTTCATGTGGCGCGGTGAACTCGGCGGCCTTAATGCTGCGTTCCGCAAATGATTCGCACCCGAACGGTCTGGCCAATGGATCAGATGTGGTCGGCCGTCACTATATGGGCCACATCAATTCCGTGCTGATGGCGCTTTCGAAATGCCCGAACCCGACTGTCTTTCAAAAGACGCTGGCTGTTAACGACTTCTATCTGGGCTCGAAGGACTGGGAGTACCCGATGGGCCACATTTCTTTCGTGGGCAAGCTCGACGCGGACACGTTGCGGGCGGGCGCGCCGAAGATTGCGCCGGGCTGGACCCTTGATCTGATGGCGAAACACTCGCTGGATTTCTGGCTGACGTCTGAAGACCTGCCCGATCCGAACAATCGCGTCACGCTGAATCGTCAGGGCGAAATCGTGGTCAACTACACGCTCAACAATTTGGAAGGTCACGACCGGCTCAAAGCGCACTTGCAGAAAGCGATGAAGCAGGGAATTTGCGACGTGCATGGTTACGAGTGTCATCAGGGCTTGTTCGCGCGCAACCTATACCTGGGTCAGCGTCTGCCGCTGGCGGCGGTCGCGCACCAGAACGGCACGGTGCGCTTTGGCAACGACCCTAAGACTTCCGCACTCGATCGTAACTGCAAATCGCACGAGGTCGATAATCTTTACGTCGTCGATGCGAGCTTCTTTCCCTCCAGCGGGGCGGTGAATCCCGCGTTGACCATCATGGCGAACGCCCTGCGCGTGGCCGATCATTTGAAGGAGCGACTGGGATGAAATCGAGACACGGAGAAATGGGGACACAGAGACGCGGTGACGGCTGGACCATTCTATGTTTGGCCCTAGCCCTGACGCTTGCGCCATCGCTAATCAAAGCTCAACAAGCGTCGGTAGGATCAATCTCCGCGTCCACAAGTCTCGGTGTTCCAGTGTCTCCAGCGCCGGTTACTCGCGTTGACGCCGTGGGAATGACCGTGAGCGACATGGATCGGTCGGTTGATTTTTTTTCGAAGATTCTTTCGTTCGAAAAAGTTTCGGATGTCGAAGTCGCGGGCGAAGATTACGAACATCTTGAGGGGTTGTTCGGCCTGCGCATGCGCATCGTACGAATGCGACTTGGCGAAGAGTTCATCACGCTGACTGAGTATCTGGTGCCCAAGGGCCGGCCGATTCCGGTTGATTCGCGGAGCAACGATCGCTGGTTTCAGCATATCGCAATAATCACCAGCGACATGGAAAAGGCATATAAGTGGCTGCGTCAGAACAAAGTCGAACACGCGTCTTCCGGTCCGCAGAAACTTCCCGATTGGAATAAGAATGCAGCCGGCATCAAGGCCTTTTATTTTCATGATCTTGATGGTCATAACCTGGAGATTCTCGAGTTTCCCGCTGGAAAGGGCGATGCAAAATGGCATCGTTCAAGTGACAAATTGTTTCTCGGCATCGATCACACGGCGATTGTCGTTAGTGATACCGAAGCCAGCTTGAAGTTCTATCGTGACGTGCTCGGCATGCGCATCGCCGGCGAAAGCGAAAACTACGGCACCGAACAGGAACACTTGAACAACGTCTTTGGCGCGCGCCTCCGCATCACTTCGATGCATGCGCTGGATGGCGGGCCGGGCATCGAATTTCTTGAATATCTGGCGCCGCGCAACGGCCGTGCATTCCCGGCCGACGAACGCGCGAGCGACGTGGTTCATTGGCAGACGACCTTGACGGTGAACGATGCTGCGGCTGCGGCGGCCAACTTAAGAGCGAACCGATCGATGTTCGTCTCACCGGGCCTGGTGCAACTCGGCCGCGACGATCTGGGTTTTACGAAGGGGTTGCTAGTTCGCGATCCCGACGGACACGTGATGGAACTGATCGAATCGAAACGCCAGACGGCCAGGAAGAACTGAATGAACATCAGGCCGCTCTTCATTCCCGTAATCCTGGGCACCGTGCGCAAGGGCCGCGCCAGCGAAAACGTGGCGAAGTTTGTCTTCGGTGAAGTTCAAAAGCGCGAAGGCGTTGAAACTGAGCTGATCGATTTACTCGATCTCAGGTTCGCTACTGATGACGCCGGCGAAGCGATCAAGGAAGCTAAATTCTCAGAGACTGTCGCCCGTGCGGATGGACTGGTACTGGTCGTTCCGGAATACAACCATGGCTATCCAGGAATACTTAAGCACGTGCTCGATTCCAATTTGAAAGAGTACATACACAAGACTGTGGGCGTGTGCGGTGTTTCAGCGGGAGGTTTTGGCGGCACGCGCATGATCCAAAATTTGATTCCCGTGCTCCGCGAACTGGGCCTAGTGACGATTTTCTGGGATGGCAACTTTTCCGGCTCGCAAAAGCTTTTCGATGGCGCCGGGAAGATTCTTGATGATGTCTACGTCAGGCGCATCGATCAGTTTCTCGGCGAGCTGATCTGGATGAGCAAAACGCTCAGGCACGGACGCGAGAACATCTCGATCTGAGGTGAAGTGAAAGTTGTTTCCGTCAATGTTGGTTTGCCCCGGCTGGTAATACGCGATGGCGAGCCAGTCTCGACCGGCATCTTCAAAGAACCTGTCGCGGGGCGAATAAGACTCCGAACGCTGAACCTCGAAGGCGATCGCCAGGCAGACCTATCGGTGCATGGCGGGCCAGGCAAAGCGGTTTACGTCTATCCGTCGGAACACTACGAATTCTGGCGGACGCGGTTACCAGAGATGGATTTGCCCTAGGGCGCGTTTGGCGAGAACTTCACCACTGCGGAGGCTGAATGAATCCGACGTTAACATCGGCGATAAGTTTCGCGTGGGCTCCACGACGGTAATGGCAACTGAGCCGCGCATGCCTAGTTACAAACTCGGCTTGCGCTTTGGCCTCACCGACATCATCAAGCAATTTCTGGGGAGCGAGCGGACCGGCTTTTACCTGGCCGTGCTGGATGAAGGTGAGGTCGGCGCCGGCGATCAAATTGAACTGATCGAAAGGAACATATCAAGTGTAAGAGTTAGCGATATCACCCGACTATACACACGCGACAAGCGGAACATTGAATTGCTTCTTCGCGCAATCGAAGTCGACGCGCTTCCTGAAAGCTGGAAACAGTATTTTCGGAGCCGGCTCACAAAGCTTAGTGCTATTTGAGTGGTTGGGAAGACTTCATTATTGGATTCGTCTCCTGGAGAGTGGGCGACTTTTTGCTTGACTCAACGAACCGGCGAAGCAGGTGACAGAGTTTAGCCCAGGGTGGAGCGAGCGCAGCGAGCGGAACCCTGGGTCGGGTGCCATTGTATCTTTGAGCCCGCTTTAGCGGACGACAGGTGTCGCCGGCGTTACTAACTCTATCGCCCGCTAAAGGAGTCAGTTGGAATAATCACATTTCTCCGTGTAAATTCCGTGATCACGGAGCAGCTTTTTTCCGACAGACTCTAAAGCGGGCTTGGAATCTCTGTTGAAACAGTACCCAGCGCTGCGCTTCGCTTGCCCTGGGCTAAATTCTGCCGGCGGCTATGCCGGCTCGTTGAGTTTTTCATCCCGCGCAGATGTAAGGCTTCGCCAACGGTGTGCGACTAACTTATCAAGGGACCGGAGGTTTCAAGAAGAACTCATGGCTGAGACCAGCAAAATGATTTGCCCTGACTGTGGCGCGGAGATGAATCAGCATGCGATGAAGGTCGACTATGGTGTTGATGATTTCGCGCCGAATCCTATCTTTGGTGGCACCCTCAAAGAGGTCCATACATGTCCGGAGTGCGGCCGGGTCGAAATGCGAACCGTGGCGTAGAGCCTCGGATCAAGACAGGACGAACAACATGGCTAAAGGCAAAACAAATAAGCTGAGCGCCGAAGAGCGCAGACTCGAAGAATCCCGCGACCACAAGGCACATTGGAAGCGTTGGGGACCTTACGTAAGCGAACGTGCGTGGGGCACGGTGCGGGAAGACTACAGCGCCGGCGGTACCGCTTGGGATTATTTTCCGCACGATCATGCCCGGTCGCGCGCTTACCGTTGGAACGAAGATGGTTTGGCGGGCATCTGCGATCGTCATCAGACGATCTGCTTCGCGCTGGCGCTGTGGAATGGCCGCGATCCGATCCTGAAGGAGCGTGCGTTTGGTTTGACTGGCAGCGAAGGCAATCACGGCGAAGACGTCAAAGAATATTATTTTTATCTCGACTCGACGCCGACGCACTCGTACATGAAATACCTGTACAAGTATCCGCAGGCCGAGTTTCCTTACGCGCGCTTGGTCGAAGAGAACCTTGGTCGCGGCAAGCAAGATCCCGAGTTCGAGCTGATGGACACCGGCGTGTTTGATGACAATCGCAACTTTGATGTGTTTGTCGAATACGCTAAGGCGGACGTTGAAGACATTCTAATCCGCATCAGCGTCGTGAATCATGGCCCCGAAGCGGCGCGAATAAATGTGCTGCCGACAGTCTGGTTTCGCAATACCTGGTCGTGGGATCACAATCAGCAGGCACGGCCAAGTCTTCGCAAGGCGAGCGATAACGCTGTCGAGTTAAATCATTCTGCGATCGGTCAGCGCTGGCTGTATTGCCAGGGAACACCAGAGCTTCTGTTTACTGAAAACGAGACTAACACGCAAAGGTTGTTCAATGCGCCTAATGCCACGCCTTACGTTAAGGATGGAATTAACGACTACATAGTTCATGGCGCGCAAGAAGCGGTTAATCCCGATCAGGTGGGAACGAAAGCCGCAGCGAATTATTTGCTGACTGTTGCGCCCGGCGAGAGGAAGACAATCCGGCTGCGTTTGGCGAAGGAGCGATCAAAAAAGAGCAGCGATGCGTTTGCCGATTTCGACAGGGTCTTTGCTGATCGTTTTCGTGAAGCAGACGAATTTTACGACACCGTGATTCCGAAACACCTTTCCGATGACGCTCGCTCCGTAATGCGGCAATCGCTCGGCGGCCTGCTCTGGTCAAAGCAGTTCTATCACTACGTCATCGAGGAATGGCTGAACGGCGACCCGGCAACACCCAAGCCGCCGTCGGCCCGCGTCAACGGCCGCAATCACGAATGGAAGCATCTTTACAACGCCGATGTTATTTCGATGCCGGACAAGTGGGAGTATCCCTGGTACGCCGCATGGGACCTGGCGTTTCACTGCGTGCCGCTGGCGCTGGTCGATTCGGAGTTTGCCAAAGAGCAACTGATTCTGATGTTGCGCGAGTGGTACATGCATCCGAACGGTCAACTGCCGGCCTACGAATGGGCTTTCGGAGACGTCAATCCGCCGGTGCACGCGTGGGCAGCGTGGCGTGTCTACAAAATCGAAAAGAAGCAACGGGGTGTCGGCGATACTGTTTTTCTTAAGCGAGTCTTTCAAAAACTGCTGCTCAATTTCACCTGGTGGGTTAATCGCAAAGATGCCGATGGAATGAACATTTTCCAGGGCGGATTTCTGGGGCTGGATAACATCGGTGTCTTTGATCGCAGTGCGCCACTACCGACTGGCGGGCACATCGCGCAATCAGACGGCACAAGTTGGATGGCTATGTATGCGCTGAATCTCCTCGCGATCGCGATGGAGTTGGCGAAAGAAGATCGTTCTTATGAAGACGTCGCCAGCAAATTTTGGGAACACTTCCTGTCCATCGCTCGCGCCATGAACAATCGCGGCGGGGAGGACATCAAACTGTGGGATGACGAGGATGGTTTCTTTTACGACGTGCTGCATTTATCTGAAGGCCAGCCGCTACCAATGAAAGTGCGTTCGATGGTCGGTTTAATCCCGCTCTTCGCCGTCGAAACACTAGAGCCAGAACTGCTTGACCAGTTGCCTGATTTTAAACGGCGCATGGAATGGTTCATCAATCACCGTCCTGACTTGATCGGTAATGTCGCCTGTATGCGCACGCCGGGAAATGCCGAGCGAAGACTGTTATCAATCGTGAGCCGCGACCAACTGCGGAGCGTTCTGAAATTCATGCTGGATGAGAATGAGTTTCTTTCGCCCTACGGAATCCGAGCCATTTCACGCTATCACAAGGACAATCCATACGTGCTTCAGGTGAACGGAACGCAACACCGCGTGGACTACGATCCGGCAGAGTCAAGCACCGGACTGTTTGGTGGAAATTCCAACTGGCGTGGTCCAATCTGGTTCCCGCTTAACTATCTGCTGATCGAGTCGCTACAAAAGTTTCATCACTATCTCGGAAACGATTTCAAAGTCGAATGCCCTACAGGATCAGGACAAATGATGACGCTTTGGGAAGTCGCGGGCGAAATTTCCAAACGGCTTTCGCGAATCTTTCTACAAGACGAGAACAACCGGCGACCGGTGTTTGGCGGCACAGAGAAATTTCAGACTGATCCCAATTGGCGCGAGCTAGTTCCTTTCCACGAATACTTTCATGGCGACAATGGCACCGGTATCGGAGCAAGTCATCAGACTGGATGGACCGGATTGGTCGCCAAGTTACTTCAACAAAGTGGCGAATGACTCGCTTTTGGAGTGCGCCGTCAGAGCGAAGCGGCGGCGGCCCTTCGGAAATTCCTCTCCCTCGGGCAAGGAAGACAATCCAAAGCGATGTCGCGCAGTAGTTGCCACCGCACTCCAAAATCATTCATCGGTCTGTAAGGAATTACTCCGTGGAACCGACTTATAAGCGTTCGATCAAATCCATAGCGAGGGACGCCAGGGACATGCCAGCCTATTCATTGAACCGAACAATTTCGCTCAAGGAATCGATTCGCAGAACTCCACGACTCAGAAGGCGCAATGAACGCTGGGCAGTCATTTTAGCTGGTGGCGACGGTACGCGCTTGCGCTCTATGACTCGCGCCATTGCCGGCGACGATCGGCCCAAACAATTCTGTCCGATCGTGGGAGGCCGCACACTGCTTGATCAAACTCGCGATCGCGTAGCGCTATCGGTTCCTTCAGACAAAACCTTGATTGTAGTTACTGAAAAGCATAAGCGCTTTTACCAGTCGCTTAACGCTATGGCGCCGAAAGAACTCTTGGTGGAACAGCCGAACAATAAAGGAACCGCGCCGGCGATCGTTTATGCGTTGATGCGCGTGGCTCAAAACTCTCCGAAAGCGATTGTGGGATTATTTCCTTCGGATCATTACTTTGCCGATGACGATGCGTTCATGGCGCACGTAGATTCGGCCTACGAAGCGGCTCAGGCCAGACCGGATACAGTGACCTTATTGGGTATTACGCCTGAAGCGCCAGAAGTGGAATACGGATGGATTGAGCCGCACATATCAATACTCGGCAGCATGCCCGGATCAATTACGCGCGTCCGTAGGTTTTGGGAAAAGCCCACCGCGTCCGTCGCACGAGATCTCATGCAGCGCGGGTGTCTTTGGAACAGCTTCGTCATGGTCGGCCGGGTCGATTCTTTGTTGAACATGACGCGGCAGGCCTTGCCGGAATTATTCGAAGCGTTTGCTCGGATCGTCCCTATGTTTGGTGGAGCGATTGAGCGAGGCGCGATGTGCGATCTGTATTCAAGAATTCCCGAGACAAACTTTTCTCATCAGGTCTTGGCGAAGAGACCTGGCGATCTCGCAGTTATGCGCGTCGGCGAGGTTGGCTGGAGTGACCTGGGCGAACCGGCGAGAGTGCTCTCGACGCTATCACGCATGGGAGTCCGAACAGAACTTGCTATGTCCGCAAGCTGACTAGGTAGCACAGACCTTAGTCTGTGTCGATGATAACAATCACGGACTGATGTCTGTAATACAAGGAGCAATCATGAAAGCTATCGCAGTAAAAGCGGGAATTCCGGACACAGTTCATTTGACGGAACTGCCCGCGCCGAAGGTTGATGAAATCCCAAACGGCCGCGGCGTGTTGGTGCGCGTGCTGCGCGTCGGTGTTGATGGCACGGATAAAGAAATCAACGCTGCCGAATACGGGAAGGCACCTCCAGGATACGATTTTCTGGTGATTGGCCATGAAGGTTTTGGGCAAGTCGAAGCTGTTGGACCAAACGTCACGGAAGTAAGACCCGGCGACTATGTAGTCGCCACGGTGCGTCGCCCCGGATCGAGCATTTACGATTTGATCGGCACCAACGACATGACTACCGACGACACGTATTTTGAGCGCGGCATCAATCTGCGACATGGGTACATGAGCGAATACTACGTCGATGATGCCGAGTTCATGGTGAAGATTCCGCAGGGACTGAAAGAGGTTGGTGTGCTCCTGGAGCCAACCACGGTAGTTGAAAAAGGCATCGCTCAGGCTTACGAAATTCAGCGCCGCCTGAGGGTATGGCGTCCTCGTCGTGCGGCCGTGATGGGAGCGGGAACAATCGGCTTGTTGGCTACTCTCGTGCTGCGCTTGCGCGGGTTGCAGGTGACGACGTTTGGTCTGAGCCCAAAGCCTTATCTGAACTCGGACCTGATCGAAGCCATCGGCGCGACGTACCAATCCACAAAAGAGATGTCGATCCTTGAGGGCGCAAAGGAATACGGTCCGTTCGACATCATTTTCGAGGCAACCGGTTTCTCGCCCGTCGTGTTCGAAAGTATGCAGGCCCTCGGCAAGAACGGTGTGTTAGTGCTATCAAGCGTCACCGGCGGCGATCGCAAGATCGAAGTCCCGGCCGACAAGATCAATCTGAACTTTGTGCTGGGCAACAAGGTGATGGTCGGCACGGTGAACGCCAACCGTGAATACTTCGAGATGGGTGTGAAGGACATGGCGCAAGCCGAAGCTGAATACCCAGGCTGGCTCCCGCGTTTGCTGACTGACCCTGTCAAGGGCCTGGGAAATTATCAAGAACTCTTCGCGAAGCTAACCAACGGTAACGGCGCAATCAAAGTCTTCTGCGAAGTCGCGCCGGTGTAACGATGCCCATTGATTCAAAAACAAAGAAACGAATCTTGATTCTTGGCAGTGGTTTCGGCGGTCTGTACACGGCGTTACATCTGGAAAAGAAGCTGGCCCGCAATCCCGATATCGAGATCACACTCGTCAATCGCGAGAACTTCTTTCTGTTCACGCCAATGCTGCACGAGGTAGCAGCGAGTGATCTGGATTTCACACACATCGTGAATCCCGTGCGCAAGCTGCTTCGCCGAGTGCAGTTCTTCCACGGCGAGATCAGGTCCATTGATTTTGATAAACGATGCGTACTTGTGGCTCATAGCGACGATGATCACGATCACGAGTTGGCCTACGACCATCTGGTCCTGGCGCTCGGCTCAGTGACGAATTTCTACAAGCTGCCCGGCCTGGCTGAGAATGCTCTGACAATGAAGTCATTGAGCGACGCAATTCGTTTGCGCAACCACCTCATCAAGAACCTCGAAGAAGCGGATTTTGAGTGTTGCGGCACGCAGCGCGGACGGCTGTTGACCGTCATCGTGGCCGGCGGCGGGTTTGCGGGCGTCGAAACCATCGCAGCAATCAACGACTTTATTCGCGAGGCGATTGGTTTCTATCCCCGCCTCAGCGACGCTGAGTTGCGTATCGTTCTGATCGAAGCCACCGGTGCGATTTTGCCTGAACTTGGGCCCAAGCTCGGCATCTATGCGAAAAAGAAACTCGCGGATCGCGGAGTAGAGTTTCTGATGAATACCCCGGTAAAGAGTTTTTTGAACCGTCAGGTAGCGCTCAGCGATGGGACGGTGATCAAGACCAACACTCTGCTTTGGACTGCAGGCGCTTCGCCTAATCCGCTGCTAGACATGGTGAATTGCGAGAAGGAGCGCGGACGCCTGATTACCAACGAGTTTCTCGAAGTGAATGGGAACCCCGGCGTCTGGGCGCTAGGTGATTGCGCCGCTGTGCCTGATCCCGCAACCGGCAAACCTTGTCCGCCGACGGCGCAACATGCGCTGCGCCAGGGCAAGGTAGCGGCTCATAACATCCTTGCCGCGATACGCGGTGGCACCCGGAAGCGTTTCGAGTTCAAAACGATCGGGGCGCTGGCTACAATCGGCCGGCGCACAGGTGTAGCGCGCATCATGGGCGTGAATTTTTCAGGCTTCATCGCATGGTGGATGTGGCGCACCATTTATTTGAGCAAGCTGCCCCGCTTTGAGAAGAAGGTGCGGGTTGCACTCGACTGGATGCTCGATCTTTTATTCTCGAAGGATCTGGTGCAGTTCATGGAGGTTAGTTCGTCGAGCGCTTCGCGATCTAAGGAACCAGCGATGATCGAAGTAGCCCGTGACAGAATCGCCAGGGTGGAAGCCGCGTAGCTAAGGGCCCATCCGGCGCTCAGAAAAGAGGAGCAATGATTAAGTTGGATCAGGAGATTTGTAGCGATCTTGAAGCTGCCCAGACACGCGAGTGGTTGGAAACCAACGGGCTGGGCGGCTTTGCTTCATCCACCATCATCGGTCTAAACACGCGTCGGTATCACGGCTTGCTGACTGCCGCCACCAAGCCGCCTGTTGGCCGCATCGTTTTGCTCTCCAAGTTCGAAGAAGCGCTCATCGTTGACGGAAAGCGTTACGACCTGTCAGCCAATCAATATCCGGGAACTGTTCACCCGCAGGGCTTCCAGTTGCAAACAGGCTTTCGCCTTGATCCGTTCCCCATATTTACTTACCTGGTCGAAGGAATCGAGATCGAGAAGTCAGTGTTCATGGTGCAGGGAGAGAACACGACGGTTGTACAGTATGAGTTCCGGCAGTCAAAGCGACCGCAAGCTGACAGCTCGCGTTACACGTTTGAGATTCGACCGCTCGTCGCCTTTCGCGACTATCACAGCACCACGCACGAAAACAGCGCATTGAATTCGCACGTCGAGATTGGGGACGCACGAGCTAGCGTTGCGCCCTATGCCGATTTGCCGACGTTATACTTCGCCCACGACGCCGGCGAGATCGAGACCCACGGCGATTGGTATCGCAACTTCGAATACCGAGTCGAGCAAGAGCGCGGACTTGATTTCCACGAAGATCTATTCAACCCATTCGCCGTCACGTTTGCGATAGACCAAACTGCGTTGAGATCCGGTGTGCGCATCAGCATTGTCGCTTCGACAGAACGTCGTGATGCGAAGCAAGCCGACACTTTTCGCGCGGCTGAGATCAAACGCCGCGAAACGATTATGCATTCAGCGCCTCGCGACAATGATGTCGTGCGAGCCTTAACGGTCGCGGCGGATCAATACATCGTTGCCCGCAGCGCACAGAAGACAATCATCGCCGGCTATCATTGGTTTGCCGACTGGGGCCGCGACACGATGATTGCGCTGCCGGGTTTGACGCTTGCCACTGGACGCTACGATATCGCGAAAAGCATCCTGCTCGAGTTCGCCAAGCATGTCGATCAGGGCATGTTGCCAAATCGCTTTCCTGACGCCGGCGAAACGCCCGAATACAACACAGTCGATGCAACGCTCTGGTTCTTTGAAGCCGTGCGCGCGCTTGCCCAACACACCAAGGACCACGACTTTGTTCGCGACAACCTTTACGAAGTTCTCCGAGACATCGTGGACTGGCACGTGCGCGGCACGCGTTACAACATCCATGTCGATTCAGACGGCTTGTTATTTTCCGGCGAACCGGGCGTGCAGTTGACCTGGATGGACGCGAAAGTTGGCGACTGGGTCGTTACCCCACGCACCGGCAAAGCTGTCGAGATTCAAGCCCTTTGGTACAACGCGCTGCGCGTGATGCAAGGCTCGGCAGAGAAGTTCGGCGACGAAGCGAATGAAAAGAAGTACAGGACCATGGCTACATGCGCGCGCAAAAGTTTCAATGAACTCTTCTGGAACGAAAAGATAGGTTGTCTCTACGACGTCCTGAGCAGCGATGAGCGCGATGCTTCTATCAGACCCAATCAAGTTCTCGCGATAAGCCTGACGAATTCGATGGTTTCCAAAGCGCGAGCGAAGAGCATCTTGCGCGTAGTTGAGCGGGAATTGCTCACGCCACGCGGCCTACGCACGCTCTCGCCGAATGATTCCCGTTACATCGGTCGTTACGAAGGTGATACACGGAGTCGCGATGGCGCCTATCATCAGGGCACAGTATGGCCGTGGTTGATGGGTTCCTACATCACTGCGTACGTCAAAACATTTGGTGAGAATGCAGGTCGAGGGTTCGCGACTAAATGGCTTAAAAACTTTGATGAGCATCTGACCGAAGCCTGTTTGGGCCAGGTTTCGGAAATCTTCGACGGCGACTCTCCACACACACCGCGCGGTTGCGTTGCCCAAGCCTGGAGCATTGCCGAGTTGCTGCGCGCTGCGGTCGAAAATGCTTACGCGACCGAATCAGCCAGCGGGGCCGCCGGCGCTTCCTTCAAGTAATAGTCTCCGCGACCCGAACTGAAACGGACAGGTTCAGACCTTGGGGCAATTTCTTGCCAGGCTTTTGCCAGACCTCATGAAGAATATATAGCGCATGAGCCACATGAGCGATTCGATTGGGTGCAATCCGCTTTGAGTGCGTATTTTGCTCTCTACATACCAGTCATCTCAGTTCGCAGCCATGCGCGCGCGAAAGTCCAGTCGCGCATCACCGTGCCCGGCGAAACTTTGAGCACCTCG
>Ga0137378_10001779_pt1 | contig 18292 bp, 13 predicted proteins | sample SagtaG_21_FD_104813 | JGI IMG/M metagenome (GOLD analysis project Ga0137378, IMG submission 104813) | Vadose zone soil microbial communities from Sagehorn Ranch, Mendocino, California, USA - Sage2_L_60_16 metaG | ecosystem: Environmental > Terrestrial > Soil > Vadose zone | place: USA... | reverse complement strand
GGAGAAATTCCGGCGCGCGCTTCCCTTTGAATTGACGGCGGCACAAAAAAAGGTCATCGCGGAAATCAAAAGTGACCTGGCCGCCAAGTATCCGATGAATCGCCTTTTGCAGGGTGATGTCGGCTCCGGAAAAACGGTGGTCGCGATCGCGGCGATCCTACTCGCGGTCGAAGCCGGTCATCAGGCGGCGTTCATGGCGCCTACCCAAATTTTGGCCGAACAACATTACGCTGTCCTCCGGCGCTGGCTCGAACCGCTCGGCGTAAGATTGTCGATCCGCACGGCTGCGCGGCAGGAAGAAACTTTTTTTCCTCTGGTTGAAGGCGACGAGAACGCCCACGTCATCATTGGCACGCACGCGTTGCTTTACGAAAAGGTCTCATTTTCGAATCTCGGGCTGGTGGTTATCGATGAGCAGCACAAATTCGGCGTGGCACAGCGCGCGCGTCTGACGAGCCGCGAACCCGCGCCCGACGTGCTAGTGATGACGGCCACGCCGATTCCGCGCACGATCACCATGACAGTTTATGGCGATCTCGACGTTTCGACCTTGGATGAGATGCCGCGTGGTCGCGGCAAAATCGTCACTGCGGCGCGCGATTCCTCAAAACTCGGCGAGGTGCTGACTTTTCTGCGCACGCAATTGGAAGCCGGGCGGCAGCTTTATGTTGTTTATCCGCTGATCGAAGAGAGCGAGAAGCTCGAGGCAAAAGCAGCCGCGGCGGAGTACGAACGCTGGCGGGAACGCTTGCACCCATATTCGTGCGAATTACTTCACGGGCGAATCCCCGGACCGGAAAAGCAGGAAATCATGGAGCGATTTCGCCGCGGTGAAACGAAAGTTTTGATCAGCACAACTGTCATTGAAGTGGGCGTCGATGTGCCAAATGCAAACGTGATGTTGATTGAAAACGCCGAACGGTTCGGTTTGGCCCAGCTTCACCAGCTTCGTGGCCGCATCGGTCGGGGCGAGCATAAATCCTATTGTATTTTGCTTACGTCCGAGCCGTCCTCAGAGGCGGCGGTAAAATTGGCCGTGCTCGAAAAAACGAGCGACGGTTTTGAAGTTGCCGAAGCGGATTGGGAACTGCGTGGTCCAGGCGATTTGTTAGGCACGGCCCAGAGCGGTTTACCGGCGTTGAAAATTGGCAGCCTCAAACGGGATGCAGAGTTGATGCGTCGCGCGCGGGCGGCGGCGATGTCGATCTTTGCCGCCGATCCCAGGCTGGAGTTGCCTCAAAATCAACGTTTCCAACTGTTGGTTGTCGAACAACAGGGGAGAACTTTTTCGAACGTAAGCTAATGAAAAACTTGCTGAAATTTTTTGCCTTTGTCGCGCTGCTCAGCCTCGCGATCTCGGCGTTGTACGATTATCGCTTGAAGCATGGCGGCTTGAGCACGCTCCAACGCAACACTCCGGAGAAATATACTCTCGCCTCTTCGCCGAATGTCGATCGAAAGCAAGTCGCTTCGCTTGAAGCGTTGAATCGGGAACGCCGGGCGCTCGTCAGCAGTGTCGTGCCGTCGGTGGTGGCCGTGAAAACGTCCAAGAAGATTGCGATCGAGCGCCAAAATCAGCTCGACCCGTTCGGTTTTTTCTTTCGGCGACCGCGCGGATTTCAAAATCCAAATGACGAGGCGCTGGTGCAGAATTCGTTAGGCTCGGGCGTGATTGTGACGAACGAGGGTCACATTATCACTAACAGTCACGTCGTTGATCAGGTGGACGAGATCGAAGTGCAGTTGAGCGACGGGCGCACAGAAAAGGCGCGCCTGGTCGGGGCCGATGATCAAGTGGATCTCGCGGTCCTGAAAATTGACAGTCCGGGAGTAAAGCCGCTCAAGCTCGCCGATTCCGATACCGTTCAGGCAGGCGACTTCGTTCTCGCGATCGGTAATCCCTTTGGTTTCGAGGAAACGGTCACCGACGGAATTGTGAGTTCAAAAGGACGCCCGAACCGCGCCGACGTGTTTAGCGATCTAATCCAGACGAACGCCGCGATCAATCCCGGCAACAGCGGCGGTCCGCTCATCAATCTGAGCGGTGAAGTGATCGGCATCAATGCCGCGATCATTTCGCGGAGCGGCGGGTCGCAAGGAATCGGGTTTGCGATTCCGTCTAACACAGTTCGCACTGCGCTCGAAAGTTTGTTGACGAAAGGCCGGATTATTCGCGGCTATCTCGGGATCCAGATGCGCGTGCCGCAAGCTGGGCAATCGTCAGCTGCGGGTGAAGGCGTCGTGGTTGATGAGATCGTTCCAGGATCGCCCGCAGAAGATGCGCACCTGCAAAAAGGCGACGTCATCAGGAAATTTGACGGTCACGAAGTGAAAAGCTTTACTGACCTACGCAACCTGGTCTCGCAGGCGGATTTGAACAAAAAAATCGAACTGGAGATTGTGCGCGCCGGAAAAACAATGACGGCGGCGACGCAAATTAAGGAGCAGCCGGTCGGTTATCAAACTGGGCGGGTTACGCCACAGCAACCGCCGGCGCAGCAAACACCGAGCGAAGAGAACGAGGGCGGCAATGCACTTACTGGCATTCACGTCGGTGAATTGACCCCGGATCTCGCGCGCCAACTCGATCTGCCGAAAGGCGTTCATGGTGTTGTCGTAACCGCGGTCGATCCTGACGCGGGTGCCGCCGATCTCCAAAAAGGCGACGTGATAGAGGAAGTAAATCAGCAAGCGATTAATTCCGTGGCCGATTACAGTAAAATCATCCAATCGCTCGACACGCGTCAGGCGAAGGTGCTGTCGGTTTGCCGGCATCGCGTGCGATCATTTTTGGTTTTCCGCCCGCGTTAATCGCACCAGTTGCAATATCTTTATTGAGGCGTGGTGTTTCCGAAGGGGGAACCGGTGAATAAACCACTGCCCGCGAAAGTCCAACGCTCCAAACGTTTAAAATCAGCACATGAAAAAACTACTGTTTGCGTTTGGGCTAACCGTTCTGCTTTTGCCCTTTGCACCACAGGCGAAGAGCCAGGACGTTTCGATTGATTTCTTCTATAACAACCTGAACGGCGGAAGCTGGATCGAGGTTGGCAATTATGGGTACTGCTGGCAGCCGGACGTTGCCGTAAGCGATCCGTCGTGGCGACCGTACGCCGATGGTTACTGGGCCTATACCGATCTCGGCTGGACCTGGGTCTCATACGAGGACTACGGCTGGGCCACCTATCACTATGGGCGCTGGGTCAAGGTGGTCGACTACGGCTGGGTCTGGAAACCCGGTTATGAATGGGGCCCGGCATGGGTGTCGTGGCGCTTTGGCGGTGGTTATGCCGGATGGGCGCCGTTGCCGCCTGAGACGGAGGTTGTTTACGAAAGTCGGCCGCTAGCGGGCCAGATCGACATCGAGTTCGATATTGGTCCAGGGTATTACAATTTCGTCGACGTCCGTTACATCGGCGAACCTGTCCTGCGCTCACGCATTGTCGATGTGAATCAAAACGTCACCTACATTAACCAAACGGTGAACGTCACGAACATCACTTACAAAAATAAAACGGTTTACAACTACGGACCTGATCTCACTGTCGTGAACCAGTATTCGACCCGCCCGATCCAAATATTGAAGCTGCAAAAACAGGCGAATGTCGATGTTACCGCGGCGGCAAAGTCAGGCGGCCTGACGAAAGTGCAGGGCAACGCTTTGGTCGTTGCCGCTCCCATGAAAATCAACAAACCGACGAAGGAAATCGCCCCGCCAACGGTGAAAACGAAAGTGGCGGAGGCTAAGGTTGAGAAAGGCTGGTCGGTTGCGGGTGACGCAAATGCGCAGACCCAATTGAAAGAGAAAATCAAAACCCAGGATCTGAAGAAGGTTCCGCCACCGACAACTGGAGGAAACGCCGCGGCGACAGCAGGAGCGAGCGCTTCAGTTTCGCCGTCGGCATCACTGGCCCCGGGAATGGCGCCAGTTGAGAAAGGCAAAAAGGGCAAAGGCGCTCAGCAATTCCAGGCAGGCGCGACCGCGAGTCCGGCAGGCGTTCTAGCTTCGCCAACCACCAGTCCGGCGTTTCCGGAACGAGGAAAAAAGAAAGGCAAGCTGGGCGAGCAAACTCCGCCTGCTACTACTACTACTACGCCGCCCATTGGAGCGGAAGCTTCTCCGAGCATCGCGCCGCAATTTGGCAAGCCCGGAAAAGGACGACGCGGTGAACAGTTTGGTGGAACACCGCCAACCACTGGACCGACTGCGGGAGCCGAGGGTGCCACCGAACCCGAAAGCAAACGCAAGGGCATCGAACGGCAGAATGTTGGACCAACTCCGGGTGGCGCTGCCAGCCCCGGCGAAAATTTCAATCAGCCTCGGGGCAAACATAAACAATTCGAGCAGCAACAACCGGGAATGTCACCGGCCGGCCCGCAAAACACTCCCTCAGGACCGCAGGGAGGCCCCTATAGCGAAGGCCGTGGCAAATACAAAGCCGAAGGCGTGAATGCGCCGCCAGCTGGCGCAGCTCCCACGGCTGTCGGTGGCGAAGGAAAGCACGAAGGAAAGAAAAAAGGCGAGAAAGAATCCCCTGCGCCTAGCCCTCAATAAGCTACGCTTCGATTTACGGCCAGCGGCCCCGGATTTTGGCCGTTTTGCGTACAAGATCGACAACGTGTAGCCACGCCCCTACGCGGCGTCCATAACGACGGGCGACAGGCCCGTGGCTACAAAAGCTCGGCAATCTGGACGGCGTTCAACGCCGCGCCTTTGAGCAACTGATCGCCTGAAACCCAAAAGGCGAGACCGTTCTCCAGCGCGCAATCGAGCCGCACTCTTCCCACTTCGCAATTATCTTTGCCTGCGACGTTCAGCGGCATTGGATAACGATTCTTCTGCGGTTCATCCACCAGTTCCAAACCCGGCGCTTTCGCTAAGACCTCGCGCGCCTGCTCCACTGAAACTTTTTTGTCGAACTCGGCGCTGACCGCGACCGAGTGGGCGCGATAAACCGGGACGCGCACGCAGGTGACCGACGCGCAAAACTCTGGTAAATGCATGATCTTGCGTCCTTCATTCTGCATTTTCATTTCCTCTTTGGTGTAGCCGCTTTCCAGGAAAACATCGACGTGCGGCAAAACGTTGAACGCGATTGGATGCGGATAAACCCGTGGTGGCGGTTGCCGATCTTTTCCCACTGCTTCCGCCTGTTTTTGTAGTTCATCGATTGCGCGCGCGCCGCTGCCGGAAACGGCCTGATAACTTGCCGCGAAGACGCGGCGAATTCCAAACGCGCGATGCAATGGATAAATCGCCATCAATGCGACTGCGGTCGTGCAGTTGGGATTGGCGATTAGTCCACGATGTTGTTTTGCATCCTCTCCGTTGATTTCCGGGACCACGAGCGGAACATCCGGATCCATTCGAAAAACCGAGGAATTATCGATTACGATCGCGCCCGCTTTGCGCGCGACCGGAACAAACTTCCGGGAAATTTCTCCGCCCGCGCTGAAAAATGCGATGTCGATCTTGGCGAACGAATTTTCGCCGAGTTCTTCCACGATGATTGAGTCGTTGCGAAATTGGATCTTCCTTCCCGCGGATTTTCCGGATGCGAGCGCGCGAATTTTTGCGACTGGAAAATTTCTTCGTTCCAGAACCCGCAATAATTCAGCCCCGACCGCGCCGGTCGCGCCAACGATTGCGATGTGATATTCTTTTTTCACCGCGGCGAATTGTAAGGCCGCTCTTCACCGATGCAAAGCGCTCGAACAAAGATCGACATTTCCATTCGCGATCAACGGCTGACGTTGAGCCGTGACGGGGAAGAGATCCTTTCCTATCCGATTTCTAGTTCGCGTTTTGGAATCGGGACTGAAGAGGGCAGCATGAAGACACCGCTCGGTAACTTTCGCATCGCGGAAAAAATCGGCGATGGCGCCGCGCCGGGAACAATTTTTAAAACACGTGTGGCGCTTGGCCGAGAGGACCCATTGCCGGACACCGAAGATTTCGTCACTACCCGCATTCTTTGGCTAGACGGCATGGATGAAGAGAATGCAAATACGCGCGATCGCTTCATTTACATTCACGGGACGAAACACGAGGACAAGATTGGGACGCCCGACAGTCATGGGTGCATCCGGATGCGCGCTGCCGACGTGATCGAGTTATTTGAATTAGTTGATGAAACCACACACGTGGTCATCCGCGAATAGCCTGTACGGCAAAACATCTAAAAAAGCGTTGCTTCAACGATGTTCCATGCCTAGAAGAACCGGAACAACACAACCGAAAGGAGGCGAGATTAGATTGAAGTTCATCAAAGCGATCATGATCATGGCCGTTTTAGCGACTGCTCTCAGCTTGGGAGCGTGCGCTCAACACAAGGAAGCGGCGACAACAACAACCACAGCGGGTGCCACTCACGGATACTCGAAGTAACCCCTCCGTCCAAGCTGTCCTGTTTCGGGACGCCTTTGACAAAAAGGCCAGGTCGCTTTTCGCGATCTGGCCTTTTCTAATTGGATTTAATCAGAGTGAATTCCAGATCTGTTTTGATCTTTGCATTTGCGGTTTGGGCGAGCGCGGTCGGGGCGCGAGACGAGAAATCGATCAACGATTTACGCGACGCCCTCGTGGCGCTTGCGCCGCGTAACGTCGACCCGCGCGAGGCTGAGCTGTTGTCCGTGACGGCTCACGCCATGTCGCGCCGGCTCGCACGCGAATACGGCGTTGCCGGAGACCCAGCGATCCACAATTTCCTAATCAACATAGGCGCGAAAAAGCGTGGGATCTGTGCCGATTACACCCGCGATATTGGCTCGCGGTTGAAAGAGTTTCATTTCAAGACCCTCGTCCTTCACTGGGGCGCTGCTTACGCGAAAGAATCGGATGAGAATAATGGCTTGGTCGTCACCGCCAGGAACCAGCCCTTCCTTGACGGAATCGTCCTCGACGGCTGGCGTAAGGCTGGCCGATTATTTTGGTGCCCGGTGAAAAAAGACCGCGAATATGAGATCGGACGTCGCAACTTACTTGGACAGTTGGGAGGACATCCGCATTCGGGGATCACCGCATGGAAAGAGGACCTGCAGGAAACCGCCTGGCTCCAGGAAAATTAATCAGTCAGAGCGGAACCAAAGCGCAAGCGATAGACGCGCAGCCGCCTTCCATTTGCGCAAGTTGTCACTAAAATTGGTTTCATGGAATTAAGTCGTAGGCCGCTCTCGCTCGACGACATCGCCGCCGTTGCTTATGGGCGCGAATCGGTGCAAATCGCGAGTTCGGCGCGCGCGGGCATTTTGGCGTCGCGTAAAGTTGTCGACGATATCATCGCGCGCGACAGCGTTGTTTACGGCGTCAACACTGGCTTTGGCAAACTTGCGGACGTTCGGATTCCGCGTGCAGAAATCGGCGCGCTCCAATTGAATCTCGTTCGCAGTCACGCCTGCGGCATCGGTTCGCCACTGTCCGAAGCGGAAACGCGCGCGATGATGCTGCTACGCGCCAATGTTCTCGCGCTCGGTTTTAGCGGAATTCGAGCCGAAGTCATTGAGCTTCTGTGCGAAATGCTCAACCGCGGAGTGCATCCGGTCGTTCCAGAAAAAGGATCAGTCGGCGCAAGCGGCGATCTTGCGCCCTTGGCGCATCTCGCGCTCGCGCTGATCGGCGAAGGCGAATCATTTGTCGAAGGCAAACGAATGGGGAGCGGCGAAGCGCTCAAACACGCCAAATTAAAACCGGTGCACTTGGAAGCCAAAGAAGGTCTCGCGTTATTGAATGGCACTCAGGCGATGCATGCGGTCGGAGGATTGTCGATCTTGCGCGCGAAACGCTTGACGAAGCTTGCCGACATCGCCGGCGCGATGACGCTCGAAGGCTTACGCGACACGCCCGTCGCTTTTGATCCGCGATTGCAGGACGCAAGACCTCATCAGGGACAAAAAGCAGTCGCCGCGCATCTGAATTCGCTCTTGCAAGACAGCGAAATTCGGGAATCGCATCGTCAGAATGATCCGCGCGTTCAGGATGCCTACAGCGTGCGTTGCATGCCGCAGGTGCATGGAGCGGTGCGCGATGTTCTCGCGCATTGCGAACAGATTTTGTCGGTCGAGTCGGGATCGGCGACGGATAATCCGCTTGTGTTTGTCGACAGCGGCGACGTTATCTCCGGCGGAAATTTTCATGGTGCGCCGCTCGCGTTTGCTTTCGATTACGCTGCGATTGCGCTTGCCGATTTAATGAGCATTAGCGAACGGCGAATTGATCGATTAGTAAATCCCGATAAGAGCGAAGGTTTGCCGGCGTTTCTGGCGCGCCGTCCCGGCGTAGAATCTGGGTTTATGATTGCGCACGTCGCCGCGGCATCGTTGCTCAATGAAGCGCGCGTGCTCGCTAATCCTGCGAGCGTCGATAACGTGACGACCTCGGGCGGGAAAGAGGACCACGTTTCCATGGGAATGACGAGTGCGCTCAAGTTGCGATCGATTGTCGATCTTGCCGAGAATTTGTTCGCGATTGAATTGCTCACGGGCGCGGAAGCGCTCGAACATCGCCGGCCATTGCGAGCCGGCAAAGGGGTCGAGCGCGCGTTCGAACTCGTTAGGCAGGTTGCGCCACCACTGACAAACGATCGTCCGCTTTCTGGCGACATCGCAAAACTGACCGAGAAGATTTGCGCCGGCGCATTCGACGATTTATGAGCGGGAAACGAGTCATTCACGCGCCGCGCGGCAATAAACTCAGCTGCAAAGGCTGGCACCAGGAAGCGGCGATGCGGATGTTGATGAACAATCTCGATCCCGACGTCGCCGAGAATCCGGATCAACTGATTGTTTATGGCGGCACCGGTCGCGCCGCGCGTAGCTGGCAAGCATTCGACGCGATCGTCCGCTCACTCCGCGAATTGGAAAACGATGAGTCGTTGCTGATTCAATCCGGCAAACCTGTTGGAAAATTTCGGACCCATGAAGAAGCACCGCGTGTTCTAATCGCGAATTCAAATCTTGTCGGCAACTGGTCGAAGTATTCTGAATTCAATCGGCTCGAGCGACTCGGCCTGACGATGTACGGCCAGATGACCGCCGGTTCGTGGATTTACATTGGAAGCCAGGGCATCGTGCAGGGAACATTTGAAACTTTCGCTGCTGCTGGAAAAAAACATTTTGGAGGTTCCTTAAAAGGAAAATTTGTTTTGACCGGCGGGCTCGGCGGAATGGGCGGCGCGCAACCGCTCGCTGCCACAATGAATGGCGCGGTGTTTCTCGGTGTCGAAGTCGATCCAGCCCGGATCGAGAAACGTTTGAAAAGCGGTTATTGTGACAAGATCACGCGGTCGCTTGATGAGGCGCTTAAATTGATTGAAACGGCGCGCAAAGATCGACAATCGCTATCGGTTGGTCTCGTTGGCAATTGTGCAGACGTATTGCCGGAAATTGTGAAACGCGGCGTCATTCCCAATGTCCTGACCGATCAAACGAGCGCGCATGACGCGCTGAATGGTTATGTGCCAAATGGAATTTTGCTGGAGGATGCGCTCGCGCTGCGCAGAAACAATCCGGACGAATATATCGAACGCGCGATGCAATCGATGGCAGTACATGTCGATGCGATGCTGGCGTTGCAAAAGAATGGCGCGATCACATTCGATTACGGCAACAATATTCGCGCTCAGGCGCAAAAGGCTGGCGTAAAAAACGCATTCGACATTCCCGGTTTCGTCCCGGAATACATTCGTCCCCTTTTTTGCGAAGGCCGCGGTCCGTTTCGCTGGGTCGCGTTGAGCGGCGATCCCAGCGACATCGCGCGTACCGATCAACTCGCTCTCCAATTGTTTCCCAAAAATCAAACGCTCGCGCGGTGGATGAAACTCGCGAGAGAGCGAATTCAGTTTCAAGGATTGCCGGCGCGGATTTGCTGGCTCGGTTACGGCGAGCGCGCCGAATTTGGAGTTGCTATGAACGACTTGGTGAAGCGTGGCGAAATCAAAGCGCCGGTTGTGATCGGACGCGACCATCTCGACGCCGGCTCGGTTGCATCGCCTAATCGTGAAACCGAAGGAATGATCGATGGGAGCGACGCGATTGCGGATTGGCCATTGCTCAACGCGCTTATCAACACCGCGGCGGGCGCTTCCTGGATCTCAATTCACAATGGCGGTGGTGTCGGCATCGGTTACTCGCAACACGCAGGAATGGTCGTTGTCGCTGACGGCACCGAGAATTCCAAGCGCAGATTAGAGCGCGTTCTCACCAGCGATCCGGGAATGGGTGTGCTGCGTCACGCCGATGCCGGTTACGCCCGTGCCATCGATTTCGCGGCGAAACAAAAGATCGACATCCCGATCCAACCGAAGCCGCGCGATTGAGCATGCAAAAGCTGGTCGAGTGCGTGCCGAATTTTTCGGAAGGGCGGGGCGAAAGCATCATTCGGCAAATTACCGATGCGATTAAGTCGACTGACGGCGTTTCGCTGCTCGATGTCGATCCTGGCGCAACCACCAATCGCACCGTCGTGACTTTTGTCGGCAGCCCTGAAGCTGCGGTCGAAGCAGCCTTTCGCGGAATACAGAAAGCCGCGGAGCTGATTGACATGCGCAAGCACAAGGGCGCGCATCCGCGAATGGGCGCGACCGATGTTTGTCCATTCATTCCAGTGAGCAATGTCACTTGGGAAGAAGCAATCGCTTGCGCGCGGAAATTGGGTAAGCGCGTCGGCGACGAACTAAGAATTCCGGTCTATCTCTACGAAAAGGCCGCGAAAGATAAATCCCGCTCGAATCTCGCTGTTATTCGCGCCGGCGAGTATGAGGGCTTTGCTGAGAAAATTAAGAAACCGGAATGGAAACCGGACTTCGGGCTGGCAAAACTCAACGAAAAGGCCGGCGCGACTGCAATCGGCGCGCGTGAATTTCTCGTCGCCTACAATGTCAACTTAAACACGAAATCCGTGCGACGGGCGAATTCAGTCGCGTTCGACGTGCGTGAGCAGGGTCGGTTTAAAACGGAGGATGGTACGCCTTCGGGGAAAAGGGTTCTCGACGCAAAGGGCGAGCCGGTCCGCATTCCCGGAATGTTGAAGCACGTCAAAGCGATTGGTTGGTTTGTGAAGGAATATGGGATCGCGCAAGTTTCGATGAATCTCACGAACATCGAGGAAACGCCGTTGCACGCCGCGTTCGACGCATGCTTCGAAGCAGCGAATAAACGCGGCCTGCGCGTGACCGGTTCGGAAATTGTCGGGATGGTGCCGAAGAAATGTCTCACCGATGCCGGCCGCTATTTTTTGCGGAAACAGAAATGGTCGGAAGGCGCTTCCGAGGAAGAATTGATCGACATCGCAGTGCGCTCAATGGGCTTGAGCGAATTGAAACATTTCGATCCGAAAGAAAAAGTGATTGAATTAAAGATTGAATCCGATTCGAAATCGCTTTTGAAAATGAATTTACTCGAATTTTGCAACGAAACGGCAAGCGATTCGCCGGCACCAGGCGGCGGGTCGGTCGCGGCGTTGATGGGCGCGCTCGGGGCATCACTCGGTGCAATGGTGGCGAACCTTTCCGCCGGAAAACGCGGCTGGGACAATACGCTCGACTATTTCAGCAAGCGGGCGGTGAAAGCGCAGCAGCTCAAGGACGAATTGCTGGCGCTGGTCGATGAAGACACCGCGGCCTTCAACAAGGTGATGGACGCGTTCGCATTGCCAAAACAATCGGCCGAAGAAAAAGCGTCGCGCGCAGCTGCGGTCGAATCGGCCACGAAATATGCCGCGGAAATTCCACTCAAAGTGATGGAGACCGCGTCGAAGTCGTACGAACTGCTGGCGGAAATGGCGGAGAAGGGGAATCCGAACTCAATCTCCGATGTCGGCGTTGGAATTTGCGCAACGCGCGCGTGTATCGACGGTGCCGCGCTAAATGTTCGAATCAATCTCTCCAATCTGAAAGACGAGAAGTTCAAATCGACGCATCAGGAGAAAGTCCGAAAGATTCAGGCCGATTCGGAATCACAATTCAAGAAGATCGATCAGATCGTGCAGAGCAAACTGACTTGAAGTCGCTCGCTCTTCTTCAGGCGTCGCAGCTCGTCACGTTGGCGGGCCCGAAACGTCCGCGCATCGGCAAGGACTTGTCCGAGCTCGGAATTATTCGCCACGGCGGAATGCTAATCCGCGACAGCAAGGTCGACATCGTCGGCACAAGCGACGAAATCGAACAAAAATCGAAAGGGGCGGAGATTGTTGATCTTGGCGGGCGTGTCGTGCTCCCCGGATTTGTTGATGCCCACACGCATTTAGTGTTCGCCGGAAATCGGCTGGACGATTTCGAGCGGCGCGCCCGTGGCGAAACCTACGAGCAAATTGCGAAAGCCAGTGGTGGAATTTGGTCGACGGTCGAAAAAACACGTGCGGCGAGCGACACCAACCTTTTCGCTCAGGCTAAAAAGCATGTCGATTGGTTTTTGAAATGCGGAACGACAACCGTTGAAGCGAAATCAGGCTACGGGCTGACGTTGGAAGACGAATCAAAGATTCTGCGCGTGACGCGCCGCTTGAATGATGAGGTGCTTCTAGAAATCGTTCCGACTTTTCTGGGTGCGCACACAGTGCCGCGCGGCACGTCACCGCATGAATATGTCGATCTTGTGATCAACGAAATGCTGCCGCGCGTCGCGAAAGAAAAGATGGCGGAGTTCTGCGATGTGTTCTGCGAGCACGGTTATTTCGATATCGATCAATCGCGGAAAATTTTGGCTGCAGCTAAAAATCTTGGCCTCAAGCTTCGCGGTCACGTTGATCAACTGACGAATTCCGGCGGCGCAAAATTAATGGCGGAACTTGGCGCCACAACGGCCGATCATTTGGAAAAGACAGACGAGCAGGGGATCGCAGCTTTGAAATCGGCGAACGTGCAGCCGGTCCTGCTGCCAGGATCGGTTTATGCGCTTGGATCGACATCGTATCCGCGCGCGCGAGAAATGATCAATGCAGGCCTCGCGATTGTGCTTGCGACTGACTTCAACCCAGGCTCGTCACCAACACCATCAATGCCGATGGTGTTCTCGCTTGCTTGCACCCAAATGAAGATGTCGCCAGCAGAAGCGCTTACTGCGGCGACGATCAACGCGGCGTATTCGTTGCACCGCGGGGATACGATTGGCTCGTTGGAGCCTGGCAAACTGGCCAACTTTGCGGTCTTCGATTGCGATGATTATCGGGAGCTCGCGTATTGGTTCGGGATTCCGCAAACGCACTCGGTTTGGGTGAACGGTGCGCGGGTTGTTTGAATTGTAGGGCAGGCGCATCGCCTGCCGATGCCAAAAGCGGCAACCGGAGCGGTTGCCCTACAATTGCGCGCAGCGTAACGTCGCTCTCCTCATGAAAGTGCAGGTTGAAAAAAAGCCGGAATCGATCTCGACGTTAAAGATCGAATTGCCGGCGGAAGAGGTTTCGAAGGAATGGGACACGATCGCCAATAGCTTTGCGCGTTTTGCCAAGATTCCCGGTTATCGCCCTGGCAAAGCGCCGCGCGCGGTGATCGACAAACGATTTCGTAAAGAGATTCAGGACGAAGTCACAAAGAAGCTCGTTTCGAAAAGTTATCGAGAGGCGATCGAGCAGAAAAAATTGCGGGTCGCGTCGCTGACGAATCTGGAAGACGTGCAGTTCGGCGAAGACAAATCGATGCGGTTTCAGGCAACGATTGTCACTGCGCCAGAATTTAAGTTGCCGAACTACAAAAATATTCCGGTGGAGTTGCCGGACACGAAGGTGACCGAGGCGGAGATTCACGCGACGCTGGAACGTTTGCGCGATCAGACCGCGGACTTTGTCGATGTGCCGGAGCGAGGCGCGCAGACGGAAGATTTCGTGGTGATCGATTTTGAGGGAACGGTTGAGGGTAACCCGATCAGCGACGTTGCGCCTCAGGCGAGCAAGAATTTGCACGGCGGCAAGAAATTCTGGGTGCGTTTGGCGGCCGATAATTTTCTGCCGAAATTTTGCGAGCAGCTTGTCGGACAAAAACGGGAGGAGACGCGCACGGTGATTGTCGATTTTCCCGCGGATTTCCTGGTCAAAGAATTGGCCGGCAAACAAGCGAGCTACACGGTTACGGTGCAGGAAATAAAAGAAAAAGTGTTGCCAACCATCGACGATGCTTTCGCAAACAAATTGCTTCCGGGAAAATCGCTGGCCGAACTTCGGCATACGATCGAGCACGATCTTGAGCATGAAAAAGAACACGAGGTCGAACGAGCGAAGGAAGCACAGATCGTGAAATATTTGCAGGAGAAGATTCAGTTCGATCTGCCGCCGAGTCTGCTTCGCAACGAGACCAAGCGGGCGCTCGCTGAATTGGTGCAGCGGAATCGGGCGCGGGGAATTCCCGACGAAATGCTGAAGGACAAGGAAAAGGAATTGATCGAGACCGCGGCAAGTGTCGCGCACCACCGGTTGAAAACGAATTTCATTCTCGAGCGAATTGCCGAACAGGAAAAAATCGAAGTGCAAAAGGAAGATGTCGATCTTCGGATTCGGCAGGAGGCGAAGCACTACAGTATTTCCACCGACAAAATGCGGAAGGAACTGGAAGAGCACAATGGACTTAACGCGCTCGCAGAACAGATCCTGCTCGGCAAGACTCTTGATTTCCTAAAGGCGAATGTTAGCGTCCAGCCGGTTTCGGAAGAACAAACTGCCAAGAAATGAGTGAACTTAGCGAAAATCGCTCGCAATCGGTGCTGGTGCCGATGGTGGTCGAACAGACTAGCCGCGGCGAGCGCAGCTACGACATTTATTCGCGCCTGCTCAAAGATCGGATCGTTTTCATCGGGACGCCGATTGACGATCACATCGCCAACCTCGTCATCGCGCAGTTGCTTTTTTTGCAGATGGAAGACTCGAAAAAGGACATCAACGTTTACATCAATTCACCGGGCGGAAACGTCACTTCGGGGCTGGCGGTTTACGACACGATGCAATTTCTGACCTGCGACGTGACCACGTATTGCCTCGGCATGGCTGCGAGCATGGCGGCGGTTTTGCTTTGCGCGGGAACGAAGGGCAAGCGGTTCGCGCTGCCGAATTCGGACATCATGATCCACCAAGTCTCGGGCGGCGCACAAGGTGCCGCGAGCGATGTCGAGCGCCAGGTTGATTACATGTTTAAATTGAAGAAGCGCCTCATCAAAATCATCTCGCAACACACGGGCAAGCCGGAAGAACAGGTGCGGCTCGATTCCGACCGCGATTATTACATGTCGGCGCAAGAAGCGAAGGCTTACGGGTTGGTGGATGAAGTGATCAAGTCTCGCAAGGAAGTGAAAGGACTCGACGGCGCTCACTCGGGCGACCAGTCTGAGCGCAGCTCCGGGCGCAAATTGGAGGAATAGAAGCTGCTCCCATAAGGGCAAAATATGGCGCGTGCGACCAACCTCACCATGTGCTCGTTCTGTGGCAAGAGCCACGCCGAGGTGCGCAAATTAATCGCCGGGCCGGGCGTTTATATCTGCGATAGCTGCATCAACGTCTGCAAAAGCATTCTCGACAAAGAACTGAACGAAGACGCGCGGCGGCAGTCTTCCAACATTCGCGTCCCGAAGCCGGCGGATATCCGCCGCATGCTCGATCAGTACGTGATCGGCCAGGACGTTGCCAAAAAGACGCTCTCGGTGGCGGTGCATAATCATTTCAAACGCGTCCTGCAAGCTCCCGCGCCAACCGATTCTTCGGCGGCATTTCAACCCGATCCGTTCGCCGAAGTTGAAATCGAAAAGAGCAACATTTTGTTGATTGGACCAACTGGTTCGGGCAAGACACTGCTTGCTAAAACGCTCGCGCGAATTCTCGATGTTCCATTTTGCATCGCGGATGCGACTACGCTCACAGAAGCCGGTTATGTCGGGGAAGACGTCGAGAACATCATTTTGCGCTTGCTCCAGAACGCGGATTACGACGTGAAGCGAGCGGAGATCGGCATCGTTTACATCGACGAAATCGACAAGATCGGCCGGAAGACCGACAACGTTTCGATTACGCGCGATGTCTCGGGTGAAGGTGTGCAGCAGGCATTGCTGAAAATTCTCGAAGGCAGTACCTGCAACGTCCCGCCCCAGGGCGGCCGCAAACATCCGCATCAGGAATATATCCAAGTCAACACCGAGAAAATTTTGTTCATTTGCGGCGGCGCGTTCATCGGACTCGACAAGATCATTCAAAAACGGATTGGCCAAAAAGTGATGGGCTTTGGCAGCCCGACGCTCGAGGTGGAGGAGGCGGCACGCAAAGCAGCGATCCGGCACGTTGAACCGGAAGACTTGCTTTCTTTCGGAATGATTCCGGAATTTATCGGCCGTTTGCCGGTGGTCAGCTCGCTCGACGCGCTGACGGAAGAGGAGATGGTCGCGATCCTGACCGAGACCAAGAACGCGATGATCAAGCAATACACCAAGCTCTTCTCGATGGAAGGCGTGCGTCTGACTGTGACCAAAGACGCATTGCGCGCTCTGGCCGCGCAATCGGTCACGAAAGGTACCGGCGCTCGCGCACTGCGTTCGATGCTCGAGCGAATCATGCTCGACATCATGTACGATGTGCCGAGCCGCGAAGATATCGCCGAAGTCACGATCAATCGGGCGGTGGTCGAAGGCAAAAAGCTCCCGCTGATTCGCAAGAAGCAGGACAAAGACGCCGCCTGACGGCCTTTGGCCGCAGGTTAAAAAAGTTAGAAGCGTTACAAGGTTAAAAGGGTTAGAGCTTCCCTTGTAACGTTGTAATTTTTTAACGAATCACGTTGCCGACATGCGCGCTGTCCTTCTCAACACCGGCACCGAGCTTCTCGCGGGCGACGTTCACGACACGCATCTGGCATTTATTGCTCGTGAAATTTTTTCACTCGGATTGCGGATCGAGGAACGGCGAACGGTCGCTGACGGCGCGGCGATTGGTGAAACCCTTCGGGAATTATTTTCGTGGGCGGAAATTATCTTCGTCACGGGCGGGCTTGGTCCGACAAGCGACGACATCACGCGGGATGTCGTCGCTGAATTGCTCGGACTGGGATTGCAAGAGAATGCGGAATTGCTCGCGTCATTGAAGCGGCGACTCAAAGCGCGCGGGATTAAATGGGTTTCCAGCATCGCGCACCAAGCCGAGGTGCCGGACGGCGCGCAAATTCTTCCAAACGAAAACGGAAGCGCGTCGGGATTGTATTTGAAAGCCAATATCAATCCGCAGATTCGTTCGCCGCACATCTTTCTTCTGCCCGGCCCGCCGCGCGAGTTACAACCGATGTTTCGCGAATCGGTGATGTCGATCTTGCCTTCGATTGTTAAAGGGCCGCCAAGATTCGAGCGGCGATTTTACAAGATCGCGTGTATGGGCGAATCGCTGATCGAAGAAGCCATCGGCGAAAGGATTCTGGCGATTCCCGGAATCGAGCTCGGTTACTGCGCGCGACCGGGCGAAGTCGACGTCCGAATCATCGGCGAGCGCGCCGCGCTGGAGCAGGCCGATCAAATTGTTCGCTCACAGCTCGGCGATTCAATTTTCACTACGAGTGACGAAACGCTCGAAGAACTGCTGGTCAAATTGCTCACGAAGAAAAGACAAACGCTGGCAATTGCCGAGTCGTGCACAGGTGGATTGCTCGTGAACCGGATTACGAACGTGGTCGGCGCCTCCGCGGTTTTGCTCGCGGGATATGTTTGCTATGCGAACGAAGCGAAGATCGACATCCTCGGAACCGATCCCAAACTGATCGAGCAGCATGGCGCGGTCAGCGAACAGGTCGCGCGCGCAATGGCACAAGGCGCGCGCAAGCGCGCAAGCGGGACGTACGCCCTGGCGACGACGGGCATTGCCGGACCGGGCGGCGGCTCGGACGAAAAACCGGTCGGCTCGGTTTACGTCGCGCTCGCGTCCGACGCAGAAATCAAAGTTAAGAAATTATTTTTCCCAAGCGATCGCGAAACGTTTAAGCAACTCACCGCGCAGGCAGCCTTTGAAACTTTGCGCCGAAAGTTGATTCAGTAATCGCCGACATCGACCGGCGTGCCGACTTTGACGTGATCGTAAAATAACTTTGCGCCGTCGACCGATTCGCGAATGCAGCCGTGGGATGCGGGATAACCGGGCAGAATGCCGATGTGCATTCCGACGCCTTCACCGGTGAGACGCAGGAACCACTTCATCGCCGCGCCAGCGAAATGGGTTCCGCTCGGCGCAGAATCGATGTGGACACTGACGCCGGCACGCACTACGCGGCCCGAATGATCGACGAAATCGCCGTAAAGGCTCGAATGATGATTCGGGTCCTTCTCCATCACAGTAAAGTGTCCGTGCGGCGAT
>Ga0137378_10001776_pt1 | contig 18306 bp, 11 predicted proteins | sample SagtaG_21_FD_104813 | JGI IMG/M metagenome (GOLD analysis project Ga0137378, IMG submission 104813) | Vadose zone soil microbial communities from Sagehorn Ranch, Mendocino, California, USA - Sage2_L_60_16 metaG | ecosystem: Environmental > Terrestrial > Soil > Vadose zone | place: USA... | reverse complement strand
TCCGCCGGATGGCTCACCCCCGTCGCCCTCGCCACCCACCAGATCGCCCTCAACTACGCCGCCCTTACCTACATGGTGCCGCTCGGTGTCTCGGCCGCAGCCGCTGTCAGCGTCGGCCACGCCATCGGCGCCGGAGATCCTGCGCGCGCCCGCCGCGCCGGATGGCTCGCCATGGGTCTCGGCACGGCCTTCATGCTCTCTGCCGCAGTGGTCTTCTTCGTAGCGCCCCGCCCCCTCATCGAGCTCTACACCCACGACGCCCAGGTCCTTGCCGTCGGCCCCGGCCTCCTCTGGCTGGCCGCCGCCTTCCAGATCTTTGACGGGATTCAGATCGTCTCCACCGGCGCTCTCCGCGGCCTCGGCGAAACCCGCTTCCCCATGGTCGCCAATCTGGTCGGCTACTGGATCTTCGGCCTCCCCCTCGGCTTTTTCCTGTGTTTTGTTCTCCATTGGGGCATCTACGGCCTCTGGATCGGCCTCACGCTCGCCCTAATCCTGATCGCCGTCACCCTCCTGCGCCGCTGGCACCGCGACTCCCTCCGCCCCCTGGTAGGAGCCGGGGGTACCCCGTCCTAGCTCCGCTAGGGCGGGAGGCCAGATCCCCAACTCAAAAACCTACTATCCGAAGGAGTTCGGACTTCAACCCGTGTATTTTTAAGCCGCAACCGCGTCGATTCTTTCGTGTGGGCCGCTGGATATTCATGATCCGCAGAAGACTGCAGAGGCGGAGTAGCTGAAAAGTGGCGAAAATCTTCCTTTGGTAAATTGTGGGCTGTTCGGTGGCTGGGTTGGCTTTTTGGATCGTAACGAGTACTGCGACGATCCCGCCGCACCCATTGCCTCTTCTAGTTGACCGCTTCCGCCTGGTATTCAACCACGAGCGCCCGCATGAGGCGCTTGCCAACGAGACGCCGGGTAGCATCTACGTGCCCAGCACGCCGCTGCTCCCCAGCAGGGTAGCGAGCTTTTCAATATCCGAGATCGTTCCAAACGCGGCGAGTGAACAACAGTGGAGACATTAGCTGGCACAAGGGCCGGGTTTTTGTCAGCGAAGTTTTCCGCAATGAAGAGATCGGGCTGGAACAGATGGACGAGGACATACATCGCGTCTTCTTCTGCAACACCGAACTGGGAGAGTTCAACAGCTCCGAGATGAGATTTCGTCCGGCGCTTCGGGCCTGAGGAGCGTGGATGGATCCCTTCAGCGTGGACTAGATGAGCATCCGAGGGCACCATTCTTGATGAGAGACACTTTTTCGTCCGCCTGATGTTCACAGTCGGATAGGGACTAAGCTAAGGGGTGACCTTGAGGAAAATTGGCAAATCGAGGCTGTCGCCGTGGTCCTGTTAATCATCGGACGATGCGTTGGCACATGGGTCGACGAGGAAGTTACTTTCAAACGGACATTCGGCTTCGACAAACCCAGTGATGTTCAGGTCCAGCACAGCTATTACTGGAAATCTCCCAACTGGAGTACCGACTAGAAGTTCTCGTTTATGCAACATTTACGGGCCTGGGTATAGGATGAAGCTGCAGTGCCCGAAGCCCCAATCAGGTGTTCGCGCAGTTACGCGGTTCAGAGGTGCTGCTGGATTGTTGGTATTAACCGGGTATGGTCCTTACAGCGGAAACGATGGTTCCAAACGTCGAAGCGAGCACCTCCAACGTCTCAACTCGACAAGACGAACCTCGTTCCGGGTCAAGCAGTTCTTTAATCAAGACATCGGTTTTGTTTCTACGGGTCAGTGCGTCTCTCGCCCTTGTGGCGGCCGTAACTTTTATACTGTTTCGACTGGTCTCAGTGAACGCGACCACAGCTGGATTCCTCTACTTGGTTGCGATTCTCCTCATTGCTACGAAGGGTGGTTTGATCGAATCCAGCGTTGCCTCTGTTGCAGCCATGTTGTGCTTCAACTTCTTCTTCTTGCCACCTGTAGGCACGCTGACGATCGCCGCTCCTCAAAACTGGGTTGCGCTATTTGCGTTCCTGGCAACTTCCCTCACAGCCAGTCAGCTTTCCGTGCGTGCTAAACGTCGAACGCAGGAAGCGGTCGAGCGGAGAAGCGAGATCGAAAAGCTCTACTCATTGAGCAGAGCGTTATTGCTAACAGACGCAACAGGGCCGGATGCAAAGCAGATCGTCCAACAAATCACTCTTACTTGTGAATTCCCAACGGTCTCCCTCTATGTGCGAAAGAGCGGAGAAATTCACTCTGCAGGGATCGTGACACCTGATTTGCATGCCAAGTTGCGCGAGTCTGCAGTACGTTCAACACTTGTTAGGGACGAAAGCGTGGACGTGATCATCACTCCGATTCGTCTAGGTGGAGAGCCTATCGGAAGTTTGGCGGTCTCCGGAGGAACTTTTTCAGATGCTGCTCTTCACTCTTTGCTCAACCTTGTGGCGATTGGGCTAGAACGGGCATCCGCTCAGAAAGCCGTGACGCGAGCAGAGGTGGCGAGACAAAGTGAAGAACTTAAGTCGACTCTTCTGGATGCCATCGCACATGAATTCAAGACGCCTCTCACCTCGATCAAGGCTGTTACCACCGATCTTCTTGCCGAGCAGCCCAGCAGCCTTCAAGCGCACCATCAAGAACTCATTACTATTGTGGACGAATCGACAGATCGGCTTTCGAAACTTGTGACCGACGCTATCCAACTTGCACGGATCGAGGGCGGAACATTCCGTCTCAATCTCGCCGTGCACTTTCCAAGTTCTCTTGTAAATGGGGCACTTCGGCAGATGAAATCGATGCTGGAAGAGCGCCCGATCTATATAGCTGTACCTGAAGATCTTCCGCCCGTTCGCGTGGACGCTGAACTCATTCAGATTGTTATCACGCACCTGCTCGATAATGCGCTGAAATATTCTCCGCCCTCTCATCCAATATCGATCGAAGCTTCGGTCAGCGATGACAAAGTGATTCTTCGTCTGAGGGATCAGGGTCAAGGAATCCCGGAGCAAGAACAGTCGCAGGTTTTCGAGAAGTTCTTCCGAGGCAGGAATGAACGTCACCTCAAGGGAACGGGAATGGGCCTTTCCATCGCACGCGAAATCATGCGAGCGCACGGGGAGGATATCTGGCTAACAAGCTCACCCGACGAGGGATCTGAATTCTCCTTCTCTCTGCCCATTGCTCCCAAAGGAAGCGTTGAATGAGCGGCGGCAGAATACTTGCCATTGATGATGATCCGCAGATCCGGCGAGCGTTGAGAGCTACCCTAACGGCCCATGGCTACCAGGTGAACGACTCACGTTCCGGCGAGGAAGGACTCGAGGAAGTCCGGAACGCCACCTACGATGTCGTTTTGCTCGATATGAATATGCCAGGAATGGGCGGAATGGAAACCTGCCGATTGATTCGTTCGGGATCTGACGTCGTGATCATCATGCTGACAGTGGACAACACGGAACGACATAAGGTTGACACTCTCGACGCGGGGGCTGACGACTATATCACCAAGCCCTTCAGCATGCCGGAGCTGCTCGCTAGAATCCGCGCCGCGCTGCGAAGAATGCCGCAATTGCCGAGCCAGTCGGATCTGCACTCATTGACCGCTCAGGGCGTAAACATCGATCTATCTTCTAGAGAAGTTACGGTAAACGGAAGCACTTCCAGGCTCACGGCCAGAGAATTCGATCTCTTATCCTACTTTCTCTCTCGGCCGAACCGGACAATTGCACATCGCGAACTGCTGCAAGCAGTCTGGGGGCCTGACTACGGAGACGAACTGGAATACTTGCGAGTGTTCGTCAATCGCTTACGCAAGAAGATTGAGCCGGATTCATCAAAGCCTGTCTTCTTGGTGACTGATGCTTGGGCTGGTTACCGTTTCCATCTGCCGCAATAATATTTGCTTCTAGCATTCTTCCCCCTGTCATGAGAGGCGGTGTGTGACGGCACCCTCCTATCTGCTCAGGGCAATACACGAGGCTGCTCATCGGTTTATCCCGCACTTAGCGTCCGTTTATGCACCGTTTACTCACTCGCGGGCAAGATGAAAGTGTGCTGATAGGAATTCCATGGCAGTGTGGACCTTGTTCCTCGGCTGGACCACGAGGTTTCGCTCTTGAATTCAGCATTACTTCGGCGTCGTTTCTGAAGGTCGGAACAATTTCTCTTCGGATCCGCTTAGCGGATTCCCACTCAACAAAGCTTTCCATGGCGAGGTGACCATGTTGGACCTGTTCTATGTCGCGATCGTGATCGCGTTTTTCGTTCTGCTCTGGGGCTTCACAAAGGCCTCGGAGCGCCTCTAGGAGGGCGCAATGGAGTATGCAATTGCCGGCATTATCACCGCTTTCTTGTTTGTCTACCTGGTCTACGCTCTGCTTCGACCGGAGAAATTCTGAGGTCCGACATGACTTTCATAGGCATTCTGCAAATTCTGTTCTTCTTTGCGGTTATCTTGGCGATCACCAAGCCTGTCGGTACGTTCATGTACCGCGTATTTGAGGGTCGGCGCACATTCCTTCACCCGATCCTGGGCTGGCTCGAACGCGCAATTTACCGCTTCAGCGGCATAACAGAAGACGAGGAACAGACGTGGGTGCGCTATTCCGCATCTCTCATTTCCTTGAGCATCTTCAGCTGCCTGCTGGTGTACATCATCCAGCGATTTCAAGGCTTTCTACCCTTGAATCCGATGCATTTCTCGACACCGCAAGCTCCGACGGGTTCGACACCGATGACGCCGGACCTGGCCTTCAATACCGCAGTCAGCTTCGTCACGAACACGAATTGGCAATCCTATTCGCCGGACACGACGATGAGCTACCTGACGCAGATGGCTGCGCTAGCCGTGCAGAACTTCGTCTCGGCTGCCGTGGGCATCGCAATTGCCGTCGCCCTCATCCGCGGATTCGCTCGTCACACGACCAAGACGATCGGCAACTTTTGGGCAGACGTCACACGGTGCACAGTGTACATTCTGCTGCCAGTTTGCGTTCTGACAACAATGTTTTTCGTTTGGCAGGGAAGCATTCAGAACTTCAAGGCGCCTGTGACTGCTCAGACGCTTGAGGGAGCATCGCAGACGATCGAACAGGGCCCTCTTGCCTCCCAGCTCTCGATCAAGATGCTGGGTACAAACGGAGGCGGTTACTTCAACGCCAACTCCTCTCATCCCTACGAAAACCCAACACCGCTTTCCAACGAGTTGCAATTATTGTTGATCTTCGCCCTCGGGGCCGGCCTGACCTACATGTTCGGCAAGGCAGTGAAGGACACGAAACAGGGATGGGCGATCTTCGCCGCGATGTCAGCCCTATTCTTCGTAGGTGTGTTCGTCTGCTACTGGGCGGAGCAGCGCGGTAACCCATTAGTGACACAGCTCGGGGTGTCGAGTGCGTATGCTGGCACTCATCCCGGCGGCAACATGGAAGGCAAAGAGGTGCGCTTCGGGATCGCCGAATCAACACTCTTCGCAACGGTCACGACAGATGCAAGCTGCGGGGCGATCAATAGTTGGCATGATAGCTTTACTCCCCTTGGCGGACTGGTTCCGCTGTTCAACATTCAGACCGATGAGGTGATTTTCGGCGGTGTGGGCGCGGGACTCTACGGCATGTTGCTCTACGCTGTGATTGCCGTTTTCATAGGCGGGCTGATGGTGGGGCGAACGCCAGAGTACGTGGGGAAGAAGATCGAACAAAAAGAAGTCAAGATGGCCATTATTGCGGTCTTGGCGACGTCTTTGTGCATCCTTGTGTTCACGGCGCTCAGTTCTGTCGAACCCTTTGCAAAGGGCGGGTATTGGAATGCTCCGGGACCGGCCGTCGCCAATACGAACAACAGTGGTGCTCACGGCTTGTCGGAGATCCTCTACGCGTATTCGAGTGGCGCAGGGAATAACGGAAGTGCTTTTGCGGGAATCAACGCAAACACCCCGTGGTACAACCTCACGCTTGGCCTCGACATGTTGATTGCCCGCTTTCTGTTTATTATTCCCGCCCTTGCGATCGCGGGCAGCCTGGCCAGCAAGAAATTAATTCCAGTAACCAGCGGCACGCTACCCACCAATGGGTCACTTTTTGTTGTCCTGTTGATCGGCACCGTGGTCATTGTTGGAGCGCTAACGTACTTCCCTGTGCTTTCGCTCGGTCCCATTGTTGAGCACTTTCAAATGCTGAATGGAAAACTGTTCTGATCCTTCATTAGGGTCAAGGAGCTAAAAAAGAATGTCTACTGTGACAGTTCCGCCGCCGCCACGTAAGCCCGAGGCCCGGGAACATGATGGTACAGGACTCATCTCAAGGGGAGTGCGCGCGCGCCCCCTCTTCGATCCCGAAATCCTGCGAGGGGCGACCAAAGCGTCATTCGTCAAGCTGGATCCCAGGCTGGTCGCGAAGAACCCGGTGATGTTCGTGGTGGAAGTCGGCGCTGCGCTTACGACGGTGTTCGTGATTAAGGATGCTTTCACCAAGACGAGCGACGTATTCTTCGGGATTCAGATCGCGTTATGGCTTTGGTTTACCGTTCTGTTTGCTAACTTCGCCGAGGCGATGGCAGAGGCTCGCGGAAAGGCGCAGGCGGATGCACTGCGCAAAACAAAGACCGACGCTATCGCGCACAAGATTCTTCCCAACAAAAAGTTCGAAATGGTTCCCGCGTCATCATTGAGGGCAGGGGACGTGGTTTACGTTGAGGCTGGCACCCTGATTCCTGGTGATGGAGAGGTCATTGAGGGTATTGCAAGTGTCGATGAGTCCGTCATTACAGGAGAGAGTGCTCCAGTGATCCGCGAATCCGGCGGCGATCGAAGCGCGGTGACTGGTGGAACAAAGGTTCTTTCCGACCACATCACAGTTCGAATCACATCGAACCCTGGTGAGACCTTCCTCGACCGCATGATTGCTCTTGTGGAAGGCGCTGTCCGCCAGAAGACCCCGAATGAGATTGCTCTCAACATTCTGATTGCGGGATTGACCCTGATTTTCCTGATGGCGGTTGCAACCCTGCCTCCCTACGCCAAATATTCTATTGCGGCAATTGGAAGCGGAGTGGCGCCGTCCGTCGCAGTGCTCGTCTCTCTCCTGGTCTGTTTGATTCCCACCACCATTGGCGGACTGCTTTCTGCCATTGGCATCGCGGGTATGGATCGGGTGATGCAGCACAACGTGCTCGCCATGAGCGGCAAGGCGGTCGAAGCGGCAGGCGACGTGAATACGCTTCTCCTTGATAAGACCGGCACCATCACACTGGGCAATCGGGAAGCAGTCGAATTCATCTCGGTGGAGGGCATAAGCGCCGCTCAACTGGCGGACGCGGCACAACTTTCCAGCCTCGCTGACGAAACTCCTGAAGGTCGATCTGTTGTGGTACTTGCCAAGGAAAAGTACAACCTGCGCGGACGCGAAGTCGCCGAGCACGAGGCAAATTTCATCCCATTCTCGGCCTATACGAGGATGAGCGGGGTAGACATCGACGGGCGCCAGTTGCGTAAGGGAGCGACTGAAGCGATCGCCCAGTTCGTGATCAAGGAGGGCGGAACCGTTCCTAACTCCCTCGCAGGAATCTCCGATGGAATCGCCCGCAATGGTGGCACTCCGTTGGCAGTTGCCGATGGCAAGAGGGTGCTGGGGGTCATTCACCTGAAGGACATTGTCAAGGGTGGAATGAAGGACCGTCTCGCGTCGCTCAGGGCAATGGGCATTCGTTCCGTAATGATCACAGGAGACAATCCCCTGACCGCAGCTGCTATTGCACAAGAGGCCGGCGTCGACGACTTTCTTGCTCAGGCCACCCCTAAAGACAAGCTTGAGTACATCAAGAAAGAGCAGGCTGAGGGCAGGCTGGTCGCGATGACGGGCGACGGCACGAATGATGCGCCTGCGCTGGCTCAGGCGGACGTCGGAGTTGCCATGAACACCGGCACAATGGCCGCCAAAGAGGCTGGCAACATGGTGGACCTCGATAGCAATCCGACGAAGCTGATCGAGGTCGTCGCCATTGGGAAGCAACTCTTAATCACGCGCGGGTCTCTCACCACCTTCTCGATCGCCAATGACGTCGCGAAGTACTTCGCCATCATTCCCGCGATATTCGCTCCCATTTATCCGGAGCTCAACAAGCTAAACATCATGGGATTGCATTCACCGCAAAGCGCAGTGCTGGCTGCCGTGATCTTCAACGCAATCATCATCATTGCTCTTGTGCCTCTGGCGCTTCGCGGAGTTCACTACAAGCCGGTGACCGCCGGCCAAATGCTCACGCGCAACCTGTTGATCTACGGCTTGGGTGGGATCATTGCCCCCTTCCCCGGAATCTGGCTAATCGACAAACTTCTCGCCGCGCTTCATCTAGCGTAAAGGAGCGAAACCATGTTGAAGGAACTTGCACCAGGATTACGAATCACGCTCGCTTTTACGATCTTGACCGGTTTAATCTACCCGGCAGTCATGACGGGCCTGTCGCAGGTGGTCTTTCCGCGGCAGGCAAATGGAAGCCTCGTGAGCGAGAACGGCAAGGTAGTAGGTTCAACCCTGATCGGCCAATCGTTCTCAAAGCCTGAATACTTTCATCCGCGGCCATCATCCGCGGGGTCCGGGTATGATGCAACCGCCAGCTCCGGTTCTAACCTGGGACCAACGAGTGCCAAGCTGTTGCACGGAACCACCAAGGCCGACGACAAGGGGAAGGAAATCGTCGACTTCGATGGGCTTGCGGATCGAGTCGTGCACTACTGCATCGATAACGAACTCCCGTACGAATCCTCAGCTCCTCTGGATGGCTTCAAGGACTCGCAAGGAAACCTGGACGACGTTAAGCTGATTAAGGCGTTCAACGATCCAAAATCTCCATTGATATTCACGCCGAAGGTGCCGATTCCGTCAGACGCAATCACCGGATCGGCATCCGGTCTTGACCCACACATCAGCCCGGCTAACGCCAGTCTGCAGGCCGCACGGGTTGCCAGGGCCCGTGGAACCTCAACAGAGCAGGTGAGAACTCTCATTGCGCAAGCTACCGAGCGACCCGACTTGGGCTTTCTGGGCGAGCCGCGAGTCAATGTGCTTTTGTTGAACCTGGCTTTGGAAAAGAACTACCCTACCAAGAAGTAGTGAGATCCAATGGCACATGCGCAGGAGCAACTCAAGGTTCGGCAAAAATCCCGTCTGACGGTCTTGCTCCTCGTAGTGTGCTTCGTCGCGCTCCTCGCCGCGGTGGATCTCACTTACTCAACTCTTCACACGATGTCGCGCCTCGACGGTATCGAAGCCCAACGTGACCGATGGCAGAACCCTTCTGCAGTGCTGGGAGCGTTGAACCTTCGTCAGGGCCAGACGGTAGTCGATCTCGGGTGTGGCTCGGGCTATCTCTCATTGAAACTATCTCAGGCAGTAGGACCTGATGGTCGCGTCATTGCCGAGGACATTCGAAGGCTCCCTCTGGCCTTTGTCTTCTTGCGATCCCTCAAACAAGGTGAACGAAACATCCACTTACTACTCGGCGACGCGGAAGATCCTCATCTGCCTTCCTCCAAAAGCCGATGCAGTCGTTATCCTGAATACCTACCATGAATTCTCGAATCCTGCCGCAATCCTGGAGCATGTTCGACGGGCGTTGGTTCCCGGCGGCAGGTTAGTCATCATTGACCGCTCGCCACACACGCTCAAGGATGCGTTTCAACTCGAGAACCATGCAATCGCTCCAGATGTTGTAGAGAATCAACTTCGAGGGTCGGGATTTGACGTTTTGAATCTTGAGAGCAATTTATAGAAGACGATCCTGAACACGAATCTTGGTGGTTAGCCGTGGCACGACGGCCGTAATCTGCGCACGCCGGGGCCATGTGAACGGATGCTTGGGGAGTCAGAAAGTGGCTCAACGCTTCAGAGAATGCATATGCCTGAGGCTGGGAATCTAGGTAGAATACGCTCAAATGCTCGATGACACTCGCCGCCCTACACCCGATGAGTTGCTGGCGCAGATCGAGTTGCAGGAACGCCGCGAACAGCGCGGCCAGTTGAAGGTTTTTTTGGGTTATGCCAGCGGCGTCGGTAAATCATTTCGGATGCTGGATGAAGGTCGCCGTCGAAAGGAACGCGGCGAAGACGTGGTTGCCTGCGCGCTACAGTCTGGGTACCCTCCTGACATCGAGTCGATTCTAAGGCAACTTGAAATCATCCCGACTCTGCAGATCGGCGATTCAGAGATCATCGATATGCCGACAGTCCTAAGTCGCCGCCCACAAGTGGCAATGATTGACGGCCTCGCGTACGACAATCCTCCCGGGTCCGCGAATGCTCATCGGTGGCAGGATGTCGAGCAGTTGCTTCAATCCGGGATCTCAGTGCTTACCACGGTGAACATTCAGTATCTTGAGAACCTCCAAAATGACGTGGAGCGGATCACGGGAAAATGTGCGACCTGCATTATTCCACGCAGCTTTCTTGAAAAGAGTGCGGACGAAATCACCGTAGTTGATGCTCCTTCAGCGGACAGTTCCGATCGCGGAGTTAGAACTGGAGCCAGTTCACTCGCCGAAAAGCACAAGCTGTCACGTCTGCGTGAACTAGCTCTTCTGGTCGCTGCGTCGGTCGTCGATCGTCAACTTGAAGGCTATCTTCGCTCGCACGGAACGGAACAGACGTGGGGCGTCCTGGAGCGGATTCTGGTGTGTCTGACTCCTCAATCCGATGCTGCCGCAATGCTGGAGAGTGGGCGCCGCAACGCAGACCGATTTCAAGGCGAGTTTTATGTGGTGTACCTTCGCGAGGACATGGCCTCGAGAGAGGGTCGCAAAGTCGTCGAGCTGAGTGTCGAACACGCCCGAAAGCTTGGCGCCGATGTCCACGCATTGCCTGGGAGCGACCCCGTGGAGGCAATTCTAAACTTCAGCCAGGAACGAGGGATAACGCAGATATTCATCGGCCGGGGCTTTGCAGCGTTCGGGGCCTGGGGACAGTTTCGCGGTGATCTTGCCGTCCGGTTGATCCGATCTGCGGAGGGAATCGATGTCGTCGTCTACCCCCAGCAGTAACATCAATCGCGACGGAACGGCCATTCAACGCGGCCGGCTGCACTTATATCTTGGCTACGCGGCGGGGGTCGGCAAAACCTATCGCATGCTTGAAGACGCGCAACAACTTCAACGAGACGGCAAAGACATCGCGATCGGCTACTTCGAACCGCATGGCCGCAGAGACACAATGGCCAAGACACTCGGCCTTGAGATCATCCCGACCAGGTCGAGCGTGCACGGCGGAGCTGAATTCCAGGAGATGGATACAGACGGTATTCTGAAGCGGCACCCGGCTATCTGCGTCGTCGATGAACTCGCGCACACGAATGTTCCAGGCTCGCCGCGATCGAAACGTTGGGAGGACGTTCAAGTGCTCCTGGATGCGGGCATCGATGTGATGACGAATATGAACATTCAGCATCTGGAGAGTCTCAATGACCACATCTTTCGAATCACGGGAGTTCGCGTTAGGGAAACTGTACCCGACTGGTTGATCAAGAGCGCAACTGAAGTCATCATGGTGGATGCGACGACGGGCGCGTTACTGAATCGGCTCAAACGGGGTGTTATTTACGCTCCTGACAAAGCGCAGCGGGCCATTGAAAACTTCTTCAAGGAGTCGACCTTAGCTGCTCTGCGGGAACTCGCGCTCCGTCAAACTGCCCATGAACTCGAAGTCAGAGATGTTCCGCTTACTCATGATTTGGACCAGTCCAGCACCTCTGATGCTGCTCCGCATCACGAACATCGCGATCGCATACTGATTTGCTTAACTTCCGGTCCGTCTACCGCAATGCTGATTCGGCGCGGCCGAAGAATGGCCGACTACCTGGATGCAGATTGCTTCGCAGTGTGGGTCTCGCCACGAGCCCGGAAGAACGGACCGCCAGATGGTAGAGATGCGATTGAGAAACACCTCAATTTTGCTCGGAACCTCCATATCGAAACCAGAATCTTAGAGGGCGATAGCGTCTCCGACTTAATACTTGATTTCGCACACCGGAATCAGATTACTCAAATCCTCGTGTCGAGGCCGCGAATTCCTCGATGGCGATATTTCCGCAACTCGGATCCGATTCTCCAGATCGTGCAGCGAGGAACAGACATCCGCATCATCGTCGTTGCTGATCGAAAGCAGCGGTTTAAGTGACATCCGGATTGAATCCGCTGGCCGCGCGGCCGGTTACGAAATGCTAAGGCTCTGTTTAGATTCTTACCGCTTCGTTCGTAAACAGGAATGCTTCAACAACTGGGTGCACACAGCCGCTGGACTCCCCGGAGTCGTAGAGGGCGACATGTTGAGAAAGAATGAGCAGCGAAAGCGCGGAACAAGTCGTGGGTCGCTTAGGCGGAAACGCACAGAGAAGGCAGGACGTATAAGCTCGACAGAGCGAAATCTTATTGTGCCCGCGAGTGGGGCGGATGGGGTCGCATAAGCGTGGATGGACGGGGACACTATAACCCGGACCGGAGTGAGGGTCCCTGGGGTAGAGCGGCGAGGGCCGTTCGCATGGCGGTGCTTGCGCGCACAGCGTGCTCCGACACAGAGCCGAGAACAAACGTTGGAAGCGGCGGGCACGAAGGAAGGATGCAAACAGGGAGGGTGCGACACGTGGGCGCCACTTGCGGGAAGGCGCCTTTTTGATAAGCCAGCTTTGCAGCCGTACCGGGGGAAACCCGCCGTACGGAATGATAGGGGGACGATGGAAACGTCGGCATCATACGAAGCCCGGTCCGCGCCATCGCCCTGCCCGACCGTGCCGTAAATGCCTCAAAATAAAGTGGTCTTCAGCTCCTGCGGGCACCTTCAATAGCCGGCCGGGCACCGGTTTCAAGGGTGCCGGATTCGCCACAAATCGCCCGTGTCCCGTCCTTGCGATTTTTTTCTGTCGCAAGGGCGGGGAACCACAAAGCCACCCCCCCACACCGCATTCGGTTCCGCCGCATGGTATTCACTTCGTTACGTTAAGCCACCTTCGTGGCACACCGCACCTTGCAAGTGACTATAATCACAAGGGAGTTAGTTGTTTTTCCCACTCTAGAGACTCTCATTGGAAGGAATCCCGGCCAAAATGGCGACAGGAGACCTCGCCCTGGGTCAAGAACAGGGCGCTCTGAACGCGCGTCAGCGCGTGGTTAACGACTTCAGCATCAACGTAGCAACGGTGAACGGGTCCGGCTCGCAATCCGCCAATAGCGTACTGCTGAAAAGCATCTTCGGAATGGGCGTGCCCGTCAGCGGCAAAAACCTCTTCCCGTCGAACATTGCCGGATTACCCACCTGGTACACCATCCGCGCCAGCAAAGAGGGCTACGTCGCCCGCAAGCGCGACACGGAGATCCTGGTGGCGTTGAACCCCGAAACCGCACGGGAAGACATCCTCGGCCTCCCGGCGGGCGCGGCGGCCATCTACGAAGAAAACATGAACCTCAAGCAGTACCGCGACGACGTGGTCTGCTACCCCGTTCCCTTCGACAAGATCACGGCGTCGGTCTGCCCTGAGGCCAAGCTGCGCAAACTCGTCAAGAACATGGTTTACGTGGGCGTGGTCGCGTACCTGCTTTCAATCGACCTGGCTGTCATTGAGAAGAGCGTCAAGAAGCAGTTCGCGAAGAAGCAGAAGGTCTTCGACCTCAACTTTGGCGCGGTGCAGGCGGGTTTCAATTACGCGCAGGAGAAGTTGGGCAAGCAGGATCCCTTCGTCATCGAGAAGATGAACCAGACCGCCGGCAAAATCATCATCGACGGCAACGCCGCCGCCGGTATGGGCGCGGTGTTCGCGGGCGTCACGGTAGTGGCCTGGTATCCCATCACGCCGTCCACCTCGCTGATTGAAGCCACAACCGATCTGCTCAAGAAGTTCCGCGTGACCCCTGAGGGGAAAGCCACCTTCGCCGTCGTGCAGGCCGAGGACGAACTCGCGGCCATCGGCATGGTGCTCGGCGCAGGCTGGGCCGGCGCGCGGTCCATGACCTCCACCTCGGGCCCCGGCATCTCGCTCATGGCGGAGTTTGCGGGCCTCGGTTACTTTGCCGAGATTCCCGGCGTCATCTTCGACGTGCAGCGCACCGGGCCGTCAACCGGCATGCCGACGCGCACTTCGCAGGCCGACCTGCTCTCGACGGCGTTCCTGTCGCATGGCGACACCAAGCACGTGATTCTGCTTCCCGCTTCGGTGAAGGAGTGCTTCGAGATGGGCGGCGAGGCATTCAACCTGAGCGAGCGTTTGCAGACGCCTGTGTTCGTGCTAACCGACCTCGACCTCGGCATGAACAACTGGATGTCGGATCCGTTCGACTACCCTGACAAGCCTCTCGACCGCGGCAAGGTGCTCACCGCTGAGGATCTGAAAAAGCTCGGCGGCTTTGCTCGCTATCGCGATGTGGACGGCGACGCCGTCGGCTACCGCACCCTGCCGGGAACGGACCATCCCAAGGCCGCTTACTTCACGCGCGGCTCGGGACACAACGACGCTGCTGCCTATACGGAGAAGCCGGACGAGTACCAGGCCGTCATGGACCGGCTCTCGCGGAAATTCGAAACCGCGCGCAAGCTTGCGCCCGCCCCGGTCGTGGTCAAGGACGGCTCTTCGAAGATCGGATTCCTCGCCTACGGCAGCACCGATTTCGCGCTGCGCGAAAGCATGGACCAGATCAAGAAGGAGTTCAGAAAGGACGTGGATTACCTGCGCATCCGGGCGTATCCCTTTGCGCACGAGATCCACGACTTCGTGGCCTCCCACGAGCGCGTATACGTGGTCGAACAGGACCGCGATGCGCAGTTGGCAAGCCTGCTGAAGCTTGATCTTCCGGCCGAACAGGTGGCCAAGCTGCGCAGCATCCTCCACTACAACGGCCTGCCCATCGACGCGCGCAGCATTACCGAAGAGTTCGCCACGAAGGAGGGCCTGTAAACTTATGGCAACCGCAACCCCAACACCCAAGGTCAACCACATCGGCCTTCCCGTCGTGGAGTACCGTGGCGGCAAGTCGACGCTCTGCGCCGGCTGCGGCCATAACGCCATCTCCGAGCGCATCATCGATGCCATGTTCGAGATGGGCGTTCAGCCCGAGCGCGTCATGAAGATGAGCGGCATCGGCTGCTCGTCAAAGAGCCCGGCTTACTTCATGAGCCGTTCCCACAGCTTCAATAGCGTGCACGGCCGCATGCCGTCGGTGTCAACCGGCGCCATCCTCGCCAACCACACCATGACGACCATCGGCGTCTCCGGTGACGGCGACACCGCCAGCATCGGCATGGGCCAATTCGTTCACCTGCTCCGCCGCAACCTCCCCATGATTTACATCATTGAGGACAACGGCGTGTACGGATTGACGAAAGGGCAGTTCTCGGCGACAGCCGATATCGGCTCCAGGCTGAAGACCGGCGTCATCAACGATCTCCCCGCGATTGACACCTGTGCGCTCGCCATTCAACTCGGGGCCACCTTCGTGGGCCGCTCCTTCAGTGGCGACAAGAAGCAGTTGCTCGCCATGTTGAAGGCCGCCATTGCCCACAAAGGCACGGTGATGCTCGACGTCATCAGCCCCTGCGTGACCTTCAACGATCACGAGGGCTCGACCAAGAGCTACAAGTTCATGCAGGAAAACGACGAGCCGATCAACGAGATCGGCTTCGTGGCGAGCTTCGACGACATCTCCGTGGACTACGACTCAGGCGAGGTCTACGAGGTGGAGATGCATGACGGCTCCAGCCTGCGTCTCCGCAAGCTGCATGAGGACTACGACCCCACCAACAAGGCCAACGCCGTTCACACCCTGATGGAGGCGCACGAGAACAACGAAGTCCTAACCGGCGTCCTCTACATCGACACCACCAAGCCCACCTTCATCGACCTCCTCAACGTCGTCGACGAACCCCTGGGCTCGCTCCCCGAGTCCATGACCCGGCCCCCCAAGTCCGCCCTCGACGCGTTAATGTCAAACCTGCAGTAACGGTTAGGCCGGAGATTCCTCCCAAGCTAAAAGCCCCGCGAAGAGCGGGGCTTTTTGCTTCTACAGAATTGTCATCCTGAGCGAAGCGTTTTTCAGCGGAGCCGAAGGACCTGCTTTGCGGGAAGCAAACTCACCACAAAAGCTCCGTGCCCCGTCTTTGCGACTTTTTACTGTCGCAAGGGCGGGAAAACCACCAACCTCTCCCCCCCGCGCCCTTCGTGCGTCTTTGGCCCAACGTCATCTTGCGCTAAGCCGCATCCGCACCTTAAGCTTTGGAGGCCCCAAAGACCCCTTGGCAGATTTCCCCATCTTCGCGGAGGCCCCTCATGCCCAACCAGGTCGTTAACTACGACGGCAGCATCACCGCCAACCCCCAGCAGCTAGTCGTTGCCAAAACAGTCGCGGACATCCAGACTTTCCTGCGCGACACGGCAACCTATCCCAGTCCGGTCCGCGCCATGGGCAGCTACCACTCGCTCACCCCCTGCGCCTCGTCAGACGGGACGATGATCGACATGAAGCAGATGAACCAGGTGATCGCCATCGACGCCACTAACCTGACGTTCACCGCGCAGGCCGGCATGCAGATCATCGATGCCAACAAGGCTCTGCGCGCGCAGAATCTGCAGTTCATGCTCAACATCGAAATCGGCAACATGACCCTCGGCGCGGCCTCCTGCTGCCACAGCAAGGACGCGCTCGACGGCGTCGAGTTCGGGCAGGTGAGCTCCTACGTGACCGCCATGAAGTGGGTGGCGCCCGACGGGAGCCTTGCCGAAGCCTCCGACACCAGCGACCCCAACCTCATGCGCCTGATGCGCTCGAGCTACGGACTATGCGGCATCATCTACGAAGTCACCTTCCGCATCAAGCCAATCGAAGCGCTCCATTTCACGTATCTTCCCCGGCCGGTCGACGAGCTGACCCAGGCCGAGGTCGACAACTTGCTCGACACCTCGGAGGGAATCATTTGCTGGACGGTGGGGAAGACGGCGGTTTTCCAGCAGCGGCACAAGATTACGCAGCCCGGTATCTTCGGTGCATTGGAGGCGGCGGTGCGGCGGATGTTGTGGAACTTCGAGGGAGCGTACTTCGGGCATTTGATTGGCCGCTTCGTGACCGACAAAGACCTGAGGGACGCGATTCAGGCGGGAACCTTCGACCTGATGAAGATGCTCTACGAGACGCTTCATCTTGCCGGTGGAATCACGCTGCTGGCTCCGGACAAGACCATCGACTACCGCTCCACGCCAACCGATGCCCGCTATGCGTTCACATTCTGGGCGTTCCCAAGGGCGCAGTGGCTGGACACTTACCGCGCCTATCTCGACTTTGCTGATGAGTACTTCAAGACCACCGGGTTCCGCTGCAACCTGCCGCTGGGCGCCTACCGCGTGCGAACGGACACGAGCTCGCTGCTCTCGTATACCAACGACGGTGAGATGTTCTCCATCGACCCGATTCATGCACCTACTGACCTGGCTGCCTGGGACAACTTTCTGAAGGCGTTCAACGATTTTGCTTCGCAGCGAAACGGGATTCCGCTGCTAAATCAGAGTCCGCTGGTGACGCAGGCGCAGGTGCAGAAGGCGTTCGGCGACCGGTGGCAACAGTTCTCCGACGCGGTGCATAGCATGGATCCAAATGGACGATTGCTGAACGCGTTCTTCAAGGAACTATTGAATGCATAGATTTGAAAATTGAGATAAGTCACGTTGATCGGTCGGTCGGAGCGCGGCCTAAGTTGTACACCATAAAGGCCGCGCTCGGACTAATGAACATAACCGACGTGGAATTACTGCGTCGGGTAGTTACTGCGTCTTTTTCTGCAAAGTGTGGATGTAGGCAACCAGGTCCTTTAGTTGATTCTCAGACAACTTGTCATGCCATGCGGGCATCTTGCCCTTGCCGTTCTTCGCGATAGCGAGCATAGCGGCATCTGGTTCCTTCAGAACCGTTTCGGAACTGAAAGGTGGAACCTTGAATACTTTCCCGGCCGGAGTGTTGGCATCTCCCACTGCGCCGTGGCATGGGGCACAGCTGGTCTTGTACACGCTTGCCACCGGTTGCTGAGCGCACGCGCATGCAACTGCACCCGCGCAGCCCAGCATTCCTAAAAATCGACGTACGCCTATCATTGTGCAATCCCCCTTGTTGAATAATGGAGTGACCTCTTGTTGCACCGAGTTGTTTGGCCATTACTGGAGCCCAATTGCCTGTTTATTCCCCTGCTACCCCGTTAGAACACCCAGTTGAGGGAGACGCCGCCTACATGTACCTGGTAGTCGGGCACTGTCTCGTTTGTGGGCACAAAGTTCAGCTTGCTGCCGTACTGCAGTGCTTGGTATCTCCAGTCCGTGGGCGTCAACCGTTGGAAC
>Ga0137378_10001773_pt1 | contig 18318 bp, 17 predicted proteins | sample SagtaG_21_FD_104813 | JGI IMG/M metagenome (GOLD analysis project Ga0137378, IMG submission 104813) | Vadose zone soil microbial communities from Sagehorn Ranch, Mendocino, California, USA - Sage2_L_60_16 metaG | ecosystem: Environmental > Terrestrial > Soil > Vadose zone | place: USA... | reverse complement strand
TCTACCCCGATTCGGGATTCTATCGTGAGGCCGGCCGCGACACGACGGTCCAGACCGTGGCGGACCCGCTGGACGACGCCGCCTTCCTCTACTGGATCCGCACGGTGCCGCTCGAAGTCGGGAAGCGCTACGAGTACCGCCGCTATTTCCGCCCCGAGCGCAATCCGGTGATTGTCGAGGTCCTGAAGCGCGAGCGCGTGGGCGTGGCCGGGAAGAAGTGGGACGCCATCGTCGTCCGCCCGCGCATCCCGAATGGGGGCGGCATCTTCGCGGAGAAAGCCGACGCGCGCATGTGGCTGTCGGACGACAGCCTGCGCATCATGCTGGCGCTGCAGTCGAAATTCTCGTTCGGTCAGGTAACGCTCAAGCTCAAGGAGTACTCCGACCCTCGTCCGGAGCACCCATGACCGATTACCGCGAGGCGGACGTTTCCCGGCTGAAGACCGTCCCCATCGCGCAGCGCCCCAACAAAGTCGATCCCACCCTGCTCGCGCATCCGCCCGGCGGCGATCCGAGCTTCACTGCGTTCTGGGATTCGCTCCCCGACATCCTCGCCGCGAAGGACCTCCGCACCGTCGCGCGACAGTTGGCGAAAGCCGCGGGCCGCCGCGGCGTCGTCGCGATGCTCGGCGGGCACGTGATCAAGGTCGGCCTGGGACCCCTGCTCCGCGAGCTCATTCGCCGCGGCGTCATCACCCACCTGGCGCTCAACGGGAGCGCCGCCATCCACGATTTCGAGCTGGCGGCATACGGCGGGACGAGCGAGGACGTCGCCGCCGGGCTGGCGGACGGCACGTTCGGGATGGCGGAGGAAACCGGGCGCGAGATGAACGCCGCCATCGCCGACGGCGCGCGCGCCGGCAAAGGCATGGGTGAGGCGCTGGTCGACCACCTCACACGCCGCCCGCAGCTCGCCGCCCGCGAGGTCTCCGTCCTGCTGGCTGCCGGCGAGCGGGCCGTCCCCGTCACCGTGCACGCGACGCTGGGGGCCGACATCATCCATCAGCACCCCGCGGCGGACGGCGCCGCGCTCGGCGCCACGAGCCACCGCGACTTCAAACGACTCGCTGCGTCGCTCCCCACGCTCCACGACGGCGGCGTCGTCCTCAATCTCGGCAGCGCCGTGGTGATGCCCGAGGTGTTCCTCAAGGCCCTCACCGTGGCGCGCAACTTGGGCGGCGGGAAGCCGACCGGGTTCACCGCCTGCGACTGCGACATGCAGCGCCACTACCGGCCGCGGGTGAACGTCGTCGAGCGGCCGACGCTCGCCGGCGGTCGCGGCATCCAGCTCACCGGCCACCACGAGATCCTGATCCCGCTGCTCGCCTGGGCGGTGCTGCGCGAGCTCGATGCGCGCTAGCGCACGCCGGGCGCTACTGGTCGCGGCGGCGCTCGCCGCGGCGTGTGTAACCCGCACTCGCCGCCCTGCTCCCAGCGGCACGGCCACCGTCGCAGGGACGCCGGATGCGATACAGGAAATGGCAAGGCAGGCCGTGCTGTTGGATGCGAAGGGGGACCGGGCCGCGGACACGCTGTACGCGCCCGAGGCGCTGGTCGTGGCGAATGCGCGCGTACGCTTGGGGACGCCGCGCTTCGCCGGGGTCGGCGTCGGCGGTCGAGCCACCGTCGCCGCGGCGGCGGTGACCCTCGAAGGGCGATTTGCGTGGGTGCTTGTGGACTACCGGTGGATCAATTCAGAGCGCAACCAAGCCGAGGCCGGTCGCGCCACCTTCGTGTGCGAGCAGAAGCCCAAGGGCTGGAGGATCGTCCACGTGCACTCCAGCCAGTTGCTGCCGTGAGACCGTTAGGCGTCTGCCGGGCGGCCCTTGATCATGTCGCGGATCTTCTCCGCGGTGCCGGGGCTGACGACCCGCAACACGAGGTAGATGATGAAACCGATGGCGGCGAGCCATAGCACCGTCATGGCAAGCCCGATGAGACCGCCCAGCACGCTGAAGACGACCTTCAGGCCGAGCCAAGCGAGCACGGCGAAAACGGCGAATCCAAGGACGCTGCGGAACATGGGGTATACCTCCGTGAAACCCCGACGGCGGGGCCGTACGTCGCAATGTAGCAGCAGGTTTCAGGAGGGCGCCAGCCGGTGAAGGCCGTCGATGTCGCGGTGGTCGGCGGGGGAGCGGTGGGGGCGGCGTGCGCCCGGGCGGCGGCCCTGCGGGGACTGGAAGTCGCCATCTTCGAGCCGGGGCCCGACCCCGCCGCCGCGTCGCCGGCCTCCGCCGGAATGCTGGCGGCTCAAATCGAGCCCGGTGACGACGTGCTGGTCGCCCTATCGGTGCGCGCCCGCGACCTCTACGAGCCGCTCGCTCCCGCCCTTCGGGAAACCACCGGCATCGACATCGGGTTCTGGCGCTCCGGAATCGTCGCCGTGGCGTTCGACGAGCCGGCAGCCGAGCGCCTCAAGGAGGAGGTGGCCCGGCAGCGGCAAGCCGGCCTGCGCTGCGACTGGCTGGACGGCGACGAGGTGCGCGAGCGCTGGCCGGGCGCCGCACCCGACTGCCTGGGCGCGCTCCTTGCCCCCGAGGACGGTGCGCTGGACCCGCAGGCGCTGACGCGCGCCTGCCTCGCGGACGCCCGCCGCCTGGGTGCTACCCTCCACGTCGAGAAAGTCGAAGCGCTCTCGATCGCGCAGAGCCGGGTGACCGGGGTCGTCACCGCCCAGGGCACCGCCCCCGTCGAGCACGCCGTGCTCGCCGCGGGCGTGTGGTCCCCGCAAATCCGCGGGCTGCCGCAAGCCCTACCTGTCGAGCCGCTGCGCGGCCAGATGGCCGCGACCGCGTGGCCCGACGGCTGCCCGCCGGCGATTCTTTTCCACGACCACGGTTACGTCCTGGCCCGCGGCGCCGATGCCGTGCTCGGCAGCACGATGGAACGGGCCGGGTACGATGCGCGCGTCACAAACGAGGGGCTCGCCCAGATCTTCCGCGGCGCCGTCCGGCTGCTCCCGGCCCTCATGACGCAGCCGGTGCAACGTACGTGGGCCGGACTCCGCCCCGCGACCCCCGACGGGCGGCCCATCCTCGGGCGGGACCCCGAGCTGGAGCGACTGTGGTACGCGACGGGGCACGGACGCCACGGCATCCTGCTCGCCGCGCTGACGGGTGAGATCGTCGCCGACCTCCTCACCACAGGGGAGACCGACTTGGACATCGCCGCGTTGCGCTTGGATAGATTCCGCTAACGGCAGGGAGCAGAGAGCGGGGAGCAGGTCGAAGAGTACTGCTCCCTGCTCCCTGCCCCCCGCTCCCAGACTTTCATGTATCGCACCTGCGCCTTCTGCAACGGCAAGCTCGACGGCGACGGCGGCCCCTCCGGGCTGGGCGTCGGACGGCGGCTCGCGTTCGACGAGTGGAAGGGGCGCCTCTGGGTGATCTGCCCGAAGTGCTCGCGCTGGAATCTCGCTCCGCTCGACAATCGCCTGGAACAGATCGAGGCGCTGGCGCGCGCCGCAGGCGACGGCCGCGTGGCGGCCGCCACGGAGCAGGTCGCCCTGATCCGGTGGCAGCACTACGATCTGGTACGAGTCGGGAAGCCGCGGCGCATGGAGTTCGCAACCTGGCGCTACGGCGAGCGGCTCAGGGCGCGGCGCCGCGAGCAGCTCAAGTTCGTCGTGCCCGTCACCGTCGCCGCCGTTGGCCTCGCCGTCGCCGTCAATGTGGCAGCGGGCGGCTCGCTGGGCGTATTCGTGTGGAACATGCCCAACGTCGCGCGGATGATGTACACCGGCATCATCGGCCGCCGCCGGGTGAGCCTCGCCGAGCCGCCGATTTGCGAGCGCTGCGGGAGCGTGCTGCATTTGCAGGCCAAGCACGTGGCCCACGCGCGGGTGGTGCGGCAGGGGCAGGCCGACGTCGCTCTGATCTTGAGCTGCCCTACCTGTCGCACGGAAGGGGCGATGCTCGTGGGCCGCGACGCGCACGCCGCGCTGCGTCAAGGACTCACCTACCTCGCGCTCACCCGCGGCAGCCGGCAACGCGTCGAGGATGCCGCCCGACTGGTCGAACGCGCCGGCGGGCCGGACCAGCTGATCAGCGACGTGGCGCGTCGCGAGCTCACCCTCCGCAGTCTTGGCGTGGAACGGCGCCTCGCGCTCGAAATGGCCGTGGACGAGCGCGCGGAGGTCGCAGAGTTGGAGCGCCACTGGAGGGAGGCCGAGGAGATCGCCGAGATCGCTGATGGCACCCTCAGCTCGGACCCGCTGCTCGAGGAGGAGCTGGAGCGCATCAGGAAGAAACTCGGTCGGGAGCCCGAGTCCAGCTGACTGCGGGGTTCAGGTACGCCCGATCAACCGTATGGTTGAATTTTTCCCCATCCGGCTACCCCACCCCTCGTGAACCCGCTATTTTGGCCATAGTTATGGCCAGCCCTCCTCTCGTCCAACTGCACCGCCAGCGTCCTGCCCACCCCGTCGAGCGTAAGCCGTCCTGGCTCAAGGTTCCCGCGCCTGGCGGGCCCAACTACCTGGCGCTGAAATACCTGATGCGGGACTTGAAGCTCCACACGGTGTGCGAGGAGGCCCATTGCCCCAACATCGGGGAGTGTTGGGAGCACCGAGCCGCCACCTTCATGATTCTGGGCGACGTGTGCACGCGGAACTGCGCCTACTGCGCGGTGGCCCACGGAACGCCGGGCCCGCTCGACACGGACGAGCCCGCCCGCCTCGCCGCCGCAGTGGAGCAGATGGCGCTCCGGCACGTCGTCATCACCAGCGTGGACCGGGACGATTTGCCGAATGGGGGCGCCGAGATGTTCGCGGCGGCCATCACCGAGATCCGACGGCGGCGGCCCGGGACGTCGGTCGAGGTGTTGATCCCGGACTTCAAGGGCAGCGAGCGGGCGCTGCGCATCGTGGTCGAGGCGAAGCCCGACATCTTGAACCACAACCTCGAGACCATCGAGCGACTGTACCGGCTGGCGAGACCGGGCGGCCGGTATCCCCGGGCGCTCGAGCTGCTGAGACGGGCCAAGGAGATGGATCCGGGCACGCTCACGAAGTCGGGGATCATCTGCGGCCTGGGTGAAGAGTGGGACGAGCTGCTGGTTGCGATGCGGGACCTGCGAGCGCAGGACGTGGACATCTTGACCATCGGCCAGTACCTCCGTCCCTCGAGCCAGCACCTCCCGATCGCGCGGTACTATACGCCCGACGAGTTCGCTGCGCTCCGCCGCCACGGCCTCGAGATGGGCTACCGTCATGTAGAAGCCGGCCCACTGGTGCGCTCGAGCTACCACGCGTGGGAGCAGGTGGAGCGAGCGATGGCCACCCGCTAAGCGCTGATCGCCATGGCCACGGCTACCGCCCAGACCACCGACACGCCCGCGCAGCGCGAGCTGGAGCGGCGCATGCTGCGCCAGATGCTCCTGATCCGCCGCTTCGAAGAGAAGGCCGCCGAAGCGTACGCCCTGGGCAAGATCGGCGGCTTCTGTCATCTCTACATCGGCCAGGAGGCGGTGGCGGTCGGCTCGCTCTCCGTACTGCGCGACGACGACTACGTGATCTCCTCGTACCGCGAGCACGGGCAGGCGCTCGCGCGGGGCGTGCCGGCGCGTGCGCTCATGGCCGAGCTGTTCGGCAAGGCGACGGGCTGCTCGAAGGGGAAGGGTGGCTCGATGCACCTGTTCGACGCCAGCAGGCGGTTCATGGGCGGCCACGGGATCGTTGGCGGCCACATTCCGCTCGCCGCCGGGCTCGGGTTCGCGATCCGGTACAAGGGCGGCGACCAGGTCTGCCTCTGCTACTTCGGCGAGGCGGCGGTCAACATCGGCGCCTTCCACGAGACGCTGAACATGGCCTCCGTGTACAAGCTGCCGGTGATCTTCTTGTGCGAGAACAACCGCTACGGCATGGGCACGGCGTTCGAGCGGGTGGCAGCCGTGACCGATGTCGTGGAGCACGCCTGCAGCTACGACATGGCGGCGGAGCTGGTGAACGGCATGGACGTGATCGCGGTGTACGAGGCGACCCGGCGCGCCGCCGAGCGCGCCCGCAAGGGCCGCCCCACCCTGCTCGAGGTTCGGACCTACCGGTTCATGGGCCACTCGATGTCCGACCCGTTGCACGGCGTGTACCGCACCAAGGAAGAAGTAGAGGAGCAGCGCAAGCGCGACCCGATCTCGCAGCTCGCAGGGAAACTCAAGGAGGAGGGCGCGCTGGACGACGCGGGGATGGACGCCCTCGACGCCGAGGTGCGCGCGGAGGCCGAGGACGCGGTGCGCTTCGCCGATCAGAGCCCCGATCCCGATCCCGCCGAGCTCACCACCCACGTGCTGGCCGATTGATGGCGACGCTCACCTACCGCGACGCCCTCAACCAGGCGCTGCGCGAGGAGATGCAGCGCGACCCCGACGTGTTCCTCATGGGTGAGGAGGTCGGGGTGTACCAGGGCGCTTACAAGGTGAGCCGCGGCCTGTTGGAGGAGTTCGGGCCGATGCGAGTCGTGGACACACCGATCGCCGAGCTCGGATTCGCCGGTATCGGCGTGGGCGCCGCCATGGCGGGCCTGCGCCCGGTGATCGAGTTCATGACGTGGAATTTCGCCGTGCTGGCCCTCGATCAGATCGTCAACTCCGCCGCGAAGATCCTGTACGAGTCGGCCGGCCAGATCCCGATCCCGATCGTGTTTCGAGGGCCCAACGGCGCGGCGCTGCAGCTCGCGGCGCAGCACTCGCAGGCGTGGGACTCCTGGCTGTCCCATATCCCGGGGCTGAAGGTCGTCGCGCCCGCGACCCCGGCGGACGCGAAGGGTCTCCTCAAGGCGGCGATCCGGGACAATAACCCAGTCATCGTGCTCGAAGGCGAGATGCTGTACAACCTCAAGGGCGAGGTTCCGGACGGCGAGCACATCGTCCCGATCGGGCGGGCGGACGTCAAGCGGCCGGGGCGCGACGTCACGCTCGTCTGCCACTCGAAGACCGTCGCGGTGACCCTCAAAGCCGCCGAGCAGCTGGCCGAGCAGGAAGGCGTGTCGGCCGAAGTGCTCGACCTGCGCTCGCTGCGCCCGCTCGACGAGGAGGCGATCCTCGGCTCGGTCGCGCGCACCAACCGCGCGGTCGTGGTCGAAGAAGGCTGGCCCCACGCCGGGATCGGCGCCCAGGTGGTGGACGTCATCCAGCGTGAGGCCTTCGACCAGCTGGACGCGCCGGTGCTGCGGGTCACGCAGGCCGACGTCCCGATGCCCTACAACAAGCAGCTCGAACGGCTCGCGAAGCCTTCCCCCGACCGCGTGGTTGCCGCGGCACGCCGCGTCCTCTATCTCGACTGACCCCCTGTGGCCACCAATGTCTATATGGAAGCGCTCTCTCCCACCATGGAGGAGGGGCGCGTGGTGAAATGGCACAAGCGGGACGGGGACCCGGTGAAGACGGGCGAAACGCTGGCCGAGGTCGAGACCGACAAGGCCGTGATGGATCTCGTGGCCCGCGCGGACGGCGTGCTGCGCCAGGTCGCCGCCGCCGAGGGCCAGACGGTACCCGTGGGGAGCGTGGTGGCCGTCATCGCGGCGCCGGGCGAAGCGGTCGGAGCGGCACCGGCGCCTGCTCCCAAGCCGGCACCAGCGCCCTCCGGGAGCGGGGAGCGGGGAGCGGTACCCTCCACCGCGGTGGCGGCCGACGCTACGCGGGTGAAAGCCTCCCCGCTGGCGAGACGGATCGCCAAGGAAGCGGGGGTCGACCTCAAGCTGGTGACCGGGACCGGTCCGGGTGGTCGGGTCACGAAGCGAGACCTGGAAGCGCGCGCGGGTGCCGCGCAGCCCGCCCTGCAACGGGAGGTACCGCTCCCCGCTCCCCGCTCCCCGGTGGTGACGGGGGGAGGCGAGGCGTACCAAGACGTCCCTCTCACGCAGATCCGCAAGACGATCGCGAAGCGGCTCGCGACGTCGCTCGGCCCCGTTCCCCATTTCTTCCTCACGACGGAAGTGGACATGGAGCGGGCGAACGAGGCGCGGGATGCCCTGAACAAGCAGCTCGGAGACCAGGGGAAGGTCTCGTTCAACGACATCATCATCAAGGCGACCGCGCACGCGCTCACCAAGCATCCGGCCTGCAACGCCTGGTTCCAAGAGGACCACATCCGCTACTGGCACGAGGTCCACATTGGGATGGCGGTGGCGGTGGAAGACGGGCTCATCACACCCGTGATCCGGAACGCGGGACTCAAGTCGCTCGCCGACATCGGCCGCGAGGCGAAGGAGCTGGCCGAGCGAGCCCGCAACCGGCGGCTGCAGCCGAACGAGTATACGGGGGCGACGTTCTCCGTCTCGAACCTGGGAATGTTCGACATCGACCAGTTCACCGCGGTGATCAATCCACCGGAAGCCGGGATCATCGCCGTCGGCTCGATCGTTCAGAAGCCGGTGGTCGTGGACGGCCAGCTCGGGGCGCGGCGCCGCATGCGGATCACGATGAGCTGCGACCACCGGGTGATCGACGGTGCGACGGGGGCGGCGTTCCTGCGCACCCTCAAGCAGATGTTGGAGAATCCACTAGCGATGCTCTTGTAATGCGGAATGCGGAGTGCACTCAAGTGCGGAATGCGGAGTGCGGAATGCGGAATTGATCGACTGGCGTAGTGGCGCGAGCCAGTAATCGAAGGTCGGACTGACACTCCGCATTCCGCATTCCGAATTCCGCACTGGGGGAGGGGGAAAATTGGCGAACGTGTTTGACGTGATCATTGTGGGTGGGGGGCCGGCCGGCTACGTCGCCGCGATCCGCTCCGCCCAGCTCGGCATGAGCACCGCGGTGATCGAGAAGGAGAAGCTCGGCGGAGTGTGCGTCAACATCGGGTGCATCCCCACCAAAGCGCTGCTCCACTCCGCCTACATCGCAAGCCTGCTGCGCGACGCCAAGGAATTCGGAGTCGAGGCCGGCGCCCTGAAGACCGACTACGGCGTCGCGATGCAGCGTTCCCGCAAAGTGAGCGACCAGAACTCGAAGGGCGTCGAGTTCCTGATGAAGAAGAACAAGGTCACGGTCGTGAAGGGCGCCGGGGTGCTTCAGCCCGGCCGCAAAGTGAAGGTCGGAAACGACCTGCACGAGGCGAAAAAGGCCGTGATCATCGCGACTGGATCGCGCGTGAAGGGCCTGCCGCAGATCGGCCTCGAGATCAACAAGACCACGGTGATCTCCTCCGACGAGGCGCTGTTCCTCGAGAAGGCCCCCGCGTCGATGGCGATCATCGGCGCGGGCGCCGTCGGCATGGAGTTCGCCGACATCTTCCACGCCTTCGGCACCAAGCTGACTCTGATCGAGGCACTCCCTCGGATCCTGCCGCTCGAGGACGCCGAGGCGTCGGACGCCCTGGCGAAGAGTTACAAGAAGCGGGGCATCGAGGTGATCGCCGGCGCCAAGGTGAAAAAGGGCACGCCCGGGAAGGACAAGGTGACGTTGGAGGTCGAGGCGGGCGGCGCCACGCAGAAGATCGAGGTCGCGACCGTGCTGATGGCGGCGGGTCGCGCGGTGAACACCGAGAACATCGGCCTGGCGGAATGCGGCGTACAAGTGACCGACCGCGGCTTCATCAAGATCGATCAGAGCCTGCAGACGACGGCGCCGGGCTACTACGCCATCGGCGACGTGGCGGGGCCGCCGATGCTTGCCCACAAGGGAATGCGGGAGGGCGTGACGGTCAGTGAGCTCGTCGCGGGCAAGAAGGCGCACGCCATCAGGTACGATAACGTGCCCAGCGTCACGTACTGCCACCCGGAGGTGGCCAGCATCGGGCTCACCGAGGATCAATGCAAGGAGCGGAAGGTCGAGTACGTGGCCGGCCGCTTCCCGTTCTCGGCGAACGGCCGGGCGCGGGGAACGGGCGAGACCGAGGGGTTCGTGAAGATCCTGCGCGACAAGAAGTACGGCGAGATCCTGGGCGCGCACATCGTGGGCGGGCACGCGTCCGAGATCATCCACGAGCTGGCGGTGGCACGGGAGAACGAATACACGGTGGAAGAGGTCGAGCTGGCGATTCACGCGCATCCGACCATGTCCGAGGCCGTGGCCCAAGCCGCGCTCGATTCGCTGGGCCGCGTGGTGGACATGTGACCGAGGTCCGAAGGGACCCCCTCGCCATTGGGCTCGGCGCCCTCGCCTGCGGTGCGGGGCTCGGGGGCGCCACGATCACGCTCGCGCAGCTGCTCGTGAAGCTGCTGCAAGGCCGCCTGGATCCCGACCGCTACCGGGAGGCCGCGGGCGACCCGTTGCTCGCCGGCTTGCTCGCCGGGGTCGCGGTTGCCGGCATGCTCGGCTGGCGCCGCAGCCGGCCGTTGGAAAACCTCTGGCAGAGCGGCGTGATCGGGGTCCTCGCCGCCGTAGCGGCGCTGCTCGTGGGATTCCTCGCCGCAGTGGCGGACCGGCTGCTCGGGTACCCCGGCCTGATCGCCTGGGGTGTGCTGAGCGCCACGGTCGGCACCGCCGCGAGCCGCTGGGCGATCGCGGGCGCGACGGCGAGGGATGAGGGAGGGGTGGTGGGGGACGGGTCATGACCAGGCCCATGCTGGAGGTCGTGCAGGCCGGCGTGGTCCCGTACGCTGAAGCACTCGCGTGGCAGCGCGCCCTCGCCCAGGCGCGCATCGACGGCCGCCTGGCGAACGACCGGCTCCTCCTCCTCGAGCATCCCGCGGTGGTGACGTTGGGCCGCAACTCCGACGCGGGCCATCTCCTCAGCCGCGACGGAGTAGAGGTCTTCGAGATCGAGCGCGGCGGGGACGTGACGTTCCACGGCCCCGGTCAGCTCGTCGGCTACCCGATCATCGACCTGACCCACCACAAGCCGGATCTGCACTGGTATCTCCGCACCGTGGAGCAGGCGCTGATCGACGCGCTCGCCGAGCTCGGCATACCCGCCGGGCGGAACCCGGGGTACACCGGTGTCTGGACCGGGGGGGGGAGCCGCAAGATCGCGAGCATCGGGATCCACGTGAAGCAATGGGTCACGTGGCATGGGTTCGCGTTGAACGTCACGAACGACCTCGCCCAGTTCGAACGCATCGTGCCGTGCGGGATCCCGGGAGTGGAGATGACGTCGATGGAACGGGAGCTGGGAGCGGGGGGCAGGGAGCGGGGGCTTTGGGACGAGACTGTCGCGGCGGTGGTTCGGGGCTTCGAGTCAGCATTCAACCTGACCGCCAGGATGGCTCCTCGTGACAGAATTCCTCAAGAAGTTGCGCCGACGTTCGCCGGTGGCTGACGAGCGTCTGCCCCCCGGCCAGGTGCTGACCACCAAATGGCCGGTGCTCCACTACGGCGACGTGCCGACGGTGGACACGCGCACCTGGACCTTCGAGGTGTCCGGGTTGGTGGACCGGCCGTTCACCCTGACCTACGACGAGCTGCTGCAGCTGCCGCGCAAGACCGTGCACTGCGACATCCATTGCGTCACGCGCTGGAGCCGGCTCGACAACACGTTCGAGGGCGTGGCGGTGCGGCTCGTGCTGGAACGCGCGGGGGTAAAGCCCGACGCGCAGTACTGCCTCGTCTCGGCCGAGCAGGGGTTCACCACCAACCTGCCGCTCGGCGATCTGGATCGCCCGGACAACCTGGTCGCGCTCAAGTGGAGCGGCGAGTGGCTCACGCCCGAGCACGGCGGACCCGCCCGGCTGTTGGTGCCGCACCTGTATTTCTGGAAGAGCGCGAAGTGGGTACGGGGGTTCACGCTAGTCGACCAAGACGTTCCCGGGTTCTGGGAGCAGAACGGGTACCACATGCGCGGCGATCCGTGGAAGGAAGAACGGTATGGGGGACGGGGGCTCACGCAACACGACATCAACCGGCTGCGGAGTCTCAGCAAGAAGGGTGTCTAACGGAGGTCCCATGCTCGCACATCCCCTGCTCGTGATCCTGGCGGCGGTGGCCGGCTCATCCCCCGACACGGTCCCCCTCTACACGGACCTGGGCGACCATCACGTCCCGATCACGACCCCGGTCCCGCTCACCCAGCAGTATTTCGACCAGGGCATGCGGCTCGTGTACGGTTTCAACCACGGTGAGGCGATCCGCTCGTTCAACGAAGCCGCGCGACTCGACTCGAACTGTGCGATGTGCTACTGGGGAGTGGCCTACGCGTACGGTCCACACGTGAACGCCGGGATGGACTCGGCCGCCGGGCTCGCGGCATACCAGGCTCTCGAGCAGGCGCGGTCGCGCCTCCGACATGCGAGCCCGCGGGAGCAGGCCTACATCGGCGCGCTCGCGAAGCGGTACGCAGCGGTCCCCCCGGCCGCGCGCGCGGCGCTCGACGCGGCTTACGCGGCGGCCATGGGCGAGGTCGTGCAGCGGTATCCCAACGACCTCGACGCCGCGACGCTGTACGCCGAGGCGCTGATGGATAAGCGCCCGTGGAACTACTGGGACAAGAAGACGGGGCAGCCGTATCCCGGGACGCGCGAGATCGTGGCCCAGCTCGAGCGCGTGCTGCGGTCCGAGCCGCGCCACCCCGGTGCATGCCACTATTACATCCACGCGGTCGAGGCCCTGGCACCGGAGAAAGCCGTGGCGTGCGCCGAGCGGCTCGCGGCACTCATGCCCGGCGCCGGGCATCTCGTCCATATGCCCGCCCACATCTACATCCGGGTGGGACGCTACGCCGACGCGATCGCGGTCAACGAACATGCGGTCCACGCCGACGAAGTCTTCATCGAGGGGCAGAAGCCCCAAGGCCTGTACCCGCTCGCCTACTACCCGCACAACCACCACTTCATGGCGTTCGCCGCGACCCTCGCCGGCAAGAGCGCGTTGGCCATCGCGGCGGCGAAGCGGACCGCGGCGACGACCCCCGTGGGGGCCGCGAAGCAGGTGCCGTTCCTCGAACCGTATCTCCACTACACCTATCTGACCCTCGTGACGTTCGGCCGCTGGGACGAGCTGCTCGCCATGCCGCTGCCGCCGGTGGACCTCGCGTACTCGCGGGGCATGGCCCAGTACGCGCGCGGCGTCGCGTTGGCGGCGACGCGCCGCTTCGCGGAAGCCCAGGCGGCACTCGATACGCTGCAACAAATCGCCGCCGGTGGAACGCAAGCCTACGCCTCGGCCGGGTGGACGACGCCGAGCACCAATCTCCAGATCGCGACGCATGCGCTCTTGGGCGAGATCGCGGCACGGCGGGGCGGGCTCGAGGAGGGCATCGCGCATTTCCGCGCGGCGATGAAGATCGAGGACGACCAGCTGTATACCGAGCCGCCCGACTGGTATTACCCGATCCGCCACTCGCTGGCCGCGGTGCTGCTCCGTGCAGGCCGCCCCGCGGAAGCGGAGCACCTGTATCGAGAGGACCTCAAGCGGTTTCCGGAAAACGGCTGGTCGCTGTTCGGACTGGCACAGGCGCTGCGTGCGCAGGGGAAGAGCAGTGCAGCGGCGGACGTGGACGCCCGCTTTTCACGCGCCTGGGCCGCGGCGGACGTCACACTCACGGCCTCCCGCTTCTAGGCCAAGAGCTCCGCGACTTCGCGCGCCGCCGCCTCCTGACGGCGGCCTTCCTCACCCGTGTCGCGGCGCTCCCCATCGCGCCAACGAACGAACAGATCACCCTGTTCCCACTCCCGCTCGCCCTCGCCGACACCAATCTGTTTGCGGGAGTCGGTGAGACGGTCTCGATCATTGGTTATCCATTCGGCCTGACCGGCGTAGCTCCCCACCGGGGCGTCGCTTCACCTGTAACCCGACTATATCTTGGCGTCCATGGCCGCGAAATTTCATGAGCGCTTCGAGATCGAAGTGGGGGTCAAGGAAGCGCAGCGCCGCTTCACCGCGCGCGTCGACAATCTTGTCTTCGCACAGTTCATCGGGATCGGGCTGCAAGCGCGGCAAGTCGAAGTGGTTAGGTACATTGCAAGCATCCTCGGCGACCGATACACGCACAACTACCTGGGGGTGCTGTCAGGTGCGGCCGACTTCCATCGCCACCTACAAGCCGTGGAGGCGCTCTACGCTTACGTCGGCCAGGATCGATACGAAGCGGCAAAGCAGGCCCAGTTGACTGAAACGGTGCTGGCCATTCTCGACATGTCCGAGACTGATATCGGGGTTCGGTGGGAGTCGGGCCATTTCATTCCCGAGGGCGCACGGTTGTTGGACGACAAACTCGTCAACGACCCACTCCGGTGGCTGAGGGCTCGCGGCCATGCCAATGTCTTGAATCCATACGAAAAGGGTCTTGAGCACTTGTTGCAGAGCCAGAAGAACCCGGCACTCCTGTCCGATGTGGTGACTGACATGTACGAGGCGCTGGAAGCACTCGCCAAGGTCACGACGGGCCGCGAGGCAGACCTGTCAGCCAATCGGGAGTTGTTCATCAGCAAGGTGAAGGTGTCCGACGCGTACAAGCGACTGCTCAGGGAATACATCGAGTACGCTAACGACTTCCGGCACGCGGCAGAGCAAGGGACCGTAAGACCAACGCCGTCGGCTGCCGAGGTTGAGGGCTTCGTCTACCTCACGGGCACTTTCATTCGGCTGGCCATGTCGTAAGCGCGACCGGCGCGCGGCGCAGCGTCATCGGTCAGGAGGCCCGAATAACGCCGCGCGATGTCGGGTGAAAGTGGATCAACAGCTCATCAGCAACTAGGGGGAGTGTGGCGTCCGTGCTGCGCTTGACAGCGCCGGGCTCGTCCGGCAAGTCTTCGGATGTAGTCGCTTTTCAGAGCGAACCCGTCTAAAGACGGCTACGCAGAGCTACGGGGCTACGGCGAGTTGATCGCCATGCCCGCCGGGCCGCCAGCGATCGACCCACGGTCGAAATCGGCGGCCTCCTCTTTTGCGCCCGAAGGGAAGTGTCACATGACGTTCAAACACAAGCTGTCGGCTCGGTTGGCCTTGATGAAAGATCTGTTGGTGCTGTTCCTCACCGCCGTGCCTTTCGCCTGCGAGAAGCCAGTGTCGCTGGCGGATCCAGGTTCCGTCGTTACCCACGTCGCGATTTCCCCTCTAAGCATTGAGCTCCATTCCGGCCAGACGTCGGACTTCAAGGCTGTCGGGTTGACGGCGACCGGCGACACCACCGTCGCCGGGGCCGCGATAACATGGACTGCGGCCGGCGGCAGTATCAGTGCGTCGGGTCTCTTCACGGCGCCAGAGTGGCCCGGCGAATACCGGGTCTGCGCGCAATCACCTGGCGTTCTAAGCTGCGCCCTTGTTCGCGTTCTCCCGAATCTGAACGCCGCAGATTCCCTCCTCGCACGGCTGCCGCATGCCGTGGTCGCGGTGGCGGTGCCTGTTGAGGTCCGGCAGGATTCGAGCGTGGTCGTCCGATTGCTTCTCGATCCAAGTGGGAACCCGAATGACTCACTTGCACCTGAGCGCGCAGCAGGCATGCAGGTTGAACACGACACAACATTCTACTTCCCAAACATGCGTGCCCAATTGGTGGCGACCGGGGCCGACGTCACGCCGGCCACACCACTCCTTCTAGACGTCCCGAGCAGCGACCGTACCTCCTGGTCGTGGGTCCTTCATCCTAGGAACCCCGGGCGTCAGAAGCTGTGGATCACGTTGGGTGTCGTCGGAGCATCGCCCGCAGGGGCACAATTACGGGTCTACTCAATCGAACGTCACTACACGATCCGTCGCGACTGGTGGCGGACCCTGGTCGAGTTCATCCCGCGAGATTTGTTGCGAATCGGGGGCGTTCTGCTCACGGCTGCTACACTGTTCTGGGCCTGGTTCAAAAACGTGAAACCATGGATTGCCCGACGCCGAGGATGACAGCCCTCTTTGCACGCGCCTGGGCCGCGGCCGACGTGACACTCACGGCCTCCCGCTTCTAGGCCGAGCGAATCCGCCGCTAGCCCACTCCCATGCTGCCCAGGAGCTCGTAAAACCGGCCGAACACTCGGATGCCGTCCCACAACTGCTTCAGGTCGAGCTTCTCGTTCGGGGCGTGCAGCCGGTCGTCCGGCAGGCCGATGCCGGTGAGAATGACCGGCGCGCCGCCCTTCCCAAGTGCGGGGACCACCGGGATCGAGCCGCCGGCGCGCGCCGGCACCGTCCCCCGCCCCACGACCTCGCGGAACGCCTGATCGAGCAGCTTGAACGCCTGGTGCGTCACCTTGACCGTGGCCGGGTCCGCGCCGTGCAGGAACTTCACGCTCGCCTGGACGTGTTTGGGCGCGAGCCGCCGGACCGTCGCGGCGAGCTGGCGCTCCACGGCCTTGAGCTTCTGGTCGGGCACGAGCCGGAGACTCACCTTGGCCGTAGCTGTCGCGGGAATCACGGTCTTCGCACCGTCGCCCGTGAATCCCCCGGTGATTCCGTGGATCTCGAAGGTCGGCAGGGCCCAGAGGCGCTCCAGCACGGTGTAGGCTTTGAGCCCGGTGAGCGCCTTCGCCTGGACGCGGTGCTTGAGAAACTCGCCCTCCTTGAAGGGAAGGCGCTTCCAGGTCGCGAGCTCGCCTTTGGAAGGACGCTTCACCGGCGCGTAGAGACCCGGGATGTGGACCTTGCCGTCGGGGGTCTTCAGGCGGCTGAGCAGACGCGCGAGCTCCTCGTGCGCGTTGGGCGCCGCGCCGCCGAACTCTCCCGAGTGCAGATCCGACTTCGCCGTGCGCACGCTGATCTCGGCATAGCACAGCCCGCGCAGCGTGGTGTAGACCGCGGGCCAGCGCGGCGCGACGTAGGCCATGTCGGCGATGAGCACGGCGTCGGCTCGGGTACGCTCGGGCTCGCGGCGCAGCAGCTCGAACAACACACGGCTGCCGTACTCCTCCTCTCCCTCGATCAGGAACCGGAAATTCACGGGCGGTCGGTTCGCCGTGGCTTGGATCGCCTTGAGCAGGCAGAACACTTGGCCCTTGTCGTCTGCGGCGCCGCGTGCGAACAGCTTGCCGTCGCGTACCGTCGGCTCGAACGGCGGCGTGGTCCACTCGTCGAGTGGCTCGGGAGGTTGCACGTCGTAGTGCCCGTAGACGAGCAGCGTCGGCGCGCCGGGCACCTCGGGCCCCACGCCCCAAACCACCGGGTGCGTGTCGCTCGCGAGGAATTGTACCTCGCGACAGCCGAGGCGACGCAGCTCGCCGGCGACCCACTCCGCGGCCGCCCGGCAGTCGGCGTTGTGTGACGCGCTGGTCGAGACGGATGGGATACGCAAGAATTCGGTGAGCTCGCGCAGCAGGCGATCGGTGTCTATCGCGTTCATGGCGCGGAGAATCTAGACGGCGAGACGTCCAGACGTCCAGACGTCGAGCAAGGCCTGTGACTAGCCAGCAAGCGGCGCGCGGGTATATTCGCGCCATGCGGACGACCGCGTCATACGAGCTGTTCCCGGACGCGCCGAGCGAGCGCGCGATGGCTCGCGCCCGCTACCTCGTTCGCGAAGGACGCGTCGCCGACGCCGAGAAGGCCTACCGCGAGCTGCTGGCAAAGCATCCCGACCTGAAGCCCGGGTGGGCGGAGTGCTTCGAGCTGCTGCGGGGTCAGGGACGGGGCGAGGACGCGCTGCGGCTCGCCGAGGGAGCACGGGTCCAGTTCGGCGATTCGGCGTTTTCGCTCGCGCTCAAGGGGGCGGCGCTCATCGAGCTCACGCGCTATCGTGAGGCCCTCGCCACACTGGAGCAGGCGCTCGAGTTCGACCCGGACCTCGCGCTCGTGTGGCACGAGGTGGGCTATGCGGCATACCGGCTGGGCGACCGCAACCGCGCCCTGCTCGCACTCGACCGGGCGTTCGGCCTCGAGCCCCACACCGAGACGCTCCGGCTACGCGGCCGGATCCTGCGGGATGCCGGGCGCTACCAGGCCGCGGAAGTGGCGTACGAGGGGGCTGCCCAGGCGGCCGAGCACGCGGAGCAGCGCGTCGCGGCGGAGCAGGAGATCGCCGCCACCCGGCGCTTCGCGTTCTACGCCCCGCGCCGGCCCGATGGGCTGACCCCCGCCGAGCGCTGGTTCGCCGAGACCGGCACCGTGGTGCTCGCCTCCGACGAGGCCACCACGGTCCCCGATGATGCGAGTCTCGCCGCCGCGCTCGTCGACCTGGCGCGGGATTCCGGATGGCGGTTCGGCCAGGTCGTCGCGCTCGGGCCCGCCCTGCCGGTGTGGCGCACCATGGCGGACGCGCTGGGAGCACCGCTCGTTACGCGCACCGGGTTCGATCCGGCCGCCTGCCCGTTGGTCGTGGCCCAACGCCCTCAGCCGGCGGACGCGGCATGGTCGACCCTGACGACCGCCGTGGCGGAGCACGCCACCGGCTTGGTGTTCGTGCTCGAGCACATCGCCGAGCCCTCCGCCCCGGGGATTGGGGCCGACGTGATCGGCGTGCTGGCCGACGCGGCGGGCCGCCGATCGCGCGGGGTGAATGTTCCCCACGCGCTGTCCGAAGCGCAG
>Ga0137378_10001771_pt1 | contig 18323 bp, 17 predicted proteins | sample SagtaG_21_FD_104813 | JGI IMG/M metagenome (GOLD analysis project Ga0137378, IMG submission 104813) | Vadose zone soil microbial communities from Sagehorn Ranch, Mendocino, California, USA - Sage2_L_60_16 metaG | ecosystem: Environmental > Terrestrial > Soil > Vadose zone | place: USA... | reverse complement strand
CGGGCGCAGGCGGGCACTCGACGCCAGGGAACGCAAGTGAACTGGCGTTCGATAGTCAGAAGAAGCAGCAAAATTACACGAATCCGCTATGAGGAAGTCTCCACGGTTTGAGGGGAACCCTGCGAAGCCTAGATCGCAGTCGATCGTCCGTTCGCTGGTTAGCCTCGTAAGTAAACCCATGGGTGGTGAGTCGGCGCAGTTCTTGTGCGCGTGGATCTTCGGCGGCACCACCGAGATCATGAAGGAGATCATCGGCCGCAGCCTGGGCCTATAGCTCTGAGCAGGGTCTTCATGTGTCCGGTGCTCCGGGTTCCTAACGGGACGTTAAACAGATTGTTAGAACCGGCCGTTGCCGGTGAGTCTGTGCTCAGAAGTGGAGGCCTGTGGTGCTACTCAGCCGGAGCGGGTCTGAGAACCACGATGTGCTCTGGGACGCATTCGAACCAGGATGCGGCGTCGTACTGCCTGATCAGCGCTCGGCCGACGGCGCACAGGGCCGCTGCCGAGCTGCCCGCGGGCCGGGATTGGTGGCAGGTCGGCACGGAATCGATCTGGCGGAACTCAGCTTCGCCAGAGCTCGCGCCTGAGATCCTCTAGGAGGAGAGCTTGGAGCGATCCAGGGTCGTCGGCGTGCTCGCTGGTGATGCGGATGGTCGGAACCCCGCACCGTTCCCAGTGCCGATCACGCGCGGCGTCGTCGGCCTTGCGGGTTCTGCCGTAGTGGTGGGGCCCGTCGACCTCGACGATCACGGCGCGGCCGTTGCCGAGTACAACAAAGTCGGGAGTGCGTACGCCGGCGTCACGGAGTTTGGCCCCGGGCAGCGGTAGCACGGCGATCGCCTTCTGAACAGGGCATTCCCGCTGAATTACCGCGAGGACCTGGTAGACGGCAAGCTCGGCGCGGCTGCTGAACACCAGGCCGTCTTGGGAGGGGTAGCCGCCATCGGCGTGCTCGCGCCGTGCCTGGTTGGTGGGCGGCTGCCTGGAGGGCTGGGCTGCCTGGTTACGCCAGTCTGCTGAGATCGCAGGCAGTTGCGGGGTAGCAGACTCGATCACCAGGGACTGGACGTCGTCGCGGCCGTGGTGGCTGAACATGGTGCCGAGCGCCTCCCAGACCCGGTCCGTTATTTCGGTGGTGAACTCCGGCACGAGCGGGCGGTCTACCGTCAGGACGGCCTCGTAGGTGAACTCGTTCCAGTTGTCTCCGGGCATCGGGTAGAAGATCCCGCCATCCCGGCGCACCGTCAGCGTGGCGCTCAAGATGAGGTCTTGGGCTATGGCGTCGCCGTTCTCGCCGAGCATGCAGTGCGCTTGACCGAGGACGAGATCCAGCTTGCTGGTGTCATCGTCCTCAATTTGCAGGCGGATCATGCGGCCGGGTCCGTTCGCAATGCGGACGGGAGCGTAGACGGGTCGGCCGGAAACGAACCCGCTCGTCCGCAGTTCCCACCCGTCCGGTGCCAGCAGGCTGTTCAGACCGGTGATCAGCCGCATGGCCTGCTCGGTGTCAGGCCGGACCAGAGGGTGGGCCATCTGGGCCAGGAAGTCCAGCAGCACCTGGTCGGGCCCGTCAGCGAGTTGGAACCGTGAATCGTCGAAAACCCAATCGTCGTCCCAGTCGAAGTTGGCGATGCGGTGACGGGTGATGTCCTCTGCGGCGGTGGTGTGACGGGGATCGGTCGACGGCAGCGCGTTCAGGTCATAGAGCTGCTCGAGGAAGTCGGCCTCGCTCAGCCGGCCCCACCATTGCCCTGCCTGCGCCCGCAGGAAGTCGAAGATGTCCCTGCGGGTGACAGGAGTGATCTCGCGCGACTGGCCTGGTGCCGGGGTCGAGACGGTGCTGCGGGACTGTGCCATCTAGACGGGATGGCACCGAGCACTGACACTCGCACCGTCGAATTCGCCACCCCGCACGGGTCCTCGTACGCCATGGCGAAAGTTAACCGTCGTCGCCGTGCAGGCCCCTACAGGGCCACGGCCTGCGGGAGCTTCGGGGTGCTGGCATGTCGTCCGCGGGCCGCGGCACCGAAGGCGGTTCGGGTTTGCGCCGCCGCACGGCCGTGCCCGCCGTCATCTGCAAGAAAATCAAGTAGAAGTGCCTGTACGGTGTGTCAGATCCAGTAGTCGCGTCAGAATCCTGTTACTCTCACCTGCCGTGAGCAACTTCGAGCAGCATGTTGACCCCATCAGGCTGGTCGCCCCTCGCCCTGAGCCGGTGCGCCGCCGCGGCGAGCCGTTCTTCAACCAGCTTGTCGGCGGCCTGTACTCGTCGGCGTTGGTCCGCAGGACTCTGCACCGGCTGATACAGGGCCAGTACGGAGAAGCTGACCGGATCCAGGGTCTTCGAGGATGGGGCGGCGCACAGCCGCACGGCAATGACCGCTACCAGTACAGCAAGGAACAGGCGAGCGAGCTGTCGGCCTCGCTTCCTGGCGCCGAGTTGCTCCAGCCGCAGCAGAGCTTGCTCTACCGCATAGCCGACGCGGTGGTATACCCAAAGCGGTTCGGGCTGCGGCCGGACGACTGCCCGACAACAGCGCAGATCGACGACAGCGAGATCCAGGAACGTCTCGCGGACGGTCACTTCGTTCACCAGCCGACCCTGTTCGACCCCGACCCCGAGAAGCCCTCCAAGGTAGTTTGGCTCCTTTTTACCGGGAACCACGTGGAGAGCGGTCCACTCGTTGCCTACCTCGCTCTGCCAGGGGGCCGTCTGCAGGGCCGCCGCGTTAACTGGCTGGGCATCGAACCGCTTCTTGCGGATGGTGGCGCCGGACCAGATGGTAATGAAACCGAAGGCAGTCAGCCGCCATCGGTTCCTTCCCTGCCTCCGCAGCCTAACCTCACGCTCAACCTGCGATCATGATCGAGGTAACCCGTTCGCAGGTAGATCGTGCGAGGCCTATCACACGCGTCTTCAGCCCGGCTCGACTGACCCTAGCTAGGCACATCGCCGGGAGGTCTAAACTTCAGCTTGCTGAAGCCATCGGCAAGACGGCCACTGCGGTTACGCAGTTCGAATTGGGGCAAGCTCGACCAAGTCCAGAGACTCTTGCCGCTTGTGCCCAGGAGTTGGGATTGCCCGTAGCTTTCTTCGCGGCCGGCCGTCCTCAGTTGGCTGTGGATACTGGTAGCGCACATTTCCGGTCACTGCGCGCCACCCGAATCTATCAGCGGCAGCAGGCTATCGGATTCGTGTCCCTCCTATGGGAGCTGGTCGAAGCTATCGACGGCTACGTTGAGCTACCTCCAGTAAGGCTTCCGGAACCTTTCGTAGAGTACAGTTCTCCCGCAGTGGCAGCCCAAGAGCTGCGTAGAACATGGAAAATCGATGACGGCCCGCTTATACATCTGACCCGGCATGCCGAGGCCAACGGGATCGTGATTAGCGTTCTTCCGCCAACCTTGACTAGCGAACTGGCTGCCGCGACGCCAACTCATGTTTCGGGAGTCGGCAACGTTGATGCATTCTCCACGAGCATTGCTCAACGGCCACTCATTGGCCTCACCGGGGCCAAGGGTGGGCTTCTCCGGCGCCGTTTTAACGTCGCTCATGAACTCGGCCATTTCCTGCTGCATGCAGAGGCGAGACCTGGCGACCCGCAGCACGAGCGAGAAGCGCATCTTTTTGCAGCGGAACTGCTAATGCCTGGAAAATCTATCGGTGAAGAGCTCCCGGCCCGCCCTGAACCATCGCAGCTTCTGCCGTTGCAGCGACGGTGGGGAGTGAGCGTCTCAGCGCTTGCCTACCGCGGGCGGACGCTCGGAAAATATTCTGAGTCGCAACTACGGCGTCTGATGATAACGCTAAATCAGCTTGGGTGGCGGACCAATGAGCCGGAAGACCATCGCCTGCTCGCTGGTGAAGAGCCAGCATTGCTGAGGCAAGCTGTCGAGTTGGCGGCACCTGCTGGATTGACCGAGGTCTCTCTCGCAGAACAACTCTCGGTGCCGATCGGCCTCGTGCGAGTATTTCTCAGTTTGCCGGAGAAAAAACCGCGGCTAACGCTTCTGAAAGACAACTAGCCGCCCTTCTTTCATTCACCTAAAAATCTTCGCTAGCGTGAGAAGATCAGCCTGGCCAAAACCTGTAACCGATACGCTGACTATGAGTCGGTAGCCGGAGAACTTTGCGTTGTCTAAGAAGACCAGCCTGACCCAGTAGGGTGTGCCGCGCTGGTGTTCAGTCGAGCAGCCCGGAGAGCGCGCCCGCGGTCTCGCTTTCAAGATCGCCGGTGGCCATTTGGGTGCGTTGGTTCGGGTTGAGCCAATTTGCTTGCGTTCCGGTTGCTCCACGCGTGACTGAGAGTACATGACTCACCTCGTCGGCGACGGCTCGGATGTGGGATATGACCGCGACCATGCGCCCACGTGCCGCGACGGATGCGAGTGCTTCGATGGCAGCGTCGAGGTTGGAACGGTCCAGTGAGCCGAAGCCCTCGTCCAGCCACAGCGATTCCAGTCGACCCCCAGAGCGGGCCATCATCTCAACCATGCCTAGGGCGAGTGCGAGCGAGGCGATGAACTGTTCACCGCCGGAGAGACTCGCCGGTGTGCGGGCAAGCCCGGAGTCGTTATCGATGACACGCCACTCGGCGTCCTCATCATCGAGTTCGGCGAAGGCGTAGCGCCCGCCGCTCATCTGCTCAAACAGCCGGGAGGCATGGATAAGTAGGGCTCGGGAGCGGCGTAGCGTCAGCCATTTCGGGAATGCGCCAGGCTTCAAGGCAGCGGAAAGATCCTTGAGCACTCGGTGAGCGAGATTCAGGTCTTCGCCAGTGCGCCGGAGTTGAGTGAGTGGATCGACGAGCCGGGAGAAATCCTCGGCGGCCCGTTCCGCAGCGCGTGCCTCCACGTCGGCATCGATCGCCTTGTCGCTGGCTGACGCAACCACCTGGTCGGGGTCTGCTGCATGCGCGGTAGTAGAGAGGATCGCGAGTTCGGTGGCGAGCCAGATGATCGCCTGCCGCGCCGCGTCGGCGTCTCTCTGGGCTTCCGCGAGCAATGCGTGCGTTCGCCCGGTCACCGAGTTGGTAGTTTCGCGGAGGGCACGGACTATGACCACGAGCTGGGCAGGATTGCCGAGCGACGCCGCGGATTGCAGCGTCACGTCGCGGATGTTGAGCAGGCCGATGCTGTCAGCAAGCGCGTCGCGGTGGCTGTTTACCGTTGCTACGAGCTCGTCGCCCGGAGCAAGGATCTGGTCTGCCCAGCGCATGTCGAGATCGCGGATGTCCTCCGCAAGGCCGTCGAGTTGCCGCTGCAGCTCCTTGCGGCGTTCGGCTCGATGATCGAATTCCTGGGCACGGTCATCCAGCACCTGATACGCCGCATCGAGACCTCTGAGCCGAATCGCCTCGATATCGAGAGGGTCGTCCGGCAGAACGACGTCGATCTTGAGCTGGTCGGGGAGTGAGGTGAGGGCGGTCCGCAACGCTCGCATGGCAGTTGCGGCTTCCTCCGAGCTCAGGCTGTGTGCGACGCGGATCCTCTCCAAGCCATCGCGCGCGTTGGTGAGGTTGGCCTGCGTCTCGGTACGCTGCTCACGAAGCTGTTGTGACTCCTCGACGTACGCCGCGAGTTCCTCGCGCGCTGTAGCGACAGCGCTGGAGAGAGGCTGCAACGGCTCATCGACCGACATAAGGGTGGCGAGGTCGATCTCGCCGCGGCCGAGCAGCGGAGCGAGACGTGCGGCGGCTGTTCTCGCGGTCTCCCACGAATGCTCGGCTCCCTGCCGCAGCTCTGCTGCCTGGGTGTTGGTGATCTCCTCTCTGGTTACGAGCTCCTGAATGCTGTTCCCCAATTCGCTCAGGTCCGCTTGGACGGCCGTGTAGGTATGGCGAGCGGCGTCGAGACTCTCGGCTACGGGAGGCTGCCAGGCATGCGGCAACGGGCGATTGCATACTGAGCAGTCGTCGCCGGGATGGAGGCCGTGAGCGGCGGCGGCAGCAGCATTGTGGCGTTGGGCGTCCGTATAGGCTTTCTCGGCGGCCGTGGCGCGCTGCTGAGCTTCAGCAAAGTCGCGTTCCCGGAGCTGCGCCATCTCTTGCCGGAGAAGCTCGGCCTGGTGCCCCTTGTCACCTGCCTGTGCCTGCAGGTTCATGGCCCCCGCTGCGGCTTGCTGAGCGTCGCGGAGCTGAGTTTGGCCGTCAGTGAGCTTGGTTTCGGCATTAGCGAGCGCGGCATCGAGATCCTGGCGCGCACTCTCCCGCTGATCCAGCCGACGGTTGAGGTCCTGAAGTTTCTCTTCCAGCTCGGCGGCACGTCGTTCGGCGGTCTCGGCTTGGACCGCTTCGCCGCGTGCCCGCGCAGCCGGGGTCGCGACGGCCTCAGCTCGGGAGGGCAAGTGGTCGAGGATGGCCCTGGCGGCGCCGATCGCCTGGTAATCGAGTCCGTCGTCGTCGGATGGCACGGCTCGCAGCTGGCCGCGCAGTAGCTCCTGTTTCTTCTCGACCGTCACACGTTCTGTGGCGATTGTGGAAGCGCTGCGAACGACGTCTTCGGCGGTTGCAATTGCCGCTTCGAAGTCGAAGCCTCCGATCTTCTCGAGGACATTCTCCGCGGCTTCGGTGCGCTCGCCCGCCTGTGCCAAGGTATCGCGGGCAGTGGTCGCGGCGCGGTGGGTGTCGCGGGCACGCTTGGCGAGATCGACGTGCCGCTCGGCGTCGGCCCGCAACTGTTGCAGGTAGGCCTGAGGGTTCTCTGGTGTGCCGTCGAGCGCTTGGGTGACTTGGCCGACAAGCTGGCTGAGTGGCGGGAATGCTTCATCGGCGAGTTGTCCCGCTTTGGTGAGCTCGTCGGTGCGCCATACCTGGCGGAGGATCGTTGCACGTACCGTCGGGTCGTCGCCGACGAGCAGCTGAGCGAACTGGCCTTGCGGCAGGACCACGGTACGGAGGAAGGCCTTGGCGTCGAGGCCGAGGGCCTCTTGGATACGGCCGTCGACCTGCCGGACCTGCTCGATCTTGTGCTTCTCAGTACCGTCGGGAGCGAATTCGGTCAGCGATGCCTTCGCCGCTCCGACGGTGCGGTCGCCAGCCCGCCGCAACGCGCGCGTCACCTCGAAGGTGCGTCCCGCGACGGCGAAGCGCAGCGTGACACGCATTTGGTCGGCGAGGTCATTCATGATCTCCTGGTTGGCGTGTCCGGTGAACGTGGTCCGGCCGAACAGCGCATAGGTCATCGCCTCGAGGATCGATGACTTGCCGGCTCCGGTGTCGCCAATGATCGCCAGATGGTCTCGCCCCTCAAAGGAGATCTTGACCGGCGACCGGAACGAGCGGAGCCCTTCGATGGTCAGCGTGAGCGGCCGCATCAGGTCTCCTTCCCCGCCGCGCCGGCGCGGGCTTGAGCAAGTTCATCGAGCGCCGCCTGCGCGCCCACCATAGTGTCGTGAAGGCCCAGTTCGGCGATCGTGACCTGCTCGCCGCCGACGGCGCGGGCGAACATGGCGGCGACGTCGTCGTGAGGCGCCGTGATGCCGCGCGCAGAGGTGGTACGCCACTCGGTGAACAATTCACGAATATCTGGCTCGCGGTCCGCTTCCTTGGATGTGTCGACAGGCTTGACCTGGGCGTTGGCGACGCGGTTAACGAGGTCGAAGATCGCGCACTCGGGGGACAGTTCGAGCACACGATCGGCAAGGTCAGTGATCGGATCGTCTGAGTAGACCCGCGCTTTGAGGATGTGGCCGTTCAAGCCGCCGTCAGCGGCGAGGGCCTCTAGCTCGTCAACGGTTCCGTTGAACTCCGTGAGCGGCCGGCCGGCGGGCAGCGGGCGCTCCGTGACGGCGATATCGCCGTCGGTGATCGTAACAACGAGTGCCTGTTTTTCTTGGACGGCCTCGCCGAAGTCGATTGGGACAAGCGACCCGGCATAGCGGCCGGTGACGGTCCCACCAGGAACCAGTTGGGGATCGTGAATGTGCCCGAGCGCGACGTACATCGCCCGGTGCAGCCCTTCCACGTGGGTGGCGTAGTCCTCGCCGATGGTGATACGCCGCTCGGACTTGCCGGGGCGGGCGTCGTGCACATGGAGGTGGGCCGCGTAGAGCACAACCCCGCGTCGACCCGCTTGCTCGGTCGCCTCGGTGAGGAGGCGCTCATTGAGGTGGCGGATTCCGTCGGCGTAGCTGCCTTCGAAACGCGCCGGGTCGTCAGTGGCGAGATCGGCGATGGCGGTGAGGGGAATGAACGGGACGCACGCTACCGCGACGCCATCGAGGCCTGGAATGGTGAGCACCTCGGGGCGGGTGACCGTCCACAGCCGTCGCGCCTCGGCCATGCCGGCGAGACTGTGGATGATCCTCAATAGTTGCGGTGAGTCGTGGTTGCCGCACACGACCACGGTCGGCGCGATGGCCGCCAGACGAGCCAGGGCCTGCACACCGAGGTGCAGGGCCTCGTAGGGCGGCCGCAGGCCGTCAAACACGTCCCCTGTGTGCAGGACGAGGTCTGGTTGTGTCTCGTTGGCGATATTGAGCAGGCCACGCAGGGCGGCTTGCTGATCGGAGAGCCGGTCGTGGCGGCCCAGGCGCGCTCCGAGATGCCAGTCGGAGGTGTGAAGAATTTTCACAGTTCGAACTCTGGTCCGGCGAAGGCGTCGAGGTTGCGGCCGATGCGCTCGGCGTCTTCGGCCATGCGCTCATCGGGTGCGGCGTCGTCGGGGTTGGTGGCGTACGGCGGCCATGGGAACCGGATCGGGATGGGCTCGGGCACTACCGGCTGGGAGATGACCATAGTGCCGGGCATGAACCGGGTGGCGCGCTCCCGGAGTCCGGCGCTGAGGAACCGGTAGGCGTCGGACTCGCTGGCATCGAGGCGGCCGGCGACCTTCAAGGACGCATTGCGCGGCAGGGCTGGCGCGACCGCGGATACGGCCTGCTGCGCTCCGATGAGGAGCACGCCGAGTGACCGGCCACGTTCAGCGATGTCGACAAGCAGCTCTTTCAATGGGGAGAAGCCTGAGGCTGGCGCGTACTTGTTCAGCTCGTCAAGTAGGACAAATCGCAACGGCAGCCGACCCGTGCCCTGTTTCTCTTGCCAGATGCGGTCAAGGAGCGCACCTACGACGAACCGTTGTGCGTCATCGTGCAGTCGCGAGATGTCGACAACGTGCACCCGCCTCTCGGCCAGATCGACCGGGGAGACGCCGCACGAGACCAGCGGACCTATGCGACGGCGCAGCTTGACAAGCCGGCGCAAGAACGCATGGCGGGTGCCGGGGGTCGTCCTGCCGAACCATTCCCGCTGGAGCATGTCGTCATCAATGTCCATGATCCGTTCCAGCAGGTCGACTAGGTCCCCGAAGTCGCGGATGACGGTGCCGCCGCCTGCCCCGGCCTCGGTCGGCGTCCGAGCGGCCAGCCGGTCGGCGTTGTAGGTCTCGTTCGCGTCGGGGACGTTGATGATGACGATCGCGCCCGAGCGATCCCCGGCCAGCCGCCGCAGCCGGCGCAGCAGCTGGACGCGGACCTGCTGCTCGGCGAATCCAACCTGGGTGGAGCGCTCGTCCTCTTCGGTGAAGCAGAACTGCAGGAGTTGTTCGCGTACGAACTGCTCCGGAGTCCACCCGTAGGCATTTATCCCGGTCACATCACGGCTGAGGACGTGCGCAATCGTCGTACCCGCAGCAGTATCCGACCGCGGCGCATACAGCCGCACCGACGTAAATGGGCCCGGATTTTCAACACCGAGCCGACGCCAGGCCTCGCGCGCGTCAGGCTTGTCGGAAAAAAGTGCGTTCGGCCGGTCGATATGAAGCAGGTCCTCCCCCTTGGTGTTGAACACCAGCACACGGGTGGCGGCCCGTCCGGCAGGACCGCCGAGCAAGTCGATCCCAATATCGGTCTCAAGCAACTGATAGAGAAGGAAGAGAGCGTAGCTGGTTTTAGTCGCCACACCAGAAATGCCGGAGATCGAGACGTGGCCGCCAGCGCGACCGTCGACGAACCGCATGTCAGCGTAGACGGGCTGTCCCGTGAGGTCGAGCCCGATCGGGAACCGCGCCGTCATCTCGTCCTCAAACAGCGCACGCGTGCGGTGCTCCCCGGTGGCGCGCACCACACGGCTGCCGCTGTCGGGGGCAACGAACATCTCGGGCACCGTGCGCAGCAGCCGTACCTCGGCGCGCCGGACCTTTTCCGCGGGCAATTTCCTGTCAGCGAACCGCGCCGTATCGGACGGCAGCTCCACCCCCTCAAGTCGGCACCGCAGCTCGGTGACAATCCCGTAGTGGGTGACGCCGGCTCCGTCGGGCAGGGTGGTTCCGATGGCGACAACGTCATCGAGTTGGACGATCGCGGTATCCGTCAGGACAACGTGGACGGTGCGTGAGTCGGTGTCTGACGAGCCGTCCACCAGCCCGATCATGTGTTCGCTAGTGAAATCGTCCGTGCTGGCAGCCGCGGCCAGTGGCGCGATTGGCTGTGCGGCCGCGGGCTGATCCACCGGGCCGTTTGCCTCTGACGTCGTTTCTGGGGTGTCGGAGGTGGTGCTCATGAAGGGCCTCTGGGTGTGTTGAGCTGGATGATCGCATCCCGCACGGCGCGAAGCGCGAGCCGAGCGTCGCCTGCGCGCCGTCGCAACTGGGTCTCAAGTCCCGCGATCGGTGTGAGGTTCACCGGGGCGCGCTTGTCCCGATGGGCGGCCGATGCATACTGCGGCAGCCAGGAGGCGACGGCGTCGAGTGCGTCGATGGCCGCTTGGCGGCCCGCACCAGCCGGGACCTCGAGGCGCACAATTCCTGCCCACGGCGAGGCCCACAGGCCGGCATCGCCAACCCGCAGGTAGCAGTCATAGAGTTCGTCGCCGAAGGTGAACACGCTGGACCGCTGAGCGGGCTCAAGCAGCGGAACCCGCGCCCAACTGGCGGGATCGAGAAGACGACGATGGTGAGTCTTGACGTACCCGACTATCGGGACGGCGCGGGTCCGCCGGATATTGTTCAAGGGCCCATCGACGACGGTGGACCAACCGGCCGAGCACAGCTCCTCAGCCAGCTGCCCCTCGCCATCTCGCATCCGTCGTTGCAGCCGCTGCCGCGCGAGCCCAAGATCGTTGTCCTCTACCGCATCCGCGACCCACGACCAGCCGCCTTGCTGCGGGGGCAAGGCCACTGGGATGCCGCCGCAGAAGATCGCCACCCGTTCCGTCGCGACATGGTCAACCGCTAGGGAAGGTCGCCGTCAGCGATGGCCGCGCCGGCGGCCCACGAGCCGGCTAGTCCGGTGTAGAGGATCCCGTCCGGGCCAGTCCGGGTCAACCGCGCATCGGTGCGCATGGTTCCATCGACGAACGCGAGCCGTGTGGGACGCACCCCAGATTTCGGGAGATGAATCTGCAGCGTCCCGCCGTCCTCGATGACCTCGCACTCGATGTCGAACGGCGAATCAGCCTCCGCGGAAAAAGAAGCTCCATAGCCGACGTCGAACGGCTCGATGCCGTACCTCGCCAGCTGCCCGTTGCCGGTGCGGACATTATGGGACATTATCGGACACCGTTACCACAGCCTGCAGGGAATCGTTCCAAGGGATAGTACAGCGCATCGCCGATCGTGCCGTATGCCGCTAACATCGAAATCGCTGCCTTCGAGTTCCAGTCTGCAACCATGACCGTAGACGCGCCCGCTGGTCATTCGGTTGACACCGTTCGGCACTGATGTTTGAGACGCGCCGTCCTACAGCGGTAACGCGGCCAGCGTTTACCGAACAATCTCGGCTGCAGGGTTCCATTAAGCCAGATAGTTCGGGAGGCGACACCTTGTGGGAGATTCCGCCGGGCCAGCTCTTTTCCGCAAATGGAAACGACCGGCATCTCTGAGCCGGTGGACAGGCCACGCGGTAACGAGGAAAATGCGGTCGGTGTATCTGAGCAAGCTGACCGTCCGCGGGTTGCGGGCGAGCGCCGGCCCGGAGCTTGAGGTACCGGTTCCTGGCCGCTTCGGTGTTCTAGTCGGTGCGAACAACGCCGGGAAGACCACGGTGTGTGATGCCGCGTACCTTGCGCACACGGCGGTTTTCCCCCGGCTTCCTCGTCAGAGCGCGGCTGGTCTTGGGAGCGGTACGCGCAGTATCGATGTTGAGTACAGCTTCGAGGCCGAAGAGGGCGCAGAAGGCCCGCTAGGACGACAGCTGTGGGCGCAATCCGGGATCACCGCGCCAGGCACTGTAGCCGCATGGTGGAGCCGCGGGCTAAGCCGCGACCTCGGCGCGATACGAGCGAAGACTCTCGTGCCTCATGATGTCGCAGACCGCGTAAGGTTCGTGTACCTGCCGGCCTGGCGCAATCCGCTTGATGAACTGGCGCGGCGTGAGGCGAGGATACTCATAGAGCTGCTGCGTGCTCAGCAGCAGCGCGTGAACGGCAGCAGGAACCTTGCCGGGCTCCGGGCGCGGGCGTCCGGGCTGCTCGATGCCTTGGCTCATGAAGGGCTCATTGCGGCACTCGAGGAACGCATCGACAACCACCTGGCCGCGTTGTCAGCCGGGGTAAGCCGACAGTGGCCCTATGTAAGGGGTCAGGTCATCGATGACGCTTACCTGGCCAGGGTGCTGGAGCTCATGCTCGCCGTGTTGCAGGGCCGTGACAATGCCCGGCCCCTGGAGGTATCCGGCCTTGGATACGTCAATCTCCTGCATATCGCGGTGACACTCGCAGCGATCCCTGACCCGGCGATCCAGGCCAGCGCCGCACGCGCAGATGCTCAGGACTCCGATGCGGGAAGCGAGGAGCATCAACCCGAGAGCAGTCCGGCCGACGGATCCGCCGGGATCGGCCAGCCGGACGGCCCGGGTAGTCCTGAGGAAGCAGCGGCGGCTCTGGCCCAGGCCCGGGCTGAGGCTGAGTCGCAGGAGGACTCGTTTTTTCCCGCTGCGCCGTTCCACGCGACAGTGGTTATCGAGGAACCCGAGGCACACCTGCATCCGCAGCTGCAGCACTCACTCGTCCGGTACCTGCGGCGTGTGGTGGCCATCCGGCCCGAGATCCAGGTGCTGATGTCGAGCCACGCGACAGACGTCATCACCTCATGCCGACCCGAGGAGCTCATCGTCGTGAGGCGGCTCTCCGACGGCCTCAGGGTGGCGCGAACGGTCGCTGCGCTGCCGATCGGTGATCGTCAGACTGTTCTGCGCATGGCGCGGCTCCACATGGATGCGAGCAGGTCCGTAGCGTTGTTTGCAGAGCGGCTTGCGCTCGTCGAGGGCGTCACTGACGCTGCGGTCGTACGCCAGTTCGGCTGGGCCTGGGCCGCTGAGGACGACGACAAGCAGTCCTTTGTCGACGCGCTGAGCATAGTCGCGATGGGGACCAGAGTGGGAGCGTGGCCCGTTCAGCTTCTCGCCACACGGGGCTATGAACTCTGCTCGCGCATCGGTGTGCTGAGCGACAGCGATCTCGACTTCGACGGGACTCCTGTACAGCCGACGTGGGCGGCTGACCATGACCCGGGGGTGGCGCAGGTTTTCCACAGTCATCCCACCCTTGAGCCATCCATTACCGTAGGGAACGAGAGCCTAATAGCAGCCGCTCTCGGCGATGTCAGATTGGAGGTACCGAATCCGCTTACTCCCCAAGCGGTGCATGGTCTGTTCCGCAGCGCCCGCAAGGCATCGGGTGAGCGCCCGGCGCAGCCGGCCGGAGCCGGCGTGCGCCGTAAGGGCGAGTTCGCGCTCGCTGTCGCTGACCGACTCGCCCACGCACTGGACGACGGCATCCCCGTGGCGGTACCAGCCCATATGCGGGAACTTTTTGAGTTCCTTTATCCCGGCCCGCGTGCCGAGACCCCATCCGAAGCACCGGAAACCGGTATTCCTGCCCCAGACAACTCTCGCAGTTCCGATGCCGTCTGAAGCCAGAGCGACAGTCCATGTCGGAACCCTGGCCGACCAGGTTCGCCTTTCATGAGCGCGGCAATAGATCCTGCACTCGCGGCTCTAACGCCTGAGCAGCTTGTAGCATCTGGCACGACGCTGCGGCGAGCCTATATTGAGGCGTCCCCGGGCTCAGGCAAGACGACAGTGGCGGCGCAGCGTTTTGGCTACCACCGGTACATCACGCAGCCCGCTGATGATACGGGCGCCAATGGCCGGGCCGTAGTAGCAGTCAGTTTTACCCGGTCAGCCACCTGGGAACTGCGTCAGCGTATTCGCCAGAGCTGGGGACCTTCGGCATTGCAATGGCCCCATCGCGTGGTCACCCTCGATACCCTCATTTACAGCCTCCTGGAATATCTCCTGGAAACGGGCCAGGTCCGCTGGCCTGGGGGCCACCGCCGCCTCGAGGTTCGTGACAGCTGGAAGGCGATTGCCGATCATGACTGGATCCGTGGCACTGCCGGCCTGAACTTCGACGGCACGAACGTGACCGTCTGGACCGGATATGACCGTCGCTCGGCCCAGCGCGCTAACCCCCAGCAGTACAGCGCAGCCATCAGAGCTGGTATCTGCACGCACGAGGAGGTCCGCACAGTCCTCGGCCTAGCGCTCGGACGCCCCAACATTGCCGAGAGCCTGACCTGGCGGCTTGCCACGACCGTGTGTGCCCTCATCGTTGACGAGATATTCGATGCGAACAGACTCGATATAGCAGTTATCGAGCGGGCAGCCGGAGTATGCCCGGTTACCGTCGTGGGCGATCCCTGGCAGGCGCTGTACAGCTTCCGAGGGGCGAGGCCGGATGCCATCCCGGGAATGCTGCAGCGCACTCGGATGGTGAGGCTGCCGCTCGAGGCTTCGTTCCGCTGGCGCAGCGAGGAACAGCGCCAGCTAGCGGACAGCCTCCGACGGGGCGAGGGTGTCACACCGCTCGGCGGAAGTGAGGACGACGTCAACGTGGTGCTGGCATGCCAGTGGAGGCAGCTCTGGGATGTCGGCGCGCACATCCTCCCGCTTGCTTACGGATCCGCCAGAGGAAACACACCTGAAGCCGCGGCCACGCTCCTGCTCAATCAGCTCACCCGTACAGTTCTGGGGGAGAGCGCGACGTACCTGTCAGATGCGCTGGCAAGATTGGGCATCAGCGATCTCGACGCACCCCGGCGGCTAGAGCCAGCTCTTCAGCAGGTGCTCGAAACTCTTACGTCCGGCGGCAGGGCCGCCTTGAACACCGCTTACCAGAGCCTTGTCCGAGCCGTTAGGTCGGAGAGCAGGAGGGAGTTCCCGGCGCCACACTGGAGGTACACGGAGCGGCTAGATGTGCTGAGAAGCAGGCTCGCATACTCTGGCCAGCTCGTTGCTGGCATGACGGTGCACCAAGCTAAGGGCAGGGAATGGGATCACGTGGGAGTGAGGCTCTCTGAGGAAGAGCGCGCAACCTTGGCTGCCGGGCTGCGCGTAGATAATGAACGTCACCGGCAGCTATACGTCGCATGCACGCGCGCGCAGTTCAGCACGACAAGTGTCTGACCAGGAAGAGCCTGTTGATTGTCTTTGTAACTAGGTCATCCATCAGCCGTTTGCGGATAATTGCCTAGGCGACCAGGAGATTCGCGACGTTTATACGGGCGGTATAAGTCCTTTCTGTCTGGCGCGTTGAACCCATTTCCTTACTTGGACGCGACCGCCGTGAGCGCTTACTGGGGCACCTGCGGCGCGGAGGCGCTCCTCTGCGTATTTCACTGGGGTCTTGCTGCCGACTGCAACTGCCTCGTTGTAGTAGGTCCCGACTTGTGACAGCAGATCATCGCTGGCAGCGGGACGCCGCTTTCGTGGTGTTCCGCTTTGTGTCAGTTGCGATGCGATTTCGGCAGCATGGCGGGACAGCGGGGTAGTCGACGGATATGCCGCATCGAGTGACGCTGCTAGGGCGCCCATGGCCTGGGCCAGATGAGCCGCTGACTCGCGGCGAACCGCAGCTATGGAGACTCCTCGCAGGACCCTCTGCGTTACCTCGGCGAGACCGTGGTCAGGATCCACGGCCTGCCGAGGTCCCTGGTATCCGTCGTCAGGGTGACCAGGGTCCTGGATCCAGGGCTCCACGAAACTGCGGATGTCTAGTCCGACCAAGATTGTCTGTCCGTCCACCATGGCCCAGTGGGGTGTGACATGCCACGGGCTCCCGTCTTCGTAGAAGACGGGCTGTATGCCGTCCATAGGGTTCGGCGTCAGCCATTCGACGTGCTGGTCCCGTGACGTCTGCTCGGGCCGTGGAGTTGTCACGTAGTAGACCGTACGGTACGGTCCGATACGTACGCAACTATTTAAAGAGTGACATCAACTCTCACACATCAGTCAACCTGGGCTCGGTGTCCGGGGCATTTCCGGCCGTCACCATCGCTGATGGTGCCGCGCCGGAGTGAGGCGGCCGTGCGGTGACCGTCCGCGGCAGGCGGATGGGCCCATTGCGGGCCTGCGACGGTCACGGAGAGAATCTGGTGTTGCGGCTCGTCCACTCGATGTGCGTTATTGCAATGGCCGCCATAGGAACCGTTGCCGGCGTGGTCGTGTGCTCAGCCGCATGGCATTCGGCTGGATCCGTCGCAACGACCGCGATCACCGTGATCGGAGGCATATCGGGAGCCGTGACCGGCGTTGGTACGGCTGCTATCCGGTCCATCAAGCGCTGCAGCCGACCAGAAACTCGGCTTCCTCAGCATGAGATCGGACCGGAAGAACGGTGAGCAACCCTCGATCGGGTCGGGGCCTGCGGCGGTTAACGACCTTGCCGCGTGTAGGGCTGCGCCCCTTCCTCGGGTCTTGAGTGCAGGACTGCATGAGGTCTAACTCGGCCGCAGCCTGCGCTTGAGATGAGGATGCGGCCATCGGCTGGAGTGCGTGCCGGTCGTGCTTCCTGACGCGGGCCAGGAGCTGGCTGGGGTCGGCACGGGTGAACTTCCAGTCGTAGGGCCTGGCCACGGCATTGTAGTGCTTCTCGAAGACCAGGACCTGGACGGCAAGCTCGTCCAGGTCATCGAAGTCGTCGGGACTGAGCGGCGTGCTCTGGATGACGGAGAAGTAGACCTCGACCTAGTCCAGCTAAGGCGGAGGCGGTTCCTCGGCAGTGAGGTGACACTCGTTGAGTGACAGTCAGCCAGCTTCTGAGCGGAGCTATTGCAATGAAGTCTTCCTGTGACTTTTATAGATGTCATGCCTCGTCCTCTGCGCACGATCGATCCGTCACGGATGCTGGCCCGGCGTGTCGAGCTAGGGCTTTCGCGTGCGGCGCTGGCCGCGAGAGCTGGGGTCTCGCCCAGGATGATCTTTTTCTACGAGGAGGGCAGGCACATGCCTGCAGCGCCCCGCCTGGAGCAGCTGGCCGCAGCCCTCGGGTGCGAAGTGGGCGCGCTCACTGGCGCTCCGCGGGGGCAGGAGACGCTTGTCGATCTGAGATACGCCGCCGGGCTCACGCTGGAGAGGACTGCTGAACTGCTGCGAGCTTCTCCGGCGGGGCGAGTGCTGTGTGTCTCCGGCCCCAAGATCTCGGCATTGGAGAACGGGCGGCAGGTCAGGGGACGGCGCTGGAAGGAGCCCGAGGCGACCGGGCGTCTTCTCGCCCCCCTGGCCAGGGCATACGGAGTCCCGGTGCGCATGGTCCTGGACGCCTGGATGCGTACATGGCCGGACGAACCTGCCCCGGTGCCTGCCGGCAAGTCGAAACCGGAGCCTTCCCGGGCAGCGGTGAAGACTTGGGAGTCGCTGAACGAGCGTCAGCAGGTCTACCTAGGTGAGATCATGCGGGACGACCGATCTCTGCGACCGAAGCCTCCCGCTAGCTGGGCTTCGAAGAGTCGCCCTGAACGGTTGAGCTGGGGGTTGTTCAGGTCATCTCTTCGGCGCCGGGCGTCGTATCGGGCCCAAGCACGCTCAGGCTCACCAGCGACACGAAGTTTTCAGCTGAACGACGAAAATTTGGTCGCAAGGTTCACGCGGACGTCGAAGCCTTCACCTGAACAGGACATCTGACGAGAACCTACACGCCCGCTTTCGTTTCTGATCTTGATTGCCCTCTTTGTAACCCTAGATGCATGGTCTGTTCGAGCGTCACACTCATGCCGATGTGAGGACGGGAGATGGTCACGAGGGACGGCTAACGATCTTCAATTGTGGAAGTTACTGAGGTCGAGGCCGGGCTTGGCCAGGAAGCCGTCGAGCAGGCCCGGCTGGTACTGCATCCGCCTGAGCCGGGTCTTCACCAGCGCGGTCAGCTGGCCGATGTCCTGCTTGACCAGGTTGGCCAGTGATCGCTTCAGAACCGACCAGACCGGCTCAGTCGGTTTGTCATAGTGCATGGAGCGTTGGACAGGCGGCTGTCAGCGCGCCGGTTATCGGCAGGGAGGGCCTGCTCCAGCTGGTGGATTGGGCCGAGGGACTACGGGCGCGCGCCGTG
>Ga0137378_10001750_pt1 | contig 18406 bp, 13 predicted proteins | sample SagtaG_21_FD_104813 | JGI IMG/M metagenome (GOLD analysis project Ga0137378, IMG submission 104813) | Vadose zone soil microbial communities from Sagehorn Ranch, Mendocino, California, USA - Sage2_L_60_16 metaG | ecosystem: Environmental > Terrestrial > Soil > Vadose zone | place: USA... | reverse complement strand
GGTCGACAGGCCGCCCTCGAGCAGCGGGCTGATGGTCAGGCATAGCTCGTCGACGAGGTGCTCGGCGGCCAGCTGGCCGAGCACCATGGGACCGCCTTCGACCAGGATCCGGCGGTGCCCGCGCCGGGCGAGAGCATCGAGCATCGACGCCGCGGTCACGCCGTCGGCGCCGGCCACGATGACATCGCCGACGCGGGCCGCGTCCTGCACGCGGTCCGCTGGCGCCAGCTCGGTGGTCAGCACGATGGTCCTCGGCCCGCCAGGGCCGAAGAGCCGGTCGGTCAGCTCAAGGTCCAGGTGCCTGGTCACCACGGCGATCGGCGGCGCCGCCGGGCGCCCGGCCCGCAGCTGCTGCCACAGCTCGTCAGGCTGCGCCTGCCGGTACCGCTCGGCCCTGGCCGTGCCCGCGCCGACGACGATCACGTCGGCGAGGCTGCGGAGCACGGAGAACACCAGCCGGTCCGCGGGGCCGGACAGGCCGCCTGAGCGGCCGTCGACCGTCACCGCCCCGTCAATGCTGGCAATCATGTTCGCCTTGACCCAGAGCTGGTCCGGGTAGGCGTAGATCTCGCCGAGGGCGGCGATCAGGTCCTCGATCGCGCCGGTGGCCGGCGGCCGGACGGGGCCGGCCAGGCTGAGCGGATCCGCCGGGCCCAGCTGCTCACCGCACTCTCCGCCTCGCACCGGAAAGATCTGCCGCACGTCGCTCCCGTCCGTCGGATCCAGCCAGGTTACCGGTGCTGGCCACTCAGCCTCCGGCGGGCTGCCGGCGGGCTGCCGCGGGCTGCGGCGGGCGGGACCATTCCGCGCGGCATGGCGTTGAGAGAGGCGTGACACCCCAGGACCGGTCCCGAGTCCTGGGGCTGCTGCCCGTCCTGACCGGCGCGGCGCTGGCCGTGACCGGCTGCGGCACGGGCAGCCCCGGGGACGCGGCGGCGGGCGGGCGTCCGGTGGTGGCGCTGTCCGGGCACCGCTGCCTGACGACCGTGCACGCAGTCGTGCCGGGATCGGGCGCTCTCGCGGCGACCTGGCTGCCTGCCGGGTTCCGGCAGGCCGGGGCTGGCCGGCCGGCATCCGCGCTATCATCAGCGACCTACGTCATGGCGTCCGCCCGGCCCGACCCGCCCAGGTTGCAGCTGGCGGCATCGCTCGACCCGCAGCCGCTGACCCGACCCGACGCCGGCTTGTCTGGGTGCAGATCACGACGGATCGCGCAGGCCCGGGCCGCACGCTGCGCTGCCCCCCGCCGTCCGCGCACTATTCGCCCGGCTACCGGCCAAGGAAGGTCAAGCAGACCTTCTCGGTCTACGTCCCCGACAACGGCGAGCTCGGCTGCGCGCCAGTGCCGGGACCCATAGCTCGCCTGACGGACCTGGCACCGCCGTCACGCGGCTGACTTGGGCTAAACACAGCGGTTCGAACAGCTCGCGCTGGCCCTGGCCGCGTGCGGCTCGCCTGCCGCGATCAACTGAGCGCTCCCGGAGCGGCCTTCGCTGCGCGCAGCACCACGATGGCGCGGAAAGCGACCTCCACGGCTGAGCCCGCCATCGCCGGGCTCGCGTCGGCGCCCGGCGCCGCGGTGTCGACGATGACCTGCCAGGAGGCGCCCGCCGAACCGACGTCAGCCGGAATCGTGAACGTCACAGGACCGCTGTGCGCGTTGATCAGCAGGACGAAGTCCGCGTCGGTGATCCGCTCGCCGCGAGGGTCTGGCTCGGTGATCGCATCGCCGTTGACGCTGACGGCGAGCGCCTTGGCGTAGCCCGAGTTCCAGTCCGAGCCCGTCATCTCGGCGCCGGACGGACTCAGCCAGACGATGTCGCGCTGGCCGTCTCCCGAGGCACCGGCCAGACCGCTGAAGAACCGGCGCCGCCGGAACACCGGATGCGCCTTGCGCAGCGCGGACAGCGCGGCGACGAAGTCGATCAGATCGGAATGCTTGGCCGCGGCTTCCCAGTCGACCCACGAGATCTCGCTGTCCTGGCAGTAGCTGTTGTTGTTGCCCAGCTGGGTCCGGCCAAGCTCGTCGCCAGCCAGCAGCATCGGGATGCCCTGCGAGAAGAACAGCGTGACCAGGAAGTTCCTGACCTGCCGCTCGCGCAGCGCACTGATCTCGGGATCGTCCGATGGCCCTTCCGCGCCGCAATTCCATGACCGGTTGTCGTCCGAGCCGTCCTGGTTGTCCTCGCCATTGGCCTCGTTGTGCTTGTGGTCGTAGCTGACCAGGTCGGCCAGGGTGAACCCGTCGTGGCAGGTGACGAAGTTGACCGAGGCGACCGGCCGCCGCCCGCTGGTCTCATACAGGTCACTCGACCCGGTCAGCCGCGAGGCAAGCTCGGGCAGCCGGCCCGGCTCGCCGCGCCAGTAGTCGCGGACCGTGTCGCGGTACTTGCCGTTCCATTCCGTCCACAGCGGCGGGAACCTGCCTACCTGGTACCCGCCCTCGCCGACATCCCACGGCTCGGCGATGAGCTTGACCTGGGACACCAGCGGATCCTGCTGGACGAGGTCGAAGAACGCCGACAGCCGGTCCACGTCATGCAGTTCCCTGGCCAGCGCGGACGCGAGGTCGAACCGGAAGCCGTCCACGTGCATGTCGTCGATCCAGTACCGCAGCGAGTCCATGATCAGCTGCAGCGTGTGCGGGTGCCGGACGTTGAGGCTGTTGCCGCAGCCCGTGTAGTCGAGGTAGACCGAGGGATCGTCATCGGCCAGCCGGTAGTACGCGGCGTTGTCGATGCCGCGGAAGCTGAGCGTCGGCCCGAGTTCGGCCGCCTCGGCCGTGTGGTTGTAGACGACATCGAGTATCACCTCGATGCCAGCCTGGTGCAGCGCCTTGACCATTGCCTTGAACTCGGCGACGTGGCCGTGCGCGGCGGTCGCCGAGCCATAGCCGTGGTGCGGCGTGAAGAATCCGATGGTGTTGTAGCCCCAGTAATTCGTCAGCCCGCGCTCGATCAGGATCGGCTCGGGCACCGCTTGATGCACCGGCATCAGCTCGATCGCGGTCACTCCCAGCCGCTGCAGATGCTCGATGATCGCCGGCGAGGCCAGGCCCGCGTAGCTGCCCCGAAGCTCGGGCGGCACCCCGGGGTGGCGCAGGGTCAGGCCGCGGACGTGCGCCTCGTAGATCAGCGTCTCGTGATAGGGCGTGCGGAGCGGCTGATCCCCAGCCCAGTCGAAATACGGGTTGATCACGACATTACGCGGCATGAAAGGAGCGCTGTCGTCCGTGTTCAGCGCAGCCGGGTCGTTGCCGCCCTGAACGTAGGAGTACAACGCGGGGTTCCAGCTGACCTCGCCGTCGACGGCTTTGCCGTAGGGATCGAGCAGCAGCTTCGACGGGTTGCACCGGTGCCCTTGGCGCAGGTCGTACGGGCCGTGGACCCGGAATCCGTACCGCTGGCCGGGTCCCGTATCTGGCAGGTAGCAGTGCCAGACGAAGCCGTCGACCTCGGACAGGCTGATCCTCGTCTCGGCGCCTTCGTCGTCGAACAGACAGAGCTCAACCAGCTCCGCGACCTCGGAGAAGATCGCGAAGTTAGTCCCCGATCCGTCCCAGACCGAACCCAGCGGGTATGCAGTTCCAGGCCACACGCGCATCAGCAGACCCTATCTGCTCGGCACGGGCGTCGTCCTGCCGAGCAGGGCAGCGTGATCAAGCCCACGCGGCAGCATGCCGAACGAGATCCCTGGCCCGCTGAGCCCGCCCTGGTCAGCCAGCCTGGAGGCGCAGAACGCTCGGCTCACCGTCGCCGGCGCATACCGAGCGAGCAGCGCCGCCTGCATCGTGACCGTCAGCAGCCCGGCCAGCCTGCGGGCCTCGAACGGCGCGCCGGCCGGATCGGCGGCGGCGGCCAGCTCGCGCCGCAGTCGCTGGGCCGCCTGATCGAGCCCGCTGTCCGCGCCCGCGGCCAGGGCGAGCTCGGCCAGGAAGACATCAACGCTGCCGGGGGACCGGGCGAGGGCGCGCAGCACGTCCAGCGCCGTCACGTTGCCCGAGCCCTCCCAGATCGAGTTCAGCGGCGCGTCCCGGTACAGGCGCGGCAGCACCGACTCCTCCACGAAGCCGTTGCCGCCCAGGCACTCCAGGGCCTCGGCGATGACCACGGGAGCCCGCTTGCAGATCCAGTGCTTGGCCGCTGGCAGCATCAGCCGGAGCAGGGCAGCCTCGGCCTCGTCACCGCGGGCGGCCCGGTCGGCGGCCGCGGCGAGCCGCATCGCGAGCGCCGTGGCGGCCTCGGATTCCAGGGCCAGGTCGGCGAGAACGGCGGCCATCGCGGGCTGGTCGGCCAGCGTGGCGCCGAACGCCCGCCGGTACCTGGCATGATGCGCTGCCTCGACGACGGCCTGCCTGATGCTGGCGGCGCTGCCGAGTACGCAGTCCAGCCTGGTGGAGCTGACCATCTCGATGATGGTGGCCACGCCCCGGCCCGGTTCGCCGACCGGCCATGCGATCGCCTCGCTGTACTCGACCTCAGATGACGCGTTGGACCTGTTACCAAGCTTGTCCTTGAGCCGCTGCAGGTGCATGCGGTTCCTGCTGCCGTCGGGAAGCACCCGGGGCAGCAGGAAGCAGGTCAGGCCCGATTGGGCCCGCGTCGCATCCCCGCCGGGCGCCTGGGCCAGGATCAGGAACAGGTCGCACATGGGGGCGGAGCAGAACCACTTGTGCCCGGTGACGAGGTAGCTGCCGTCGCCGGCCGGCTCGGCGCGAGTCGCGACGGCCCGGACGTCGGAGCCGCCCTGCTTCTCGGTCATCGCCATGCCAGCCAGCAGCCCGGTCTTCAGCTCAGGCGCACGCAGGCCAGGGTCGTAGGTCGCGGCGGTCAGCAGCGGCTCGAACCTGGCCGCCAGGTCAGGCGCGTGCCGTAGCGCAGGGACCACGGAGTAGGTCATCGAGATCGGGCAGCCGTGGCCCGCCTCGGCCTGGGTCCAGACGAAGAATTTGGCCGCTCTGGCGACATGCGATCCCGGCTGGCCGCTCGCCCACGGGGCGGCGTGCAGCCCGTGACTGACCGCCGTTGTCATCAGCTGGTGCCAGGCCGGATGGAACTCGACCTCGTCGACCCGGCTGCCGTACCGGTCATGGGTTCGCAGCACCGGCGCGTGGTCGTTAGCCTGCCTGGCCAGCTCGATGACCTCCGCCGACCCGGCCGCCTGGCCGAGCGCGTGCAGTTCGGGCCTGACCCAGCTCGCGTCGTACTCGGCCACGGCGGTCAGCAGCGCCTGGTCGGCTGCCACGTCATGGCCGACCAGCGGCGGAACCTGGTTCACAACTTCGTGGGTCGGCCGGCCGAACACGGTGGTGCTGGTGGTCAGGTGTGGATGCCGCATTCGGTCTTGGCCGTGCCGGCCCAGCGGCCGCTGCGCGGATCGGCGCCAGCCTCCACCTTGGCGGTGCAGGTACGGCAGCCGATCGACGGATAGCCGTCGTAGACCAGCGGGTTGACGAGGACGCCGTGGTCGCGGATGTAGTCGTCGACCTCCTGCTGGGTCCACTCAACGATCGGGTTGACCTTGACCATCTGACGCCTGGCATCCCACTGGACCACGCTGGTGTCGGTCCTGGCGTCGGTCTCCTCCCGGCGGACGCCGGTTATCCAGGCGTCGTACGGCTCGAGTGACTGCTCGAGCGGAACTACCTTGCGCAGGTAGCAACACAGGTCAGGGTTGCGTGAGTAGAGCTTCGCGCCGAGTTCGGTGTCCTGCTCTTCGACCGTCGTCGGCGGCGTGACATTGATCACATTGACCGGGTAGACGACCGAGACAGCGTCCCTAGTCCCGATGGTCTCGGCGAAGTGATAGCCCGTATCGAGGAAAAGCACGTCGATGCCGGGCACGTGACGCGAGGTCAGGTCGACGATCACGGCGTCGGTCATCGAGGACGTGATGCAGAGCCTGCTACCGAAGGTCTGCCCCGCCCACTTGATGACCTCCTCGGCCGGTACGCCCCGCAGCGCCTCAGCGGCCTCGGCAGCCAGCGTCTCCATCGTGCGCGCCTCCTCGCTACCAGCAATATCGTCGCTAGGTGACCCCGGCTTGGGAGACCGGGGCACGGGAGTCATGCTCTATCCCGAGGAATACCGTGTGTATCCCTTAGGACAGAGTATGTCCAAATGACACACAATGCACGTGAAGTCGGGGACAGGCGGTGGGTCATGGCCATCTCCTCCCGGCTGCATGAGGTCTGCGGTGGTGCTGTCGGGTGATGCTAGCTGAACCCGGCTGGCTGCGGGACTCGCGCGTACAATCGCCTCTCCGGCAACGGTCGCGACGGCCCGGCTATTCCGGCCCTGCCCGTATTCGGGAACTGCCCGCCAGGCGGGCAGCTAACCCTTCCCGCGGGCTAGCCCTGCCTTAGCCAGCCCATGACGGGCTCCGGCTGAAGCACCGCTGGCGGCTTGTGCTGGCAGTCACACCAGGTACCGCCCCGGCAGGAGGCATGCTCCTGCTGACGGCAGCATCGGCAGATCATGATCTCATTGTCGCTGACTCCATGCCAGCACCAACGCCGGCCTGGCGTACGGCATCATCGCGCCGGTCAGGCCGCGTTCGCGTTCGCCCGCCTCATCCGCCTGCGGCGCTCCGCCGAGCGCTCGTCCTCGTTCAAGCCGCCCCAGGTGCCGTACTTCTCAGGCCTGCTGACCGCATAACCTAGGCATTCCAACCTGACCGGGCATGAGCCGCACAGGGCCTTGGCCTTACGCTCCCTTATGTCGCGCTCGGGCTGTCGCTCACCGTCCGGACCAAAGAACAGCACAACATCAGCGCCATGGCAGGCAGCTCGGTCCTGCCAGCCCCAGTTGGGCCGCGGCAGCAACGCGGCCTGGCGGCGTACCTCAGACATGGAAAGCTCTCCTCAACCAGCTCGCCGTTAATTCCCGCCCAGCGAAGCACCTGGCTCACCGGACTCAAAAACCACGAAATCGCGCGATGCGGCATCCGCCCCGTCGCACCATGCAAACGCCTTGCAGCGCTGAAGTGTTCCCTCGCTGACGCCCGGTTCGGGCGCCTTCGCCCTGCAGGGGGGTACCCGCGCCCGCGCCGGAAGCAGGTTCGCACCGATCACCTTTGGCCGGCGGGCAGCTGGGCTCTCAATCCGCAACGCCAGCGCACCGCGAGATAATCATGCCATCGCGCGCACGCTCGCACAGCCAAGATTACAACACTCGCTCGATTCGAAGCGGGCAGTAACCAGGCGACGCCGGTCACGCGTGGCCTTGTCCGGCGGGCGATCCAGCCGCCCGGGGCGGGAGGAGCGGCTGAACGGCGATCCGCCTGCGTCGTTCAGCGATCCGGTAAAGTCGCCCGATTCTGGACGCCGGCGCGGGCCAATCCAACTCATTTGCTAGACAACCTGGGCAGCCGGGGCGACGATAGGCAGCATGCAGGAGCCGGATGCCGTTCCCCTGCCTCGTGAAGGAGAGGTCTTCTTCGACGTCAGGGGCGAGGCCAGGAGCATGCGGCTGAGCTGGTACGCGGACAGCGCGGTCGCCGTATTCAGTATCTGGCAGGGCAGCCGCTGCACGGGGACCTTCCGGCTACCGTTCGGTGATCTGGTCAGGATGGTCGAGACCCTGCAATCCGGGCCAGCCGTTCGGGCCGCAGGCAGCGCCCGCCGCCGGCCGGGCGGTTCCGCCTTTGGCGGTGGCCATCCAGAGACCGGTAGTCACTATCCGCAGCCGCCTCGCTCCCTGCCGGGCCCGCCTCGCTCCCTGGCGGGCCCGCCGGGCTCCCTGCCGGGGCCGCCGGGCTCCCTGCCGGGGCCGCCGGGCTCCGGTTCGGCGCCGGATTACGGTTTCGCGCCCAGTTATGCGGCCGACGGCGGCTATGGCGATGCCGGCCCAGAGTCCGGAGCCCCCGGCCCGGGTTATGGAACCCCCGGCCGGGGTTATGGAGCTGACCGGGGGTACGGAGCCGATTACGACGGCACTCTCGCCCAAAGGGCCGGCCACGGATACGGTTCCCGCCCCGAATACGGCTCGAGCCCCGGACACGGCCCGCCGCACTCGCACCATCGCGACGTGCCGCGCTACCTCGCCGCTCCCGTCCCGGATACTGCGCGCTACCCGGACGGGCGCGGCCACTCGGGACCGGCCGGTTACCCGGAACAGGCCAGCTATCCCGGCCAGACGGGCCACCCCGGCCCGGATAGCCGGCCCGGCCAGGCCAGCCATCCCGGCCGGGCCGGCTATCCGGGTCCGCCCCGGCAGCGCGCCTCGGAGCAAGGACAGCCAGGGTCAGGCAGCTACCCGCGCGTAGACGGCTACCCAGAGGCAGACGGCTACCGGGAAGCGGACAGCTACCGGGAAGCAGACGGCTACCGGGAAGCAGACGGCTACCCAGGGCCGGGCGGTTACCCGCGAGCAGACGGCTACGTGGGCGCGGACGGTCATCCTGGCCCGGCCGGCCATCCCGGATCGACCAGCAACCCGGACCCAGCTCGCTATCCCGCGCACTATGACGACGACACGCCATTTGAGGTTCGGCAGCCCGCCGCCGCCCTGCCCCAAGCCCAGCGCGGAGAGCGGCTGGCGGGACCGGCCGAGCGAACACCACCATGGCGCGCTGAACCAGCAGATTCAGCGGCGGACACCGGCTCGGGCAGATTCCCTTCGCCGCTGCCAAGCAACGGGCCGGCGCACACGGATTGGGATGCGGCAACCGCTTCCTATCGAGTGCCATGAGCGCGTCTCAGGCAGCACATTCGCGTGCCCCGAGCAGGTGAATTCAGCGCGCGTGCCGCGTGCCTTCACCAGCGCCCCTGGTGAGCGTCCTGGCGGCTGACGACGTCGCGGCGGACGCGAAAGTACGGGCCGCTGCCTAGCTAGCCGCGTCGTCCTTAGCAGCCCGTGCCGCAATCGCGGCTGTCGTCGCCAGCCGGGCCGATCCGCGTTCAATGCGTGCTCTGAGAAATTGACTGATCACCGTCTGTTATGAACCAACCATGCGCGGGAATATTGTGGCGGTTAGGGGAAGGGGGGAAAGACGTGGCACAGAAGGTCTCAGTCACATTCGCCTGTGACTACGACGCAAAAGAGATTCCAAGCGGCGAGCAGCTGACGCGCGCGTTCAGCCTTGATGGCCGGGACTATGAGATCGACCTCTGCGAGAAGCACAGCCAGAAGTTCGATGAAGTCACGAAGCGCTTCGCGGACCGGGCGCGCAAGGTGTCGACGAAGGTCGGCCGGACCAAGAGGCGTACGACGGCACACCGCCGGCGTAGCGCGGAAATCCGAGCATGGGCAAAGCGCTCAGGCATGGAAGTCAGCGATCGCGGCCGGATTCCGGCGCAGGTCATTCAGAAGTACGAGGCGAATCACTGACCGACCGTTCACCGCCAGTAGCCATGGCCGGTGCCCTCCGGGGCACCGGCCACGGTCTTGTCTCGCGAGCTCCTCGCGGGCCTGTCTTGCGATCCCGGTCCGTGCACCCCTAAGCGTTCCTGATCCGCGGGCGGGCTCGGGTCCTGGTAGTGAACCGGGGTGACAGCGGCGGCGAGCACCTGCGAGTTGGGTACGAGCACCCGGCCATCCTGGGTCTCGAGCCGCACGTAGGTGATGCTGAACTCACTGACTACGCCCTCGATCGTCCCGGCCAGAGCTCCTGACCTGATCTGCACCCGGTCGCCGACCTTGAACGGCCGCGCGAATTGCAGCATCACGCCGGCGAACACGTTCGACAGTGACTGCTGGGCCGCAATGGTGATCAGAATCCCGGCGACCGCCCCGCTCACGACCACCTGGGCAATTCGGAAACCCAGCATCGACAGGGCGCCGAGCAGGACCACGCAGATGCCGATAAGGATCATCACGTAGCGGACGATTGCCCCGTAGGCCGCCCCGATGAACCGTTCGAGCACGGCGCGTGCCCAGCGGGCGAACGCGAACGTGGACAGCAGGGCAAGGACGAGGAACGCGATCGTCCCGCAGATCGTGATTAGGTGGCCGACGCCAACGGCGACGCTGACCAGGCTGTTCGGCCTGCTCACCTCAAGCGGAATGCCTGCTATATGCACGCTAGCCGCTGCCGCCAGCGCCAGGACGAGGGTGATGATCGCCCGCCACGGCCGGTTAGGTGCGTGCGAGCCGCTCTCGTGCTGTTCTGGCCGCTGCTGTCGCCGCTCCACGGCCCAACCGTACCGAGAAGGGCGCTGGTCCCGTAGCGGAGTTGCTACGGGACCAGCGCCCTTCTGGCTGACGCCGCCGGCCGGCTACATGTCGAAGAGCGGCTTGCCGACCGGGAAGACCTGCCGGCCCTTCAGGCCGTTGATCACCCCGGCCGCCGACGCGTACCAGGCCACGAGCGCCGTGATCACGCCGATCCAGCCGCCGATCACGATCAAGGTAGAGCTGGTCGGGTCCGGCGGAAGGGCCGCCACCTTGGTGGTGAAGTTCCCGAGGAACAAGAAGATCTCGGTCAGTTCCAGGGTCGCGAAGACCCCGAAGACGGCCATGTTCAGCTGCGTGCTGATGATCAGCAGGTAGGTGTTGACGATCGCGAAGGCGAGCAGGATCCAGCCGAGATCCCTATTCAGCGCGACCGGATTGCTCGCCGTCGGCGCGATGAAGTGCAGCCAAAGCCCGACGCCTATCCAGAACCCGCCATAGGTGGAGAAGGCCGTCGCGCCGAAGACGTTCCTGTTCCTGAACTCCCACATGCCGGCCAGCAGCTGGATCACGCCGCCGTAGGCGATCGCGTACCCCCACCAGTCGAAGCCGGTGCTCGTCTTCGCCCAGCCCGCGTTGACCGCCGAGAGCAGGAACGTGGTCAGCGCGAAAGCCGCCAGTCCGAGGGGCGCGGGATCGGCGATTCCGGTGGCGGCGGGGGCCGCGGCGGGGGCGACCGCGGATTCTTCGGTAGTACTCACGTGCATCCTCCTTGGGAGGTTGGTATCGCTCCGGAAGCTCGGGGGAGCCGGAACGACGCGGGGAAACCTACACGGAACGGATCACACTGAACACACGCAATGTCGCGGGTCGTGACGACCCAAACGACGACTTACCCGAAAGACCAGTCAATAGGGACGCTAGAGCCCTTTCAGTGCGCAAATTGGAATAACGGGTGGCGCGGGCTTGAACTAGCCAAGTGCCCATGTTCTGGCCTTCCCTGCTTCCATCCAGGCTTGTTCTGCTTACTCACAAGACTCATATGGAAGTTCTGCACTGAGCGTAACTCTGGTTCGGCGATTACGGGAGACCCAATTGCCGGAGTTCGGCATCGGATGCGGTCGCTGGCCTGCCGTCCCGGGGCAAGCGCCGATCCCATTAGCCGCGGAGAACCGACACGCAACCCGTTAGGGAATGAATCGCTATAATCGTCTATAACTACGCAGAATGGACCTTAGCTCCCGTATCGGATGCGGGTCGATTCAGGGCGAGGCGAACCGGCTGAGCTGCACCGGTACTTCCGCAGCCGCCGCGCGATCGAGCAGGAACAGAGTCTGCTGCGACCCCCGCGCTCCGGCAGCCGGCACCTGAACCGGGCCAGCCCCGGAGAGGGCCAGCCGCACCGCTCCTGCCTTCTCGGCTCCGGAGGCCAGGATCCAGACCTGTGATGCGGCCCTGATCGCGGGCATCGTCAGCGAGAGCCTGACCGGCGGGGGCTTCGGCGCTCCGCGCACCGCTACCACGGTCCGGTCGTCTTCGTACAGCGCGGGAGCACCGGGGAAGAGCGACGCCACATGGGCGTCCGGGCCGATGCCGAGCAGCAGCACATCGAACGTCGGCACGCCGCTGCGATCCTGGGGCTGCGCCGCCGCCCGCAGTTCCCTGGCATATCGGTCGGCTGCCGCCTCCGGGTTCGGGCCGTCAGGCCCGTCGGGGCCCGGCAGCGGGTGCACGTGCTGCGGCAGGACCTCGACATGGTCGAGCAGCGCGTTCCTGGCGCCCGTCTCGTTCCGCTGCGGATCTCCGGTCGGCAGGAAGCGCTCGTCGCCCCACCAGACCTCGACCCGGCGCCAGTCGACCGCGTCCCGGGCCGGAGCCGCGGCCAGCTCAGTGAGTACCTTGGTGCCGATGCCGCCGCCAGTCAGCACCACCGAGGCGCTGCCGGTCGCCGCGACCGCGTCGACGAGCCTGGTCACGAGCCTGGCCGCCACCGCCTTGGCCAGCAGCTCGCCGTCGTGATGGATGAGGATCTGCGGAACGCTGATGGCTACTCCTCATCCGCTGCGGCACTGGCCGGCTGCGCGGCAGCTTCCTGCTCCTGCGCCGCCAGCTCGGCGAGCGTCTCACCGTATACCTCATCCGGATCGAGCCGACGCAGCTCCTCCGACAGCAGCTCGGCCACGTCCCGGCGGTGCAGGGCGACGTACCGGTCGGGTTCGCCCGGTCGGGACAGGGTCGCGTTCCTGCCGTCAGCTCGGCTGATCACGATCTTGCCGTCGCCCGTCATGAAGCTGACCTCGGTGACGCCGGGACCCGCTGATATCTCCTGGCGGACCGGGACGCCGAGGCGCTTGCCGAGCCAGGCCGCCATCAGGTCAGCGCTCGGGTTGTCGCTCTCGGCCGCCACCGTCGCCTCCATGAGCTCGGCAAACGGGCGGTCGAGCGTGGCCGCGAGCAGCGATCGCCAGTTCGTCGTCCGTGCCCAGGCCAGGTCGGTGTCTCCGGGCTGGTAACCGGCGGCGAGCTGCAGCAGTCGCCGCCGTGGCGCCAGGTCGGTCGCGACATCGGTGATCCGACGCTGGCCGAGCGCGCCGAGCGCATCGGCGGCCGGCGTCCGCGGCCCGTCGGCCGGCCACCAGATCACCACCGGCGTATCGGGCACGAGCAGCGGCGTGACCACCGAGTCGACATGCTCGTTCAGCTCGCCGTGGATCCGCAGCAGGACCATCTGGCCCGGCATGTTCTCGCCGACCGTGATCTCGGCATCGAGCCGGCGCTGCCGCCGTCCGTTCCGCGCGATAACACCGAGCACCTGGCACGGGTGCTGCCGGCCGGCCTGGGTCGCTGCCCGCATCGCATCGTATTGATCCGACTCGTCGGTCATGATGACGAGGTTTAGCACCACGCCGGTGGTCAGGCCGCCCATCTGCTGGCACATCCGCATGAGCTCGTTCCGCACGGTACTCGCGGCCGTGTCGACCAGTTCTACCTTCATCGCCTACCCCGCCCGCTAGAGCCGCCGCCAGATCCGGCCGTCGCGCGCCATCATGGCGTCCGCGCTGGCCGGCCCGGCCGTTCCCGCCAGGTATGGCTCCGGGCGGCCGTGGGCGGCCCAGAACTCCTCGATCGGGTCGAGTATCTTCCAGGACAGCTCCACCTCGTCGTGGCCAGGGAACAGCGGCGGGTCACCGACCAGCACGTCGAGCAGCAGCCGCTCATATGCCTCCGGGCTTGACTCGGTGAACGACTCGCCGTAGGCGAAGTCCATATTGACGTCCCTGACTTCCATCGCCGAGCCGGGCACCTTCGAGCCGAACCGCATCGTGATGCCCTCGTCCGGCTGGACCCTGATCACCAGGGCGTTCTGACCGAGTTCCTTGGCGTCGGTGGCGTTGAACGGCAGGTGCGGCGCGCGCTGGAAGATCACCGCGATCTCGGTCATCCTCGTCGCCAGGCGCTTGCCGGTGCGCAGGTAGAACGGCACTCCCGCCCAGCGCCTGGTGTCGACGCCCAGCCTGATCGCCGCGTAGGTCTCGGTGGCCGAGTCCGTCGCGATACCGTCCTCGGACAGGAATCCGGGTACCGGTATGCCGCCCTGCCAGCCGGCCGCGTACTGGCCGCGAGCCGTTCCGGCCGCCATATCGTCCGGGATCTGGACGGCCGACAGGGCCTTCTGCTTCTCGGCCCGGAGCGCGTCGAAGGCGAACGACACCGGCTCTTCCATGGCGGTCAGCGCGAGCAGCTGGAGCAGGTGATTCTGGATCACGTCCCTGGCCGCGCCGATGCCGTCGTAGTAGCCGGCCCGGCCGCCGATGCCGATGTCCTCGGCCATCGTGATCTGGACATGGTCGACGTACCTCCGGTTCCAGATCGGCTCGAACAAGGTGTTCGCGAACCTCAACGCCAGCAGGTTCTGCACCGTCTCCTTGCCGAGGTAGTGATCGATGCGGAACACCGAGTGCGGCGGGAACACCGAGGCCAGCAGGTCGTTTAGGTCCCGGGCGCTAGTCAGGTCGTGCCCGAACGGCTTCTCGATCACCACCCGGCGCCAGCCGGGCACGTCCGGGCCGCCGCTCAGGCCAGACCGCTCAAGCTGGCGGACGACCAGGGGAAACTGACTCGGCGGTATCGACAGGTAGAACGCGCGGTTGCCGGCCGTGCCGCGCTCGGCGTCCAGGGCCGAGACCGTCTCGGCCAGCCGGTCGAAGGCCTCGTCGTCGGCGAAGTCGCCGGAGACGAACCGTATGCCGTCACGGACCTGCTGCCAGACCTCCTCGCGGAACATCGTCCGCGCGTGCTGGCGGAGCGCCTCGTACGTCAGCTGGGCGAAGTCCTGGTCGGCCCAGTCCCTGCGGGCAAAGCCGACCAGCGAGAAGCCGGGCGGCAGCAGCCCGCGGTTGGCCAGGTCGTAGATCGCCGGCAGCAGTTTCTTGCGCGCCAGGTCGCCGGTGACGCCGAACATGACCAGCACGCTGGGCTCGGCGACCCGCGGTATCCGCCGATCGCGCGGATCGCGAAGTGGATTGGCCATCAGCTCGCGATCTCCTGAGCCGCCCCCTTGTCCCCGTGCAGCTGCGCTTCGATCGTGCCAAGCAGCTCGCGCCAGGAATCCGCGAACTTCTGCACGCCCTCGTCCTCGAGCACGGCCACGACGTCGTCGTAGCCGATGCCGAGCTTCTCCAGGCCGGCGAATACCGCCCTGGACTCGTCGTAGCTCCCGTCGATCGTGTTGCCGTGCACCTTGCCGTGGTCGGCCATGGCGTGCATGGTGGCCTCCGGCATCGTATTCACGGTGTGCGGCGCCACCAGTTCCTCGACATACATGGTGTCCCGGTAGGACGGGTCCTTGGTACTGGTCGACGCCCACAGCGGGCGCTGCACCCGCGCTTCGCGATAGGCCAGTGCCTGCCACCGCGGGGTGTCAAGGCGCTTCTCGAACAGCTCGTACGCCAGCCTCGCGTTGGCTATCGCGGCCTTGCCGCGCAGTCCCTTGGCCTCGGGCGTGCCGAGCGCGTCGAGGCGGCGGTCCACCTCGGTGTCCACCCGGCTGACGAAGAACGACGCCACCGAGGCGAGCTTGCTCAGGTCGACTTCCTCGCCCGCGGCCTCCAGCCCGGCCATGAACGCGTCGATCACCTGGTCGTAGCGCTGCAGTGAGAAGATCAGCGTGACGTTCACGCTGATGCCCTCGGACAGGCAGGTGGTGATGGCAGGCAGGCCCTCCACCGTCGCCGGGATCTTGATGAACAGGTTGGGCCGGTCGACCAGCCACCACAGCGCGCGCGCCTCGGCGATGGTCTTCTCGGTGTCCCTGGCGATCCGCGGGTCGACCTCGATCGAGACCCGGCCGTCGACGCCCTCGGACGCGTCGTAGACGTCCCTGAGCACATCGCAGGCCCAGCGGATGTCGTAGGTGGTGAGCGCCCGCGACGCCTCGTCGACGCCGACCGCGCGGACCGCGAGGTCGCGGAGTTGGTCGTCGTACGCCGAGCCGTGCGCCATGGCGTGCGCGAAGATCGTCGGGTTCGACGTGACGCCCCTGACGTGGAAGTCCTTCATGAGCATGGCCAGGTTGCCGGTGGCCAGCCGCTCCCTGCTGATGTCGTCCAGCCAGACCGCCACGTCCTCCGCGGTGAGCTGAGCGAGTACGTCCTGGTTATCGTGCTGCGCCGTCATTGCTAGTCCTTCCTCGCCGGAGCACCGGCCCGACTCAGGCTGAGCCGCGCGGCCTGCGCAACGTGCTCGGGGGTGATCCCGAATTCCTCGTAGATTTTCTCGTAGGCGGCGGAGGCGCCGAAATGCTCGAGGCTGACCATCTCGCCGGTGTCGCCGACGATCGCCCGCCAGCCGAGGCCGATCCCGGCTTCGACGCTGACCCTGGCCCGGATCTCGGGCGGGAGCACCTCATCGCGGTAGGCCTGGTCCTGCTCGGCGAACCACTCCAGGCACGGCATCGACACCACCCTGGCCGCGATCCTGTCCTGCCACAGTGCCTCGCGGGCCGCCAGCGCGATGTGCACCTCGCTGCCGGTCCCGATCAGGATCACCTCCGGCGCACCGCCCGGCGCCTCGGCCAGCACGTACCCGCCGCGGGCCGTTCCATCCGCGCTCGCGACCTGACCCCGGTCCAGCACCGGAACTTTCTGCCTGGTGAGGCAGAGACCGGCGGGGCGGTCGATGTGCTCGAGTACGGTCCGCCAGGCCACACACGTCTCGTTGGCGTCGGCCGGCCGCACCACGTCGAGGCCGGGGATCGCGCGCAGCGCCCAGAGTTGCTCGACCGGCTGATGGGTGGGGCCGTCCTCGCCGAGGCCGATCGAGTCATGCGTCCAGACGTAGGTCACGGGCAGTTCCATCAGCGCGGCCATCCGCACTGCCGGGCGCATGTAGTCGCTGAAGACCAGGAACGTCCCGCCGTACGGCCTGGTCAGGCCGTGCAGCACGATCCCGTTGAGAATCCCGCCCATGCCGAATTCCCTGATCCCGAAGTGCAGGATCCGGCCGAACCGGTTGCCGGGGAACATCTTGGTCTGGTGCTCGACCGGGACGAAGGACGGCTCCCCGGCCATCGTCGTGTCGTTGCTGCCGGCCAGGTCAGCCGAGCCGCCCCAGAGCTCGGGGAGCACCGGTGCGAGCGCGTTCAGTACCTTGCCCGAGGCCGACCTGGTGGCCATCGGCCCGTCGGCAGCGGCGAACGCCGGCAGCGCGGCCGCCCATCCGGTCGGCAGCGCGCGTGCGGCGAGCCGGTCGAGCAGCGCCCGCCTGGACGGGTTAGCCTCCGCCCACCTGGTGAAAGCTTCCTCCCACAGGGCCCTGGCACGCTTGCCGCGGTCCGCGACCTCGCGGGCACGGGCGACCGCTTCGTCCTCGACGGGGAAGGTCACCGCGGGATCGAATCCGAGGATCTCCTTCGTCGCCGCCACCTCCGGCTCGCCCAGCGCCGATCCGTGCGCCTCGCCGGTGTTCTGCTTGTTCGGCGCGGGCCAGCCGATGATGGTGGACAGCGCGATGATCGACGGCGCCTCGGTGTGATCCCTGGCCGTGATCAGCGCCCGGTACAGCGCCCCGATGTCCTCGTGGTAATCCTCCGGGGTGCGCCAGGCGACGTGCTGGGTGTGCCAGCCGTACGCCGCGTACCTGGCCAGCACGTCCTCTGACTTGGCAATATTGGTGTCGTCCTCGATCGAGATCCGGTTGTCGTCGTAGACCAGTACCAGGTTGCCGAGCTGCTGATGACCGGCGAGCGACGACACCTCGTGACTGACCCCCTCCTCGATGTCGCCGTCGGAGGCGAAGACGTAGATGTGATGGTCGAACAGGCTCGTCTCCGCGGGGGCATCGGGGTCAAGCAGCCCGCGCTCCCGCCGGGCGGCCATCGCCATGCCGACCGCGTTGGCCAGGCCCTGGCCCAGCGGGCCGGTGGTCGTCTCCACGCCGGGCGTCAGGCCGCGCTCGGGGTGGCCGGGGGTGATGCTGCCCCACGTGCGGAGTGCCTCGAGGTCATCGAGGGTCACCCCATAACCCGACAAATACAGCTGGATATACAGGGTGAGACTGGAATGGCCACACGAGAGGACGAACCTGTCCCGGCCCAGCCAGCCCGGATCGGCCGGGTCGTGCCGGAGGATCCGCTGGAAGAGCAGGTAGGCGGCAGGCGCCAGGCTCATGGCGGTGCCCGGATGGCCCGAGCCGGCCTTCTGAACCGCGTCCAAGGCCAGCACGCGAACAAGATCGACGGCCCGCGCGTCAGTAGCCGTCCACTCAAGATCCGGCAGGGTCTGACCACTCACTGCGACGCCCCTTCTGGGTTCGGTCCTTATCACAATCGACCCTATCGTCCGCGCCGCCAATGCCACCCGGGCCGAACCCCACTTCCGGCCCGCCGGGAGGTCGCTTCGACCCTCAGCCGGACATCGCGGGCTCGGTGGCGGCGGCCGACTCGCCGACGCGGCCGCGATCGCGGAGCGCGAAGTTCAGCCTGAATACAGCGATCCAGATCAGCGCCGTGTTGGCGACGTGCGCCCACACCAGGCCGGCGGGAAGCCCGGAGAACAGCTGCGCATAGCCGATCGCGCCCTGCAGGCCGATCAGGCCGAGCACGATCCACGAGAGCCTGACCGCCCGCGGCGGAGCCTCGGTCAGGTGCAGGATCAGCGCGAGCATGACGGCCAGCGTGCCGAGCACCCAGCCGATGTCGGCGTGCAGCTGGGTGACCGCCGTCAGCGACAGGAAGTGATAGCGCGGCACGGCACCGGCCCCGGCCAGCGGCCCCGTCCCGGTCACCAGCGTTCCGG
>Ga0137378_10001746_pt1 | contig 18432 bp, 17 predicted proteins | sample SagtaG_21_FD_104813 | JGI IMG/M metagenome (GOLD analysis project Ga0137378, IMG submission 104813) | Vadose zone soil microbial communities from Sagehorn Ranch, Mendocino, California, USA - Sage2_L_60_16 metaG | ecosystem: Environmental > Terrestrial > Soil > Vadose zone | place: USA... | reverse complement strand
CAGAAGCTGAGCCTGGTTTACGGTTTTCAATTCAATACTGACGATGAAATTGCCGAGCTTTGGATTGCAGCCGCCAGTGCCGCGGGAGTAGACATCAGCCGGGAGCTTCTGGAGAAAGAAGTCGTCAACAAATTTGTGCCGCGGATGATCCAGCGAATTGCCGCACGGGCCAGCGCTGAAGTTGTGGAAAAGTGGGCGGGACGGCTGATCCCGCTGGCCAGCTCCGCCATTGGCGCTGCCTTGAACTACTGGTTCGTGCGGGCCTGGGGCGAGCGCGCCAAGGCACACTTCCGCCAGCGGCATTTGGAGATCCGAGATCAAATGAGTCGGGACCGGGAAGCGTTGCCTGTTTCTACCGCTCCTGCCTGTCGTCCTGACAAGGATTAAGGACCAATGCACCACTGGCTGCGCAGTTTGCGCCGCGCTGTGTTAAAACACTTCTGATAGATGCTCACTCTAAACTGCTCTGCCATTCTCTTTGATCTCGACGGTGTCCTGGTAGACTCCACGGGTTCGGTTGACCGCCAATGGCGTGCCTGGGCGCGTGAGCATGGAATTGACGAGCAGAACGTGATTGATGTTGCCCATGGCGTGCGGACAATCGAAGTCATACGGCGTGTGGCGCCTCATATAGATGCGGAAACTGAAGTGCTGAGGCTCGAGCAGCGAGAGGCAGAGGACCACGATGGGGTTTTTGTGATGCCAGGCGCGGTTGAGTTGGTACGTTCGATCCCCGAAGGACAATGGGGCGTGGTTACATCGGGAACCCGCTTGCTGGCGAGCGCTCGATTGCAGTGGGCGGGGCTGCCCTTGCCGCGAGTTTTGGTGACGGCTGAAGATGTGACGAATGGAAAGCCCCACCCAGAGCCGTATTTGAGGGGAGCGCAACTAATGGGAGCGAAGCCTGAGGATTGTTTGGTGATTGAAGACGCCCCGGCGGGAATTCAGTCGGCGCAGGCCGGCGGCATGAAAGTTGTGGGACTCACAAGCACGTATGGAGCGCCCCAACTGCAAGCAGCTGATGCTGTGGTCAAGAAACTGGCTCTGGTGCAAGTTCGAAAGGATGGTCCGGGAAGGTTGGCCGTCAGCTTTCAGGGTCCTGAATAGCAGGCAGAACTCACCGCAACCAATCTTCCAGTTCAATTCCTCGGTCGGTTTTCTGGTCACGATATTTCACGATGACTGGAGTGTAGAGCGCGAGACCCCATTCGTCCGCTGCGCCCTTTTTCACTGTGCGCTGTTCTGCTGCGCGCGAGCTTGCCGAGCTAGAGCTCACTTCGCGAGAGCTTACTGCACGAGAGCCGGGCACGACTACGGCATTTTCGGGAACTTCGAGTGGAGTGTCGAGAGTTGCACGGTAGATTTCGCCGCGCACAAGGTCATAAAGCGGCGTGGACCGAGTCAAGATCGTCCCCGCACCGAGGACGGCGCGGGCGCGCACCAGCGTGCCTTCGTAGACTCCGCAATTGCCGCCCACCAGCACGTCATCTTCGATAATCACCGGCGCGGCGTTGATAGGTTCAAGCACGCCGCCGATTTGCGCCGCTGCGCTGAGATGAACGCGCTTGCCGATTTGCGCACACGAACCTACCAGCGCATGCGAATCGACCAGAGTTCCTTCGTCCACATAGGCGCCCACATTGATGAACATGGGCGGCATGCCAATGACTGAAGGCGCAACGTAAGCTCCCTCGCGCACGGAGGAACCGCCCGGAACGATACGGACTTGATCGGCAGTGGTGAATTGGCGGGCTGGGAAGGTATCTTTGTCCACAAACGAAAGGCAGGCACCACTTCCCATTTCGACCAGTTCTCCGAGACGGAATCCCAGCAGAATGCCCTTCTTCACCCAGGCGTTGACGGTCCAGCGGCCCTTGAGCTTTTCGGCGGCGCGGATTTTCCCCTGGGTGAGGGCGGCGCGGAACTCGAGGAAGGTTGCCCGTGCCGACGGGTCATGCTCGACTTCTCCCAGGGCAGCGAGGCGCTCGATGGAGGATTTGAGAGAGTGCATAGAATTGTTGATTGTTGATTCTTGATTGTTGATTTGTCAAAAGGGCGGAGGTTGGTAGTGTGCGCCCTCACCGATGGCAGTGACGATACACGCAAGATCCTTGACTTTGCCTGAAAAACGGCTGCGCTCAGGATGACGCCAGCCGTGATACAGAACGGAAATTCATCTAAACGCATTTGCACTCGCTGCGGATCAGCACGCCGGTCATGCCGTGCGCGGCCTCGCGCGCGGCGGCCACGGTCGCGTAGGGTCCATGCCAGCGGGCGTGATTAACGTCGTGGCCGGCAGGACGTCCCTTGCCGTGGCTGCACTGGCCGCAGGATGCGCGATGCAGGACGATTTTGTGCGGGCCTGCTGCCCAGTTCTCGTAAATATAGAACTCCGGGACTTGTGCCGCGGCCGCGGCAGGCTTGGCGATCAATCCAGCTTCGGCGGCCACCTTCTGGAGGCGGTTGCGAGTGTCGCGCCGCATGGGCACCAGAGGTAGCCGATAGACTTCTTCGATGCGTCCCATCATGGCTAACACGGCTTTCACCGGCATCGGGCTCGACTCGGTGAAGTTGGCCTGCATCAGCGGCAGATATTTGCGATGAAGACTGCGGGCGGTGGTCCAATCGTTGTTGAGCGCAGCTCGTGTCATGGCTGACATTTCGTGTGGGATTGCATTTGATGCCACGGAAATAATTCCCACGCCGCCGAGGGAGATTACTGGAAGAGTGACAGCATCGTCGCCTGAGAACACCAAAAATCTTTCGGGCACAACGTTGATGACCTCGGCGATCTGCGTCATGCTGCCGCTGGCTTCCTTTACCCCCACGATGTTGGGGATCTCCGCCAGGCGTTCCAGCGTGCCCGGCTCGATATTTGCCCCCGTGCGGCCTGGTACGTTGTAAACGATGATGGGCTTCTCTCCTACCGCTTCGGCGATGGCTTTGAAGTGCCGATACTGGCCTTCCTGCGTGGGCTTGTTGTAGTACGGGGAAGCGGTGAGGATCGCATTCACTCCGGACCGCGCGGCAATCTCTTTCGCCTTCTCGACTGCATCGTGAGTTGAATTTGAGGTGGCGCCCGCGACGATAGGCACGCGTCCTGCCGCAATCTCTATCGTGGTGTCAATTACGTAGAGCCATTCATCGTGCGTGAGAGTAGGCGTTTCGCCGGTCGTGCCGCAGGGAACTAGAAAATCAATGCCTGATTCCACTTGCCATGCCACCAGGTTGCGCAGGGCAGTATCGTCGATGGAGCCGTCCTGACGAAAAGGGGTTACGAGCGCCGTACCACAGCCACGGAGTTGCATACGAATAAGATAGCGCGAATAGGGATAGAGGGAAACTCAGCCCAAGGCAAGCGCAGAATTGATTTGCCAGGCGAATCTACAACTCCCGCCACATGTCTTTGAAATCGTAGAAGCCCTTTTTGCCCGCGAGCCATTCCGCCGCGCGCACCGCACCTTCCGCGAAGCCGCGGCGGGAGGTGGCGTCGTGGCAGAGATACACATTGTCGTTGGCGGACTCGAGGACTAGCTCGTGCATGCCTATGACGTCTCCCTCGCGGAATGAAATGATTTCGATTTCTTCGTCCCGGCCACTGGCTTCGCGGATCACGCGCTGGATCGCTATTGCCGTGCCGGAGGGGGCGTCCTTCTTGTGGGCATGATGGCGCTCGAAGATTTGACCTGTGTATTCGTGCTGCAGCGCTGCGGCCGCGGTGCGGGCGATGTCAAAGAACAGATTTACTCCTAGGGAGAAATTTGCTGCGTAAACGAATCCCGTGTCGTGAAGCCTAACTAGTTCGCGAATTCGGTCCAGTTCCTGGTACCAACCGGTGGTGCCGACGACCATGTTCTTGCCCGGCTTAACGGCGGCTTCAATGTTAGCGATCACGCACTCGGGGGCGGTGAAATCGATGACAACATCTACGTCGCGAAGGGTCTCGGGAGTTAGGGCGGCGCAGGCTTCGTTCTCTTTTGCACCGGCGATCTGGATGTGATGTTTGCGTTCTCGCGCTACCTTGGCGACCAGGGTGCCCGTTTTTCCCCGTCCTAAGATAAGCAGGTTCATGACTTCGAGAAAGTCGAATGCAAACAGCTTACCTCAGGAGTCTGCAGTCATGCCGGAATAGGTTTGGTGTAATGACCTGATGGCGTCTGACAGCGTCGGCGTAAACAACATGCGGGCCACAATTGCAAAAATCCTTCTCGACAACATCCTTGCTGGCACTCGTATCCCATAGCAACACATTGTTGAACCGGAGGGGGCATGAATCAGACTCAACTGCTGGTTGTAATTGTCGTCGTCGCTGTAATCGCCGTGGCTGGAATCCTGTTTTTCGCAATGCGCAAGCGCCGCACCCAAAAATTGCGGGAGCGCTTTGGACCGGAATACGATCGGCTTGTAAAGCAGGAAGGAGATCCTCGCAAGGCAGAAGGGGTACTGGAATTTCGCGAGCAACGCAGAGAAGTTCAAAATCCGCCCACTGTCGGCCACCGCCCGATCCAGTTTTCGGTTCGTTGGAAAGAAGTCCAAAACGGGTTTGTAGACGATCCCCGGGCAGCGGTGACCATTGTGGAGAGTCTGGTCAGCGAGGTGATGCAGGCCCGCGGATATCCAATCGGCGAATTTGAGCAGCGCGCCGCCGATATTTCGGTGGATTATCCGGTAGTTGTGGAAAATTATCGTGCGGCACATACGATCGCGCTGCGCCACAGTGCTGGCCAGACCAGCACGGAGGACCTGCGACAGGCGATGGTGCATTACCACAAGTTATTTCAAGAACTGCTCGATGAGCGTGAAGCGCAAAGAAAGGGAGCATAACCATGGCCATACCGTTGAGAAAAGACGAGCCCCAAGAAATCGTCGACCAGAAACTCACAACTGCCGATCTCGCCAAAGGACAGCGTGCCGCCACAGAACCGAAGGGTCCGAGACCTGTTATGGGTGAACGGATGCCGGCTGAACAAGATCTTGAGCAGGCTGCCAGAGAGCCAAAGCAGAGTGCAAGCGGAGCGCAGCGCCACTGTTCCCCAACAATGAGTTGGAAGCTTTGCGCAGTCGCTGGAAAGAAGTTCAAACTACATTCGTGGACGAGCCACGCAAGGCCGTCGAAGAAGCCGATGGCTTGGTGGCTTCTGCGATGAAGCGGTTAGCTGAAGTGTTCGCGGAGGAACGCTCGAACCTTGAGCAGCAATGGGATCGCGGAGACAGTGTCTCGACGGAGGATTTGCGCATCGCATTGCAGCGATACCGCACGCTCTTTCAGCGGTTGTTATCGGTTTAAGTTTAAGGAAGACAAAGAGAAAGGCCGGCGGACTCGCGGATCCACGCCGGGTCCCGGCCATGCTGCTACGCGAACACTTCCGGATCCAGTTCTGCAAAAAATGTTTTGTGCAGACGCTGAATGACATCGGGTACTTCGTCTTCTTCGATTACGAAGGTCAGGTTAATCTCGGAAGCTCCCTGCGAAATCATGCGAATCTTCTTGTCCGCCAGTTCGCGAAATACCAGCGCGGCGATTCCCGGCTTTTCCCGCAGATTCTCGCCGACCAGGCAGACGATTGCCTTGCGTCCTTCATACTTTACGTCAGCCAACTTGGACAGGTCGGCCGCGAGGGCGGGTATGGAGTGATTCGAGTCCACGGTGAGGGAGACGCTGACTTCAGAAGTGGAAACCACATCGACCGCCACCTTGTGCCGATCAAAGGCTTCAAAGATCGCGCGCAGAAAACCGTGGGCCAGCAGCATGCGGGGCGCAGCCACCTGGATGATCGTAATGTGTTTCTTGGCCGCGATGGCCTTGAAGATGTTTTGTCCCTGGGGAGCGTGCGTGGTGATACGCGTTCCTTCGCAGGAAGGATTTAGAGAGTTCAAAACATATACCGGGATATTCTTCTGGATGGCGGGCAGAACCGTTGCCGGGTGTAGTACTTTCGCGCCGAAATAAGCCAGTTCGGCAGCTTCGTCGAAGCCGATGACTTTGATGCGGCGTGCGTCGGGGCAGATTCTGGGGTCGGTGGTGAGGATGCCGTCAACGTCAGTCCAAATCTCGATACGCTCCGCGCCAAGGCCGGCTCCCACGATGGCGGCAGAAAAATCTGAACCGCCTCGGCCGATGGTCGTGGTAATGCCCGCGCGACTCGCGCCCATAAATCCTCCCATGACCGGTACTTGGCTTTCATCGAGGAGTGGTTGCACCTTGGTCTTCAAGCGTTCATTGGTTTCATCATATTGCGGAACTGCCTGCATGTAGTTGCTGTCAGTGACCAGGATGTCGCGGGAGTCCACGTGGCTGCCGTTTAAGCCGCGTGCTGAGAAAGCCGCCGCCACGATTTTGCTGGAGAGTACTTCACCGAAGGCGGCCACGTGGTCGGTGGTACGCGGCGTCAACTCACCGACGGCTGAGATGCCGCGCAGCAATTCGTCGAGGGCCTCGAAGTCGGCTCCCAGTTCCGCATGGAATTGAGTGAAGAGCGCAGTTCCCAGCAATTCGCTGGCGGTGTTGTAGTGGCGTTCTTGAAGCGAGCGGCAGAGCTTGAGCGCGGCCTTGCGCTCTCCGGCTCCGGCGGCGCGTGCCATGGTGAGCAGTGTGTCGGTCACCTTGGACATGGCGCTGACCACGACCACGGGTCGTTGCGTCAGTCGCCCTTGCACGATGGAAGCAACGCGGTCGATGGCCTTCGCGTCTCCGACCGAAGTGCCGCCGAACTTCATCACGATCATCGGCGTGACTTCCTTATGCCCTGCGGGAGCGCGTCTGGGTGTGGATTCATCCCAGATATCCCTTAGCTTTTAGCAGCTCGGCGTTCAGCACTGCCGCCCCGGCTGCTCCGCGGATTGTATTGTGCGATAGGACGGTGAACTTCCAGTCGAGCACTCCGCAAGGACGGAGCCGACCCACGGCCGTGGTCATGCCTGCGCCTAGATCGATGTCGAAACGGGGTTGGGGCCGGTCGGGAGCGCCGAAATACACTACAGGATTTTTCGGGGCGCTGGGCAATTGCAGTTCCTGAGGCTCGGCGCGAAAACTATTCCACGCAGCGATCATTTCTTCCGGCTTCGCCTTGCGCTTGAGGCGAATGGAAACCGACTCGGTGTGGCCGTCCTCGACCGCCACACGGTTGCATTGCGCGCTCATGGCGAATGTGGCCGACACAACTTTGGTTCCATTCATCTGTCCGAGCAGCTTCCGCGTTTCTTCCTCCATCTTTTCTTCTTCTTTGGCGATGTAGGGAATCACGTTGCCCAAGATGTCGAGTGACGCCACTCCGGGGTAGCCCGCCCCGCTGACAGCCTGCATAGTGACGGCCATGACGGTTTCCAGGCCGAAACGTTGCTGCAAGGGTGCCAGAGCCAGCACCAGGCCGATGGCCGAGCAGTTCGGGTTGGTTACGACGTAGCCGCCGGATTTCTTGCGCCAGGATTGCCCATCGATCAGCTTAATGTGGTCAGCGTTGACTTCCGGAATCACGAGCGGCACATCTTGCTGCATGCGCAGAGCACTGGAGTTTGAGACCACCGCGCAGCCGGCATCGGCAAAGCGAGGCTCGAGCTCGGCTGCAATACCGGCGTCCAGCGCGGCAAAGATGACCCTAGGCGCGCCGTCGGGTATCGCCGGGGAAACGCGCATCGCCGCGACAGCGGCGGGAATAGGCGTCTTCAGGCGCCAGCGTGCAGCCTCGGCATAGGACTTGCCTTCGGAACGATCCGAAGCTGCCAGCCAAGCCACCTCGAACCAGGGATGACGTTCCAGCATTTGGATGAAGCGCTGTCCCACAACTCCGGTAGCGCCCAGAATTCCTACGGGTATTTTGGTGCTCATAGGTTGCTCACAATTTCTGCATGAAGGTTAATTCGGATTCTACAACAGCGCTTAGATCTAACCGGATGTGGAGTGGGTTCTTGACCCCACTGCCGCGGAATCTCTGCGGAAGGAGAAGCCGAAATCGGCTGCAGTGACGCCTGAGAATCGCGGAAGAACTGCAGACTTCAATCTTTACTTCCGGGGCACGATTTCGCTTCCGAAGGAGTACTGGTTGAGCGGGCCAAACTTTCGCTTCTCCACGTATAAGCGCCAGCGGCGGAAAACAATCCGCAAGCTGGCCATGACCGGAATGGAAAGGAAGATGCCAAGAATACCAGCGATTTCTCCTCCCGCCATTACGCCGAAAATCGCTGCCAAGGGATGGAGTTCCATACTCTTCCCCATGATGCGCGGGGAAGTCACGTAATCCTGAAGCAATCGCCACAGTCCCAGAAATACCAGGAGAACAATCCAATGCTTATAAGTCAACAACAGCGCGACGCTCATAATGATGATTGCGGCGGCCAGCGGTCCCACCACAGGGATGAATTCGAGCAGGCCGCCGGTTGTGCCCAATACCAGCGCGTAAGGCACGCGTATGGCGCCAAGAAATGCCGAGTATGCGACGAGAGTGAGTGCCGCGAGCGTCAGTTGCGCGCGAATGAAGTGAGCCAGCATCTGATTCAAATCGTTGAGCACTCCCTCCAAAAGCTCGCGCTGAGGCCGCGATTGCACCAGCGAAAGGAGTAGCTCACCAAATGCGCGGCCATCTTTAAGGAAGAATATAGACAGGATGGGTACGACAATAAAAAGCCATGCCTGCTTGGCCAAATCCGCAACGCGCAGACCAACACGCTGGGCGACTCGAGTGATCTCGCCGCTGTGATTCGTCAGAAGTTCTCTCAGGAGTTCGGTGGTCCTATAGTTCCAGCCATGCTCTTCGCCGAGTTGCTCTGCAATTTTGCCAGAACTAAGCTGCGTTAGCACATCAGGCAAAGTCTGCCCCAGCCGCGTCCCTTCGCGGCCGATTCGCGGCCCCATGGAAACGAAGAACAACACTACGAGCGATAGCAAGAGAGCATAGATGACCGCAATCGCGCGGCCGCGACCGTGCAGAAGCCGTTCCAAATACGAAACGACGGGACTCATGAGATAAGCAAAGAAAATGGCGAACAGGAATGCAATCAGAGTCTGCCGCGCTGCATACAGAAAACCGAAGCCCAGCGCAAACAACAGCACCGTCACCAGTACCCGCGCCGTGCGTGTGTCAATCACCGACAAAGGTTCTTTCCGAACGATCTCAAATCGGACGCGAAGATCGATCCCCCCTAGTCCCGAACAACTTCCGTATTATCGGCAGGGATCGCTACTCGCATGAGCTTGAATTGATCGTGGTCATCGACCCAAAGCGCCCAGGTGAAACCTTCCCCGCTCAGATTCAAACGCAGAAGGTCCCTCTCCGCACCGCGGATGTTTACTTTTTCCTTGCCTACCAACTCGAGCCGGACTCGCAGGGAAGTGCGATCTTGCGGCACCAAAACGCCGAATTCCACAGGTCCCTTCTGGCATTGCAAATTTCCACCCTCCGGGTGGCAGTCCGCAGCCAGGTAACGCCACAAGAGCACCTCACGATGAACGAAGAAATTATTGTCCAGGATCGTGGACGTGTTGGGCATCAAGAATGGCTGTTCCGCGGGTTTGGCGGAGGTGGAAGTGGAAATTTTCTCAATTAGAAATTCGTTGCTTGGAGTGACGACCAACGAACTCACGGCCGGGATGGTTTCGTCCCACTCGTAGCGAACCAACTGCGCATCGGGCATGATCTGCAGTTCCGAGCTTTGATCGTAGTTAGCCGTGCCGCTAGCGTCTTTAAGACGCGACTTGATGATGCTGAGGCCACGCTCCTGCTGGACGCTGAAGCTCTCCGTTACTACCCGCTGTCCTTTTATGAAAACACCGAATGAACCCGAGTCCACGGTCTGCGCAGCGGGCTGTTTGGCCTTGTCTTTATCCTTGTCCTTATCCTGCTTCTGGTCCCGGGCCTGGGCCGCAAGGGCGCACACCAACACAATCGCTATCCGCCACCGGGCATCAGTGGTCCATTTCAACATGCTAATCCTAGGCAATTTCAAACTCCCTTTCTCCGGTCCAGATCAAAGGCTCTGGCGACCTCCGCGGCAACCGCTGCCGCATCTTTGCCACTGGTTTCCATCCGCAGCGATGCTTTCAGGTAACCCGGCCGCCGAGCATCGTAGAGCCCTTGGAAGCCCTGGGCATCTATGAGCAGGGGACGATCGACCTGCTTGCTGCTTCTCTGTTGCTGGCAGCGCCCCCACAGTTCGGCAACGGGCGCGTCCAAAAAGACCGTGGGAACTCCGATGCTTTTAATTCCCGCAGCGTTTTCTTTTTGCACGAATGCACCGCCTCCAAGGGCGACGATCATCGCCGATCCAGTTTGTAGCTCTTTCAGCAACTCGCGCAGAGCTGCTCGCTCGGCACGCCGAAATTTCTGCTCTCCCGAGGTCCGGAAGAGTTCCGCGACCGTCCGTCCCTCGCGCCGTTCGATACGCTCGTCCAGATCCACAAACGTCCACCCCAAGCGTTCTCCCAAGGCCCGCCCAACGCTGCTCTTGCCTGCGCCCATGAAGCCGACCAGGAAGAGAGCTCGCACGGACACGTCGCCCGGGTGCGAACGCTTCTTCTTTGGGCGGCGTAGACCTGATCGCTTCTGCATGCGTACCGGGCTCTGAGTACGCCCTCTCGCCCGAATCGGTTTTCGTATCGAGTCTATTTTTCTGAGCGTTTCTTGAGGTGGATTTTACCACTGAAGGTACGCAGCACTACCGAGGATGCTGCCTTGTTGATGGTGCCGGAGAAGGCACTCCCCACCTTGGTAGGGAACCAGTTGTGATTCTTGGGTTGGAGGGGGATGTCATCATGGACCTCTCCGCGGACGGAGCGAGCGCTCACGTCGGCAGAAGTCCACTCGGGAATAATGGCATCGATATTTCCGCTGTGGCTGGTCAGGCGGTATTCTCCGCTATTGCCGAAGTCCCCGCTGTAAGTGATGGTTCCGCTTGTGGAAACAACCTGCACCAGCTGGCCTGTGACCCCGTTCAGCGTTACTTCTCCACTCAAGGAGTCGACTTCGATGTGACCGTCTTTAATGTTGCTCAGCGTCACTGGCCCGTTCAAGGTTTTTATGTGTACATGGGCGTCGGAAATGTCGTGCACATCAACAGTGGCCGCTGCGCCTTCCAGAGTTACGTCTCCGTGCAGTCTCTCGGCTCGCAGTGGGCCAGTGGTGGAATGCATGGTGATGCTGGCGTCTGCCGGCACCAGAACTTCATAATCCACGCGCCCGCTCTGCCGGTCGGCGCCAGGCAGAAGGTGCGACTGAATATCTACGCGGTTTCCGGTCTGGCTGTTGTCCACCTCGACCTTGTCAGAATGGAGGAATGCACTTACGACGACAGTATTATTGGAGGAAGGCCTTACCGAGATCGATCCGTAAGGGTTGTTCACCGAGACGCCCGCCTTCGGCCCCACTATGAAGTGATATTCCTTGCGGCTCTCGGCGACCAACGTGCCCGCTACCATGACTCCAACCATGACAAATTTCGCGGTGCGCGTGCTAACCATGTGACTCCCTCAAGGCTTGCTACCCACGGTTCTCTGTGCCCGCGGGCCACGATTCCATCATTATGGCAGAGAACGGTCCATGGCCATTTCAAAAAGCATGGCCTTCTGCTGGTAAGCGTCCATCAATGAACGCCGTGCCTCTGCGTCATTCGGGTTGGCGTCGACCGTACTCTGTGCGTCGAGTATGTATTCGTTGACCCGCCGCAAATTGTCCTCATATTGCATCTTCACGAACGGAGCACGGTCAGCGACTTCCTGTAACAACTCAGCGTCGTTCATGCCCGCATCCGCCACAGCGACATTTGCAGGAACAGGAAGAGGACGATAAGTGTCCTTGGTCAATCGCGTGGAGAGGGAATGCTGGTTCGCATAAATCCCCACCAGGATGAGGAGCGCCGCTGCGGCGGGGACCATCCAACGCGCCCGTCCCCAGCGCGCGCCGAACGACGCCACCAGCGAACGCGATTCACCCGGCGGACGAATCAGTCTTTCCTGCCGTAAAGCGCTGGCAATGGAATGCCATACTCGAGGGCTGGGTTCATCGACCTCGCGCAGTTCCGCAGCCGTCGAGATAATGAGGTTTAGATCAGCGACCAGCGTCGAGCACGCTGCACAACCGGCCAAGTGGGCCTGCTGTTCTGCACTACTGCTGTCCTCGACTTCCGCCAAGCTCTGATGCAGCTCAACGCAATTCATACGACTCTCCCCAAGCTCGCTGCGGTTATTTATGTTTACCGCAGTTCATGCGCCTCTGCAAAGGTACTGCTATACTCCTCAGGCCTTCCCGGCCTTTTCAGCTCTCTTGATCCTGAGGATATCGCGCAACTTCATACGTGCCTTGTGTAACTGTGACTTGCTATTTCCGATCGAACATCCCACGATGCCGGCGATTTCATTGTGTTCGTAGCCTTCAACATCGTGCAGGACAAAGATCGTCCGGTAGCCGGGAGGGAGACTTTCGACTGCCTTCTGCAACTGCAGCCGGTCGATGGATCCGGCCAACGACAAATCTTCGGCCCCAAAATCTCTCTTCGGTGAGTCTTCCTCTGTGTTTTGCGTGGTCTCTTCCAACGAAACCACGGGAAGGCTCTTCTTCCTCAGATGCATCAGGACGACGTTTACAGACAGCCGATGTAACCAAGTCGAAAATGCTGACTCGCCGCGAAACGTGCCGATCTTGCGAAACAACTGCAAGAACGCTTCCTGGGCCAGATCTTCGGCCTCCGCCGTGTTGGCGGTCATACGCAAACATAGGGAATACACGCGTCGCTTGTGACGATCGTACAGAGCCTGGAACGCTTCCGCGTCCCCTTGCTTGGCCCGTTCGATCGCTTCGGCCTCGCTGAGACCGTCGTCGGTTTGCTGTCTTCGGTCGGTCAAGTCGCCTGTTCCGGCCGCACTCTATCTGATGCCGCTTAAGTAGCTTTTCGTTGTACGGCTTGCGAGCCCTACAGAGCTTTGGGGGAGCGCGGTTACCTTCAGAATATCAGACCTTTTCTCCCGATCCTGGAATTCAACTATGAGCCTCGGCAAGGTCGTCGCCTCCTGAAGGAAACCCTTTGTGTTCGGGGAGTTGTACGGTTTTGTCCCAAGAACTTCCAACCCGGCAGGGGCGGCGGAGTCGCCAGACTAGCAAAATTGGTAAGGCAAGGAGATTACGGGGACGCACTATTGGCCGTGGTAATAGTTTCCAGGCCGTGTCCGTGAGGACCGGTTTCGCGCCGCCGCAGGAAAAAGGCAAACGCCACGCCAAGGAATCCCAGGCCGGAAAAAATCCACATACCTAGGCGGTAACCGGCAGGATTATCGGCTCCGGCGTGGCTGTGATTATTGGCCCATCCAATCACCAGGTTAAGATCGAACAGGCCAATATTCTGGATCATCGTCATAAGTCCGTAGGCAGTGCCCAACTTCGACTGATCGACGATGTAGGCCACAGAGGGCCACATGACCGCCGGAATCAGCGAGAACGCAATTCCCATCATGGCCATCGGAACATACAGGCTGACATGCGTATAAGCCATCATCAGGTATACGGGAATGAGCAGCATAGAACCGAGCATCATTAACAGGGCCCGCTTTCCTACACGGTCCACCCAGAGGCCAAACAGCGGAGTGGCTATCATTGCAAACAAAGTCAGCATGCTCGACAGAAATCCTCCAAATTCACGCGACGTGCCATGGGCTTCCATGAAAAATTTCACCGCAAACGTTTGAAAAGGGAAAACGGCCGAGTAGAAGACGATGCAAAGCGCGACGATCAGCCAATAACTCACGCCAAACTTCCAAAGGTCAGAGAAGACGACTTTGTCGGTGGAAACCTCGCCGAGACGGTAATGGTTGTCGGCCCATACTTCCATGATCCAGTAAACAATGGATCCGACCAGGCACAAGCTGGCAAAGGCCACCGAGATAATGAAGGGCGTGCGCCAGTTGGCATAGGCCGCCCGCGCCCAAGTCGGGGAGTTAAGGGCGGCAAACGTTCCTAATCGCGAGGCGGTCAGGTTCAACCCGAAGGCAAAGCTGAGTTCCTTGCCCCTGAACCAGCGCGCCAGCGCAGTGGTGACCGCAACATTCAGCGATTCCGCTCCCATACCGAAAATCAGGCGCCCGGTTGCCATAAGCGGCAGGTGCCCGGACACCGCGGTGATGACCGGACCGATGAAGCAGAGGACGCCGAATATCATCAACGCTTTTCGCAGTCCGATGCGATCAATGAGGAAGCCGCCAATTACTACCGTGAAAATGTTCGGAAAACTGTAAATCGCTTGCAGGAAGCCGATGTTCAAATCAGAGAACCCGAGTTGGCTTTTGAGCACGTCGGCGAGAGGACTTAATGCGTCATACACGTAGTAGCTGCCAAACATCGCAAGGCTGACGAAGATGAGGACCAGCCACCGGTATAGGCGTGTAGGCTCGGGACGCAAGGTTTCGGGCATCGGAGCTTTTCTCGGAACGAGAAGATTGGAATCAGGAATTTGCGAGCAGAAGATTAGCAGATCGTGGCAGCGGTTCGCACTGAGCAAAAAGGAAGGCTCGGAATGCCGAGCCTTCGCGCACGAGTCAAAACCAGAGACCTTAGTGGCCGCTACTGAATTTTCTCGGTCTTGCCATCCCACTTCACCTGGCCGTTCTGCTGATTCATCCGTTCCACGTCCTGGTTTGTGTAAGTGCGTGCGGCCCGCTTCACGCCGCTCACAGTAGAAGCAGCCTGTCCCGCACCGACGGATTGCTCCTGACCGGTGTAATAGGTCCAGACTTGCCGCATTTCTTCGCCATGTCCTGCCTCGCGGTGTTCGGCGCGCTCCTCATGCATTCCTCCGCGTTGCTCATGAGGAAGCCTTACGGCAGGCGATACCATCGGACTTCCACCGCCGGAGTACCACACCGGCTCGGTATAGACGGCGCTCGTATTGCCCGTGACCATGGAGAGTGTGGAATTCCTGGCACCGGCCAAGAGTCCGCCGGTAGCATTGCTTGCTCCCATAGGAGACGGTGAAACGGTTTCGAGGGAGACAGTGGGTGTAGTCACTAGTGGGATGAAGGGCCCGCAGCCATACGAACAATAGCCGGGAACATTTCTTATTCCCGATTGACCGACTGCTAAAGCCGAGAAAACAAGAACCAGAACAGCCAGACTGACGCTACGCATACGACCTCCTGGGAGACGTACCCAATGGCTCCTTCGGAGCAGGTGGCGTGCCAGTAATCGCTTCTGCCCGACTTGCTAAAATGGGCGTTTTTCAGGTCTTTAGCCGCCGACCAAATACGTGCCCTTCACCTATTGTGCAAAGAATTTCCGATAATCCGCAGCAAAACAAGCATTTGCCGCTCTTGCGGAACCTAACTTCCGACGTACCTGGCGTACAGGCTGCGAGCAATTGCCGTGTCGGTCGTGCCTTTGATGATGGCACGGCCATCGGGAAAGAGGGTCATTTCGTAAGGATCGTGCCAGAACTTCAGCACGAAGTCATTGTGCCGGACCACGCCGTGGGGTTGGAGGCGGCGATCCATCTCCGCGAAATCGATTGGCCTCTGGTGCTCGTGAATCTGCACGGAGTTGCGACCGCAGAGCGTAATATGCGCCCGCCCTTCTCCCGCGAGATGAATGAAGTCTTTGGTTCCGCACGCACGACAGTCGGGACGCGGCTGAGCCGCGGAAATTTCCCCGTGTTGGTTGGTCCAGACGTCAAACGACAGCAAGGTTCGCCGCAGCTGCGGGGCGTCAGGGCCGGCGACCAGGAGTTTGAGCACCTCAGTGACGGCAATCGAAGCCACCACACTCACCGCCGAATTCAGAATGCCGGAGGTTTCGCAGGTCTCGACGATACCCCGCGGCGAATCCGGGAAGATGCACGCCAGGCAAGCTGTCTTTGCTGGCAGGATGTTCATCGTCACCCCATAGCTGCCCACCGCCGCCGAATAAATCCATGGAATCGACTGCTTCACCGCATAGTCGTTTAGCAGATAACGCGTCTCGAAATTATCAGTGCCATCGAGGATAAGATCCATCCCTTCAAGCAGGCCTTCAATGTTCGCCGGGGTAAGATCATTCACTTCAGGTTCGACCGCGATCTCCGAATTGAATGAAGCTATCTTGCGCGCTGCAGCGATGGCCTTGGGGAGAGACTCAAGGGCGTCTTTTTCGTCAAACAACGACTGCCGCTGTAGGTTACTAGGCTCAACGTAGTCGCGGTCGATAATGCGCAACTCGCCGACGCCCGCCCGGGCCAGCAGCCCAGCGAGTGCCGAGCCGGTTGCGCCGCAGCCGACGATAGCCACTCGTCCGCTGGCCAAACGGCGCTGCCCTTCCACACCGATGCCATGGAATAAAGTCTGGCGTGAGTATCGTTCCTCGATCCGCCCTTGCCGAATTTGAGCTTCCTGTCTCAAACAGGTCACCAGTGCCAAGCCGCAAAACCTTTATTATAAGTGCGCACCCGCCAAGCGGCGGGCAGTTGTGCGACTACAAGGCAGCAACACACAAAACGCTGAGGACAGGCGCCATCCAGACAACACCATCATCGGAGGTCTCATCCAAGGCAGCAGGCGTCCAAGCCCAAGGACATCTTTTTTTGAGAAGGCAGGCCTGGTTTACAAGCCTGATAATCGTGCTGCTGCATCCGGCTGCCGGGGCCGGATGCGTAATGCCCTCATCATCAGTCCAGCCTCAGGGTAGTGCAGTGCCCACATCGCAAAGTAATCAAAGCCAGCCTTCCCAGCCGGCGGGAACGCGCTCAGCCGAACAACCTCGAGAACCTCCGCAGGCAGAAGGCGAGCAAGGGACTCCCGCTTCTATTGGGGCCTTGTCGGAATACCTTGGACGACTGGTGCGGGCCATCGAGATTCCCGGATTGCCCGATCGCGACCGCAACCACTTGCTCCAGTTGCTCCCGCTAAAAGTTGGTCAGCCGCTTGAGCGTGATCGCCTTCGGGAGAGTATCCGGGCCCTTTACGGCACCGGCCGTTTTGCCGAGATCCAGGCGGAAGCCAGCCCCTCGGGCAGTGGTGTGCTGCTTACCTTTGCCACGGTTCTCAATTATTTCGTTGGCTCGTTGGATGTTGAAGGAGCGCCAGACCGGCCCAACCCGAACCAGATCGTCAACGCCTCTAAGTTCGAACTCGGCGAGCTTTATAGCTTCGATAAGCTCGACCGTGGACTGCAAAACATCCGCCAGCTGATGCAGGAGAACGGGTATTACAAGGCGCGCATCACCGCCGAGACCACGTCGAATTCAGCGAACCAGCAGGTGAACCTGCTTTTCCATATCAGCGCGGGTGCGCCCGCCCATGTTGGCGAGGTTAAAGTTGTCGGCAAAACTGGTCTCTCCGATATCCAGGTACTGAAAATAGCGAGGATGGATCCCGGTGACCGCGTCACCGCCACGCGGGTTAACAATGCCTTGCAACGGCTGCGCAAGAGATACCAAAAACATCGGCGGGTTCTGGCCCAGGTCACCATCGCTGGACAGAAATATCGTTCTGCATCCAACGTTGTCGACTACATCCTCCAGATCGATCCTGGCCCGGTGGTATCTATTTCGGCCCAGGGCTTTCGTATCAGCCGGGGTGTGCTGAAGAAGGAGATCCCGGTTTTCGAGGAGAATGCCCTCGACGACGACCTGCTCAATGAAGGCAAACGCAACCTACTCGACTACCTGCAAACCCGCGGTCACTTCGACGCGAAGGTCGAGATCCAGAGGGAAAGCGATGGTGAGATATTGCGTGTGATCTACCGGATCGATCCCGGGCCGCGGCACAAGCTGGTCCTGGTTGATATCACCGGCAACAAATACTTCGATTCGGCGGCTCTGCGCTCCCACATGCAGATTCAGCCTGCCAGCCGTTTGCTTTCCCACGGACGCTACAGTGGAGCTCTGCTGCGAAATGATGTCAGCGTGCTGGAGTCACTTTACCGCTCAAACGGTCTTCGCCAAGCAAAGATCGAGACCAAGGTGGAGGACAACCATGAAAGCGCAGACCGGCTGGCGGTTCACGTGCAAATCGCAGAAGGCCCGCAGACGCTGGTTGGCGCCTTCCGCATTATCGGCAATCAGAAGATTCCCACGGATGAGTTCCGTCCTTTCTTGAGCACGGCCGAAGGCCAGCCCTATTCGGAGCAGAATTTGTCGGCCGACCGGGAATACATCTTGAATGACTATTTCAATCACGGGTTTCCCAACGCCACCCTCGATATCGGGGTCCAGCCGGTTGCCGGCCAACCGGACCGCGAAGACGTGACTTACCACATTGAGGAGGGTGAGCAGTTCTTTGTCGACCAAGTCATGGTTTCCGGCCTCGAGCATACCCATTCCTACGTCGTCGAGCGCGAAATTCAAGTGCAGTCAGGGCAACCGCTCAGCCAGCAGGACCGGCTCGACACCCAGACAAAACTCTACGAACTAGGGATATTCAGCCAGGTGGACACGGCAGTGCAGAATCCCGAAGGCTCGGACCCTAGCAAGAACGTTCTGGTACAAGTG
>Ga0137378_10001743_pt1 | contig 18437 bp, 14 predicted proteins | sample SagtaG_21_FD_104813 | JGI IMG/M metagenome (GOLD analysis project Ga0137378, IMG submission 104813) | Vadose zone soil microbial communities from Sagehorn Ranch, Mendocino, California, USA - Sage2_L_60_16 metaG | ecosystem: Environmental > Terrestrial > Soil > Vadose zone | place: USA... | reverse complement strand
CCCGGGCATTCGCCGTTCGCAACTCCCGCGTGAGGCTTTGCCGGAAAGACAACTCCCCATTCAACCAGGCGCATCGTAGGTAGGCTGAAGAGCACGTAATCGGTTAACGACGAGAACGATGGGGATTAACACGGTACAACGGGACACCGAATCAGTAATTCTCGATCTCCAAGAGCAGGAGGATGTATCAAGTGATGACAGATATTTCGACGAAGAGAATCGGCAGTCGACTTTTGGTGTGTTCTGCGGCGGCGCTTCTGGCAGGAGTAACAGCATTAGCGCAGGCGCCGGGCAGCCCCGGTGGACAGCAGCCGTCCATGCCGTCGCAGACCAATCCCAATTCGCAGCAGGCGCCGGGCGTGCCCTCGTCGGAAGGCACTGCGACGACGGCCCAGGATTTTTCAGACAAGGCGTTTGTAAAGAAAGCCCTGGAAGGCGGCGTGGCCGATGTGCAGCTGGGACAGTTGGCGCAGCAGAAGTCGCAAAGCGCGGACGTGAAGCAGTTCGGGCAGAAGATGGTGCAGGAGCACACCCAACTGGGCGAGCAGATGAAGGTGGAAGCCAAGAATCTGGGCGTCAGTGAGCCCAAGGGACCGTCAAAGAAGGACAAGCAGCTGATAGCCAAGCTTTCGAGCCTGTCTGGCGACCAGTTCGATCAGGAGTACATCAAGGCAATGCTGAAAGACCACAAGCAGGATCTGAAGGACTTCAAGGATCAGTCGCAGATGACGCAGGATCCTAATCTGCAGAAACTCACGCAAGAGGGTGCGAACGTGATCTCGCAGCATCTGCAGATGATCGAGCAGATCGCGCAGGCGCATAACGTTTCAGAGCAGGCAAGCAACAAATAATCACTCACGGGTGGTCGCGCATCCCGGTATTTCCAGCGGCCTACACGTCGAGACAATTGATGTGCGAAGAGGGTGCTCCGACGAAGCGATTTGCGGGCACCCTTTTTTTGCGCGCTGCCTTCGCACCCAGTCGAAACCCTCACCGCTATAATGGGCTGAATCCCTCCAACTGGTGCTGCGCCGACGCGACGGGTCCAGGAGATACTTTTTGTCCACCATTACAATTCCGCCGGATCTGGACGGCGTTCTCGACGTTGCGTGGGAGGCGGCGAAGAAAGTCCCTGGCTTCCTGGTGGAAGAGGAAGCGCGGTTTCTGGGAATGGCCGCGGCCTGCTCTCCGGCTGAGGGCGCCATTGTCGAGATTGGCAGCTTCAAGGGGAAATCAACGGTGATGATGGCCAAGGTTGCGGAGCATTACGGGCTCGGCAAGATTGTCGCGATCGATCCTCACAACTTCAACTCTCCTGAACTGCATGAACTGCGCACCGCGCCGGAATCCTCTACGTATGACGAGTTCGTGCGCAACATTCAGGCGGCGGGAGTGGGCGAGTTTGTCGAGCTGCACCGCGCATTTTCGAAGGATATGTCCGCGGCGTGGACTCGGCCGATCCGGTTTCTGTGGATCGATGGCGATCACACTTACAAGGGCGCGAAGACCGACTTTGACGGATTTTTCCGTCACGTGAGGCCGGGTGGCGTGGTGGCATTTCACGATGCGCTGCACGTGTTCTCGGGGCCGATCAGGGTGTTCGTCGAAGACGTGCTTCGATCGAATCAATTTGGCGCGGCGGGATTCGTCAACTCCATCGCGTGGTCCCAGTTTCGGCCGAAGGATGGGGAGCTCTTTAGAAAGCAGCGGACCGCGTTGGCGGACGTTGCAGAGCGGCTGATTCCGCTGGTCAAGGACGACCATGAGTTGCATGGGCTCAAGAAGATTCTCTATAAGGTAAACCGCTCGCGGGTTCCGCATGCGGCGATCAAGCCAGCGGAGTGGGCTGCGCTGCTGAACAGGGCCAAGCGGGACTGATATCTTCGCGACGGTTTGAAGGGGATGGCAAAAGATTTTCGCGGGACTCGAGGCCGGTCATCCCAGGTCGTGCAGGTACACTGTCTGCTAACAGGAGGGGCTTCTCATGCAAACGCGGATCCAAGGCACGACTATGCCGGTGCTTGAAGTGCAGCTTGACCCCAACGAGAGTGTGTTTTCAGAAAGCGGCGAGCTTTCGTGGATGACGCAAACGATCCAAATGACGACGCACTCGCAGATGGGCGGAGGCGGCGGGCTGTTTGGCGTGTTGAAGCGGGTGGCCGGCGGCGGAAGCATCTTCATGACCGAGTACCGGGCGTGGCAGTATCCCGGGGAAGTGGCCTTCGCGACCAAGGTTCCGGGACACATCGTGCCGGTGCAGGTGGGACAGGGCTATGAGTACATGATCCATCGGCATGGTTTTTTATGCGCCACTCCGCAGGTAACGATCGGCCTGGGATTTCAGCAGTCATTGGGTGCCGGCATCTTTGGCGGCGACGGGTTCCTGCTGCAGAAGGTGGGAGGATATGGAACCGCGTGGCTTGAGTTATCGGGCGAACTGATTGTGAAGAATCTTGCGCCGGGCGAGACGCTGCGTGTGCATCCGGGGCATGTGGGAGCCTTCCAGAGCTCGGTCGCCTTCCAGATCACCATGGTGCCGGGCATCAAAAACATGATCTTCGGCGGCGATGGAATTTTTCTGGCGGCGCTGACGGGGCCGGGCACGGTGTGGCTGCAAACACTGCCTATCTCGCGACTTGCGCATCAGATAGGAGAGTACCTGCCTCACAACGGCGCGCGGGAGACTCCGGCGGCTGTGGGCGGTGGATTGATCGGCGGGATTGTGGGATCGATTCTTCGGGGCGGGGAATAAAGCTGTATCCAAGTGGGAGCCGGTTTGATCTTCATGATCTCCCACCCGTGCGACAAAAGCACTTCGCAAACGCAGAGCACGGAGCACTTTCAGGAGACCATGAACTATACGAGCACGTCCCGCAGCCTTCGCAGTGACATTACGTTTGCGTTAGGGTTGGCGCTGGCCTGTTACCTGGCATGGCTGCTCCGCGGCGTGCTGCTCTTGCTTTATGTGAGCGCGCTGTTCGCGGTCGTGCTGAGGCCGATGGTGCTGTTCATCTCCCATTTGCATATTCGCGGTTGGCGGCCATTCAAGAACAGTGCGATCTTCGTCCTGCTCTTGCTGGTGGTGGGAGGGCTTATAGCGTTCGCGTCGCTTGCGCTGCCTCCGGTGATTCGCGATGTGCAGCAGTTCGGTAAGGAAGCGCCGTTCCGGCTGCCCGGATTCTTATACAAGCTGAAGCATGTTCCTTTTGCGAGCGCGGTGAACACCGACGAACTCAGTGACAGGATCCAGAATTTTATCGGACAGGGAGCGACGTACGTTCTGATCTCGTTGAAGAACTGGGCGAGTGCGCTGTTCACCATCATCATGGGCCTGATTCTGACGGTGTACTTTACGCTGGAAGGCGATGTGGCTTACAGGTGGGTGCTTTCGTTTTTTCGGCTGGAGAGCCGCGAACGTCTGGACCGCACTCTGATGCGGGCGCAGGGCCGCATGGGGAGGTGGCTGCTGGGACAAGGCAGCCTGATGCTGATCCTGGGTGTCGCCAGCACAGTCGTGTACCTTTCGCTGCACGTTCGGTACGGCTTCGCCCTGGGCGTGTTGACTGGATTGCTGAACATCGTCCCGGTGCTGGGAGCGGCGGTCTGCATTGTCCTGGCCCTGCTGGCGGCGGCGGTGGACTCGTGGGGGCGCGTCATTGGGGTGGGTGTGTTTTATCTCATCTACCTGCAGGTTGAGAACTCCTACCTGACTCCGCGCATCATGAAGTCGAGCGTAGACCTGCCGGGGCTGGCGATCCTTGTCGCCTTGCTGGCGGGATCGGCGATGGCCGGAGTTCTGGGGGCGCTGGTCTCTGTGCCCACGGCGGTGCTGGTGGCAGTGCTGCTGGAAGAATACCTGGTGGTCAAAGAGCCGCAATTGCGTGCGTGAGACGAGGCGGATTTCCGGCGGAGCCTGCGCGGGACGGCGATACCGGCGAATGAAATACCGAGACCGGGCACAATTCAGGTGCGAATCGCCAGGGTTAGTATGCGGCTGCTTTCATGGCTGCCTGGACTGCGGACTTCATGACTCCGCAGCTTGAAAACAGGTGTACGAGGCCGCCTGAGAGTGTGGTGCCGGCGACTTGAGAAGAGCCCGCAGATTGCGCGTGGAACGGGTTGTTCGGCGCGGTATAGGCCATCTTGAGATCGCCTGTACCCTGCGCATCGAGAACCAGCGAAGACAGCTTGCGCGCCATCTGGAGGTCAAAGCTCTCGGCGACGAAGACAAGCCGGCCACGGGTGGTGATGACCACGGGTCCCTCGTTGGTGGAGTAGACCTGTTCGACCGATCCGGAGGGCAGGTCAACGGGGGCCTTCTGCGCATCGTCGTCGCGGTGCAGTCCGGAGTACTTGCGGCCCAGCGCGTTGGAGTAGAGCTTGGCGAATGCCAGTGCGGAGGCTTCGTTTTTCCACGCAGACAAGTAAAAGAGCGAGACGGATTTGGTGCTTGCCAAGTCCGCGGGAGTTTTGGCGTTGAGCCTCTGACCTGCCCAATAGATTCCGCCATCCCATGAGGGGGTGAGGTCGCGTGCGGCGTTGTCGCCTCCGAAGAGCTCGGTGAGGATGTGCAGATCCAACTGGCCGACCTGACCGATGTCGTAGGGTTTGTAGGTGTTGTCGACGATGGGATGAATGTCGGGCAGGAGGGGAACGATGGGCACCTTGGCCTTCTCGAATTCGCGGGGATTGATGATCTCCCAAGTCGAGGTTGGCGGGCTGTCGAGGGTTCCGACAAAGGCTGCTTTCTGGCCCTTGTCCATCCAGATATCCTGTTCGAAGCTGAGGCCCTCGCGGTAGGGGAAGAGCAGCGACTCTGAGAGGAGCAGTGGGGCGCGCGCCATCACAGGGGAGTTGTCTGAGCCGGTCATCTGCTGCTTGATGAACTCGACGACTTCGGGGTCTTTGAGCAGGCTCTTGCCCATGGGCTTGAGGATGTTGTCCATCATGACGGCGGTGGCCTGACCCTCGGCGACGGCCTCGCGGGCGGTGTCCACTTCGTCTTTGGCGAGGTGGTCGGTGTCGTCGCGGTAGTTGGTCGAGACGTTCGATGGAGTCTGATCGCTCCACTTTTCGAGGTTGATGTGCTGATCCTGCAGGGCGTGAGTCAGTTCGTGCGCCAGCACCGGCTTCTGCTCGTCGACGTCAACCCAATCGAGCAGGTTCACGGTCTTGGTTTTGGAGTCGTAATAGGCTTCGATCTGCTCCTTGAGGAGTGCGAGGAGGAAGGGCTTGAGATCGAAATCGTGATCGAGCATGCCGAATTTTTTAAGGACGATCTCGCCGCGCTGCAGGCGCTTTGCGCCTTCGTCTTCCTGGAACTTCTGGGTCAGGTAGGTTTCCACGGCAATCCGGTTGGTGAGCTCGCGCTTGACCGCACTCTTGATGGGGAGGCCGGTTTCCTGCGAGGAGAACTGGATCAATTGATCCACCAGCGAGAAGAGTTCCTTTGCCTGCTCGGGAGTGATGTGAGTCTCTGTGCCGGGTTTGGAGGGAGTCTTGGGAGTCTGACCGGGGACGGTGATCTTGGGAGGCTCAGGGGGCGGCTGTTGTGCGGGAGGCGCAGGTGTCTGTGCGCAGATGAAACTGGCTCCCAAGGCGATAGCTGTCGCCAAACCCCATGTTCGCCGCGCTCTTGCCGCCGGCTTGTACCGCTCGATCATCGACTCTCCTTGCCGCTCGGTGCGCCCTGGCACCGCCTGGCCGTGCTCAGTTTCAAGGCTATAATTAAGATGCGGTTCGGCGCGTTATTTGCGCTTGAAACCTCTAGCGGAACGCGGAAAAACTGCGAATGACTGAAACTATCCTTGCCGCACCTCTCATAGCTACCCCTCTTGCCGCGTTGCTGGCATCAGCGGAGCCGCATCCTGGAATTGCTGCCTATCACGGCGTTCTTACGCCTCTAGAGTTGGACGCGCGAACGAGCGAAATAGCGGCGCTGGCGACCGGAGCCGCAGTACATGATCTGGGCTGGCTGCGGCGCGTGGTGGTGCGCGGCGAAGACCGTTTTCGGTGGCTGAGCGGCATGGTCACGAACATGGTGAATGACTTGCCGGCCAACTCCGGGGCCTGGAACCTAGTTTTGAATGCCCAGGGACGGATCCAGGGGGACCTGACGGTATGGCGCGAAGAGCCGGCGCTGGAGCTGGAAATCGTTGCAGATCAGTACGAAAAACTGCTGGCGCATTTTGACCGGTTCATCATCATGGACGATGTGGAACTGGCCGGGCGCGATGCTTTGGTCGAGACGGCGTTGGGGTTGACGGGACCGAAAGCCGGCGATGTGCTGCGCCGGATGGGATTGCCAACATTGAGCGAGCCGCTGACGAGTACGAGCGCGGAGTGGAATGGGATCGACTTGCGCATTCGCCGGGGATACGGGGTGCTGGCCGAGCATTATGAGCTTTGGGCGCCGGTTGCCATGGTGCCGAAGCTCTGGCCGTGCCTGACCACAGGCGGGGCAAGTCCGGTGGGAAGCGCCTCGCTGGAATCATTTCGCATCGCCGAGGGGATCCCGGTATATGGCGTGGAGATTGTCGAGAAGGACCTTGCGCAGGAGACCTCGCAGATGCGAGCGCTCAATTTTAACAAGGGCTGCTATCTGGGCCAGGAGATTGTGGAGCGCATCCGGTCACGGGGAAACGTCCACAAGCATCTGAGGGCATTGGAACTGGATGGACCGCTGCCGGTTGCGGAGGCGGAGTTGAGGCAGGAAGGAACTCCGGAAGGGCAGTCGGACGGGCAGATCAGGAGTGCGGCGGAACTGCCCATTGCGGGCGCCACGCGCCGCTTTGCTCTGGCCATGATGCGAGGAGAGGCCGAGTTGCGTGACAAACCCTTCACCTACTCCAGCGGAGAAGCAGCCGGAACGGCTCGGCTGCTGGCTGGGTCGCCAACTTTTTAGACCAGAATGGATAGGAAAGAAAGAACTATGACAGATACCCCCAAATTCGAAGTGATCGACCGCCGCAAGCGAAAGGCTGAAGAGGAAGAGCGTGAAAGCCAGTCGGCGCCGGCACCGGAGCCGGTTGCGGCTCCTACTGAGCCTCCGGCGGGCCCGCGTCTGGTAGTGAATGAGAACGTTCGCGAGGCCGAGCCGGAAGAACCAGGCGACGAACCGGGGATGGCTCCCGCTCCTACGGCGGAAGAGAGCCGCCAGCAGAGATCAGCCTACGAGGCCGCAGCGCTGCGGCTGGATGAACTGGTTCGCGCGCAGAACCCCGCCATGGGGCCGCAGCCGCCGGTCACGTTTGAGCACCTGGTGCAGCAGTTTTATGTCTCCGCGATGATTCAGATGGGCGCGGGAACGCAGGAAGGGCAGCGTCCGCGTGTTGACATTCTGGGGGCAAAGCAGACCATCGACCTGATGGGAGTGCTGGAAGAGAAGACGCGAGGAAGCCTGAGCGAAGCCGAGGAGCGCACGTTGCAGACGGTGCTGTTCGAGGTGCGCATGGCTTTTCTTGAGCTGACCAACATGATTACTTTGCAGGGCATGCAGCCTCCGGCTCCGCCTCCGCCGGGCAAGCGGTAGGTTTCAGGCGCCGATGGAGGGAAGGCTCACATTTCTGGGGACAGGCACCTCGATGGGGGTTCCCACGGTAGGGTGCGATTGCGCTGTATGCACCTCGGCGGACCCGCGGGACCGGAGGCTGAGGCCTTCTGTGCTGTTGCGCTGGAGTGAGCCGGCGAACGGAGTGGGCGAAGATTCCGCTCTGCCGCAGAAAGCTGTGGTGGAAGGCGGGGCTGGGGGCGATGGAAAGAACGGCCGGGAGCGGGTGGTGGTCATCGACACCGGGCCGGACTTTCGTGAGCAGGCCTTGCGCAACAACCTCGGTCGCGTGGATGCTGTGCTTTATACACATTCACATGCCGATCACATCTTCGGTCTCGATGATCTGCGGCCTCTGAGCTTTATTGCATTTCGCGCGGGCGGCCCAATACCGCTGCATGCCGCGCCGGAAACGGCGGCGGTGCTGGAGCGGATTTACGACTACACGTTTTCGCCGGGGGCCACTTATCCCAACCGCGCCAGGCTGGAGATTGTGCCGCTGGAGGATCGTACTCGGATTCACGGCGTAGAGTTTGTTCGCGTGCCGGTGTTGCACGGGAACATGGAGATTGCCGGTTTTCGCTTTGGCGATACCGCGTATCTTACCGATGTAAGCGAGATTCCGGAATCGAGCTTTGCGCTGCTTGAGGATCTCGAGACGCTGGTGCTTCCCGCGTTGCGATTCAAGCCGCATCCGAGCCATGCGACGGTGGAGCAGGCGGTGGGCTGGGCCAAGCGAATTGGTGCGCGCCAGACGTGGCTGACGCATATCGCGCATGAACTGGGGCACGAGGAAACCAATCGAATTTTGCCGGCCGGGGTGGCCATGGCCTATGACGGCCTTGAAGTCCCCGTGGCTCTATGAAGGATGAGCCCAATCGCATGATTCCTGTATATCGCGCCCTCGAAGAGATTCCCGCGGGTTTCGGTCCGTCGGTGGCTGCGATCGGCAACTTCGACGGTGTCCACAAGGGGCATCAGCGCATCCTGGCTGCGGTAATCGGAGAAGCCCGCGCTTTGAACGCGCGTGCGGTTGCGGTGACATTTGATCCGCATCCGGACGAGTTTTTGCGGCCCGGAGATGCTCCCCGGTTGCTGACGCCGATGGATGAACGGCTGCGGCTGCTGGCGGCGGCAGGTGTGGATGCAGTGGTGGTGCTCAAATTCGACGCCGCGCTAGCCTGCCTTCCAGCACGGGAATTTGTGCGCCGGGTGCTGGTGGAGGGGCTGGGCGTTCGGGGCTTGCACGAGGGCGGGAATTTTCGATTTGGACACCGCGCCGAGGCTGGAGTCAACGAACTGGCGCAGTTTGGCGCGGAGTTTGGATTCGGTCTTGAGGTTCATCCGCCGGTTTGCGTGCACGGGCTGGAGGTTTCGAGCTCGGCGGTGCGGGACCTGGTGGATGCCGGGGACATGAAGCGGGCGCGCTGGATGCTGGGGCGCCCATTCGAAGTGCGGTCGACTCCGGCGCGGGGACGCGGGATCGGGACCCGGCTGCTGGTTCCCACGGTGAACCTGGCAGCTTATGACGGGCTGCTGCCGCCGTTTGGGGTATATGTGACGAGGCTGACGGTGGGCAGCCGATGCTTTCAAGCGGTGACGAATGTGGGCAACCGGCCTACGTTCGGAGAGGCTTCGTTTGCGGTGGAATCGCACATTCTGAATTTTGAGCCGGTGAACCTCGATGAAAACACGCCCGTGGAACTGGAGTTCATGCTTCGGCTGCGGGCAGAGATGTCGTGGCCGTCGCCGGAGGCGCTCAAGGCACAAATCTTCAAAGACGTAGCGCGCGCGAAGCGGTATTTCCGCCTTATGATTTAGATTGCTGACGGCCGATTTTTCGAAAGATCAGGATGAAGCGCCGTCTTGATTTGGCATCAAAACTACATTACGGAAGTCGCAAGATGAGCTCTCAAAAAGGGAGTTTCAGTTGTTGAAGATTTGGATGATGCGGCCATGTCCAGCCGCCTTCTTGTTACCGCTGATATTGGCTGCCTGCCGTCTGAGCGGCCAGACCTCCAGCTCTGTCATCAGTGAGGCAGGTCTGGGGGTTGAGCCGCTAGTGTTGACCGATCTGGAGGAGGCGGTTTCAAAGACTGACGGTCAACAAGGGCCAAACGAGCGATCGAACGATCCGATTTCGGGAGATGGCTCAAGAAGTGCGCTCGCCGTCCTTGGGAAGCCAGTTTCACGTCCACCCGACTTCAACAAAGAGATCTACTACAGGAACAAGACTGAGTTTTCGCTTGAATCGGGCTACCTTCCCATCAACATTCCCTTCGTCTTCGATATTCTCGTGGACAGTCCCTACACCAAATGGCCGCTGCAGTACACGCTTGTACCCACCGCTGCTTCGCTGCGATGGCATGTGGACGGGATTTGGGGCTGGTCGGTTCTGCGCGGTAATACGGACCTGACGTTCAGCGGCTCGTTCACCTCGATTCCGAGGGGAGCTGAGACACGGTACGGGACGTTTGAATTTGGGATTAGGCGAAATTTTATCCAGCCGAGGTGGAGAGTTGTGCCGTACTTCGACTCGCGCGGCGGGGTGGGGAATATCGACGCCAGGCAGCCTCTCGGAGTACTGTACGCGCAGGGACAGGATTTGACCTTCACGCTGAAGATGAGCAGCGGAGCGAGGTACAACTTCAATCCGCGGTATAGTATTTCGGCCGGATTGCTTTATATGCACGTGTCGAATCTCTACCTGTCTGAGCCGCGGTACGAGAACTTTGGAATTAACGTCTATGGTCCGGTGCTAGGGCTTAACATGCGCTTGGGCAAAGAGAAGCGGCATTTAGTTCGCTAGCAGCATTGCAATGAATGAATGAATGCGGAGGCCGGTCTACGCACCAGCCGATCAAGAAGAGGCGCTTTGTTGTGACCGTCTGTAGGCGCGCCACTCTTCGGCATTAATCTCCCATATCTCTGAAGGAAAGCGGCCGGCGACATAGTCGCGGTCTTCATGGGCTATGACGCGCATGCCCTGCTTCTGTGAGATACGGCGGGAGGCGGTGTTGAGAACGGCCTTGGGAACGCGAAGGACGGGGAATTTGAGCACGTCGAACCAGTAGTCGGTTACCACATCGCAGGCTTCGCTCATCAGACCCTGTCGCTGCCACGGCAGCCCCATCCAGAATCCGCGATTGTTTTCTCCTTTGGTGAGACTGATGCCTCCGATCACTTCTGTCGGGTGAGTTTTGAGACGCAGCGTCCAATGCCATTCCTCTCCGCGCTCGGCTGCGGGCAGCGCATTGTCGCGATAGAACCGGAGCGCTTCATCGGGTGGGTAGGGCCACGGAACTCGATTGGCCAGGAAGCGCACGATCTCCCAGCGGGGAAACAGCACCTGCACCTGCGCCGCGTCTTGCAACTGGAGCGGACGAAGGATGAGGCGGCTGGTCTCAAGAGTTGGTGTCATGGGAGACGGAGTAGCACAGAGCTACGGCATTTTCGGACTACTGTGGTCTTTCACGCTTTATTGGAAGCCGCCGCTCGCTGATGGTCGCGGCTACCAGAATTGAAGTTTTTGGTCTACATCATTTCCGAAAATGAGCTAGCGATCGGATTGGTGTTTGGGGCTTGGAGAAGGTTCAGTCGAATTGGTGTGAGACGGGGGGCTCGTTGGCTTGGGCGTGGGAGGCGTCGTCTTCTGAGACGTGGGGGCAGTGGGAATTCGAAGGGCAGGTGGCGGAGGTGTTCTGGTGGCAGCACCGCCTGGGGGTTTGGCAGAGGGATAGGTGAACGCGGAGCGTGGTTGGGGGATGGCTGGATTGGCGGCGGGAGCGAGGGGGGCCGAATTGGGCTTCGCGTCGGTTGCCGGCTTTGGCGCGGCAGGGGATTTGGCCGTCGGATAGGCAACGCCGTGGTTTGGCTGAGTGGCCGCTGGATTGGCAGAGGGGGCGGCCGGGGCCGATTTAGGCTTTGCATCGGATGACGGCTTGGGGGTTGCTGCCGGTATTGGCTTGGCGGGAGGTTCGGCGGCGGCTTTCAACAGCTGATTGGCTTTGGGGCTGGTCTGTTCGCCGAGAAACTGCTCGTTGTCCTTGCTGGCGATAGCCTGCTTCATCATTGTCATCCAGATGGGCAGGGCAGCTTTGGCGCCGGTTTCCTTTTCACCGAGGGACTCGCGGCTGTCGAAGCCCACCCACACGCCGCAGGTGATGGAGGGTGAGAAGCCCAGGAACCAGGCGTCAGTGTAGTCGCTGGTGGTGCCGGTTTTTCCGCCGACCGGGTGGTTGAGCTGCGAGGCCTGAGCGCCGGTGCCATGAGCCGTGACGGCGCGCAGCAGCGACATCATGGTGCGAGCGGTCTGCTGGCTAATGACTTCGTCGACGGCGGGCGGGTCTTCCCAGAGAGTGATGCCGTCAGCGTTGGAGACTTTGCGGATCAGGCGCGGCTTGACGCGAATGCCGTCGTTGGGGAAGACGGAGTAGGAAGCTACCTGCTCCTCAAGGGTGATTTCGACCGCGCCCAGGGCAATGGGCAGATAGGCGGGGATGTTCGAGGTGACACCGAAGCGGTGGGCCACATCGATGACCTTGTGAATACCAACGCGGGCGGCCAGCTTGAGGGCGGGGATGTTGCGCGACTCGGCGAAGGCATTGGTCAGAGTCATCGCCCCCTTGTAGTCATTCTCGTAGTTGTGCGGGGTGTAGCTGCCGAAGCTGACCGGGCCGTCGACGATGATGTCGTCGGGCTTGGCGCCCCCTTCGATTGCCGCGGTGTAGACGTACGGCTTGAAGCTGGAGCCGGTTTGACGCTCGGCCTGCGTGGCGCGGTTGAACTGGGAGAGGGCGTAGTCGCGGCCGCCCACCATGGCGAGGACGTCTCCGGTGGTGTTGTCGATGGCGAGAAGTGAGCCCTGGGCACCCGAATCCTGTTCAAGGGAGGCACGGCGGGCGCCCTCCTCGACGGTGTCGGTCAGATGCACATAGATAACATCGCCGGGCTTGATAAAGGCGTCGGCGTAGTGCTGTCCGGTCCATTTCCAGTCATCGGGCAGCAGGACCACTTCGTCGGCGCCGACGCGGGCACGAATCTCGAGCGGCAGGATGCCGGTGACGATGGCATGGACGTAGTCGCCGGGGTGGGATTTGAGAGCCCAGTCGGGGTGCTTGTAGTCCTCGATAGAGATGCCGTCGTTGAGTACGTTCTGGATGCGAGCCTTCCATCCACGGCGCCGTTCGTAGATGGCCAGACCGTCGACTACGGCGCGGTTGGCGGTTTGCTGGAGTTCGAGGTCGAGAGTGGTATCGACACGCAGTCCGGCCTCATGAACCTGTTCGGAGCCAAAGCGTTTTTCTAGCTCGCGGCGGACTTCTTCCTGGAACCACGGGGCAACGGACATCTCAGGGTGAGCGACGTGGAGGCCCAACGGAGCCTGGCGGGCTTGTTCAGCCTGGGCGTGGGTGATGACTCCGTCGGACTCCATCTCGCTGAGGACGAGGTTGCGGCGGCGGAGGGCCTTCTCGGGGCTGAGGATCGGGGAGTAAGCCACGGGCCCTTTGGGCAGTCCGGCAAGCAGGGCCGCCTCAGTGAGGGTCAGATCTTTGGCGTGTTTCGAGAAGAAGTACTGGGAAGCGGCTTCGAAACCGTACATCCCGCTGCCGAGGTAAATCTGGTTGCCGTACAGGGTAAAGATCTGCTCCTTTGTGAAGGCGCGCTCGATCTGGATGGAAAGGTAGGCCTCCTGGAGCTTGCGAATGGCGGTGCGGTCGGCGGAAAGAAAGAGGTTCCGGGCCAACTGCATGGTGAGGGTTGAGGCGCCCTGTCCGCGGCCATGTGTACGTAAGTCGTGCACCAGGGCGCCGCCGATGCGGAAGAAATTGATTCCGCCGTGGGACTCGAAGGTCTTGTCTTCGATGGAGATCACCGCCTGGCGGAGCACAGGGGCGAAGCCGTCGTAGTTGATGACGATGCGGCGCTCGAGTGCGAAGGAGCCGATATTGCGGCCCTTCTGGTCATAAAGGTCGGTGGTGGTGGAGGGGCGGTAGCGCTCAAGATCGTGAATCTGGGGCAGATCGACGGAGTAGACCAATGTGAGTCCGGCCAGGGACCCAGTGATGACCGCCAATGTTAGCAGAACGATGATCGCCTTTTTACCGGCGAGCTTTCGGCGCCTGGGCCGGAGAGGCGGCAACTCAGGCGGAAGCCGGTGGCTGCGGCCCAGACCGCTGGGTTGCATGGATTGTTCTGGGGTGACAGCCAAGAGCTTTACGCCTCGTGGGCATTTCTCGAAAGTGCGGGGGTGAAAAATGCTTTAAACCCGAGCGTAGCACGGGTCTGGTCCTGAGGTCTTCATTCTTCGGGAGGGTTGTACCACGCCGTGTAAGGCCAGTCTCCATTTGGGACGGCAGGGCGTTTGGGTATGCGGGACCGGAAGCGTGAATCCCGGGCTTAATCCCCGGGGGATTCACGGAATGGAGAGCGCTTCGCAGGCATCGGGCAAACGGGAAAGACCGGTACGGAGATTGGCTGCGGGAAGAGCTGAATCAGCTGTTCTTCGCCTTGAGAAGCTGCAGGGCCTTGTTCAGCGGCTGGTCGTCCTTGGCCGGGGTATCATCGTCGAGGTCGTCATCGGTGGATTGCCCCACCTGTACGGTGGGTGTGACGGCTTCGTCCTGAATTTTCTTTCCGTCAGGGCCCTGGTACTTGGCCACGGTGAGCAACAGGGCCGCGCCATCGGGCAGGTCGATTGTTTGCTGTACCGAGCCTTCGCCGAAGGTGCGCTCGCCCACCACGTCGCCGCGCTTTGCACCCTCGATGGCAGCGGCGGTGAGCTCGGCGGCACCATAGGTTCCGCGGTTTACCAGGACTGAAAGCGGTGCCGCTGTGAGGTATTTTGCGGGATCGGCGGTGAATGTCTGGGTGGGATATTTTTGCCCGACCAGCGTGGCCAGCGTGCCTTGATTGATGAAGAAGTTGGCAAGCCGCAAAGCCTCTTCGGGATCACCTCCGGAGGCGTCGCGCAGATCGAGCAGCACCTTGCGATTCTTGCCGGCCTTGATTTTGGCAGCGATCTCATCGATGCGGGCTTTGTTCAGGGCCCCGGGCTTGAGGTAAAGGATGGAGGAGTTCTCATATTGTTGTTCAGACAATGCGGGAACGGGGACGATGGCGCGGGTGATGGTCAGCTTGTCAGGGTCGGACTTACGGGGCTTCACCACCGTCAGGTTGACCGTGGATCCCTGCTTGCCGTCGAGCAGGAGGCGGATGACCGCCAGGGAGAGTTCGCGGGTGGACTGCTCGCCGATGGCCTCGATGACGTCGCCGTCGGACAGGTGTTCATGATCAGCGGGAGAGCCCGGGAGCACGTTCACGACAGTGGCATAGCCAAAGCGCTTGGAGACGGTGATGCCGATCTGCGCGACGCCGGTGGCGGGACGGTCCTTGAATATCTTGTATTCGGCGGGGCTCAGATAGCTGGAATCCGCGTCGAGTGATTCAAGCAGGCCGTGAAGAGCGCCCGTGGTGACGTCGCTGATATTCGGGTCGGTGACATAGTCCGATTGCACGCGCTTTAGAACTTCGGCATAGACGTGCATCTGGCGATAGGCGCCATCCTGCTCGCCGCCGGCATGCACGCCGAGAAGTCCGAATTCGCCAAGGCCGAAGCCGAGACCGAGGGCGGCGAAGACAGCCGCTGCGAGGACGAAAAACAGTCGCTGGAAGAAACGAGACACAGGCACCACCGGGGCGGCTCCAAGGGGAAGCGAGCCACTCACTCTATAGACGCAATGATAGCGCAAGCGGTGTTTTCAGGGGCAATAGAGGTTGTCAATGGCTAGAAAACGTGGGTGCTGCGCCAGTACGCCGGTATGAAGGGGGAATGGTTTTGGGAGTTTGATTTTGCGGGCATATCGAAGATTATGGATGGGTTAGGGTTGGAAACCCGGAGCGGTTTGCCTATCTTCGCAGGGAGGGCCGGTGTTTTGGTATCTCAGTTTCGGATGTTTGGAGTACAACCGCACAGGCCTTTACTGAAGCGGGCGAAACCGGGAATGGAAAACACGGCGTCAATTGGAGAGTGCGGGGGTGACCGGAATCACATCTTCGCCAAGTTGAACCGGTCTATCTTCGGGTAGCGATTTCTGCTGCTGATGTTGAGTTTGGGAGACCGCCGTAGCTGTGATTTACAGCAGATCCACGGCCGCTGGAGATGTGTCGGCAATCGATGCGACGGGGTGGTTCGAGCAGCTTGTGGAACGTAGATAGGCGGCTGGCGCGCGCGGCCCAGAGGAACTTTGGTGCGCGATCATCCCGCGGAATTCTGGTGAGTCATGTTGGGATCAGGTTTGTCCCAAAGCGCTGACGAACGCGAAATAGACTCTGCTGATTCAGGAAGCGCTGTATCCCTGACTGACCCTGTCGTCGGATCGCCTGCGCCCGAAGCTGGCAGATCGGGACGGTTCGCCCGCATCGTTCGTGGTCGCACGGTTCGCTTGCTCGCAACTGCAGTTGCGGTTGTGCTGGCATTTCTTTCACGGCAGGCCCTGGCGCGAGGAACACCCGGATTTCCTCCTTACGTCACATTTTTCCCGGTGATCGTGCTGGCTGCGCTCGTGGGCGATGTATGGGTTGGGATCTTCGCGACGGTTCTTTCGGCATTGTTGGTTTCGTACTGGGTCCTTGCAATCGGGCAATTTCCGATCAGCGAACCTTCTGCAGTCGCGGGTGTGGCGATCTTCGTGTTCACGGGGGTTTTCGTCTCGGTTGTCACGGAACTGTACCACCGCAATCGGGAGAAGCTCGCGTTGTATCAGTTGGAAGCGGCGGTTCTTAGCGAACGGAACCGGGAGGACGAAGCGCGGAAGGCAGCGGAGGCTACGCTGGGCAGCATCGGCGACGCCGTTATGGCCACAGACCGCGAAGGACGGATCACGTTTTTGAACCCGGTGGCCGCCGAGTTGACGGGATGGAATGCGGATGACGCTCGAACCCAACCGGTTCATGCGGTCTTCAAAGTCATCGATGAGCAGACTGGGGCGAGACTGGAGGACATACTGCCTCGTGTTCTCAAAGACGGCCTGGTGTTGAAGGCAGCCAACCATGCGACGTTGAAGACCAGAGACGGACGCGAAGTGGCGATCGAGAACAGCGCGGCGCCGATCTTCGATGAAGCGGGCGCCATCATTGGAGTTGTTGTAGTTTTCCGCGATGTCGCGCAGAAGCGGAAGGCGCAGGCAGAGCAGGCTGAGATGGCGGCCCTGCTTGATCTTGCGCATGACTCCATCGTGGTGCTCGACCTTGAATGGAAGATTCGATTTTGGAATCGTGGCGCGGAAGAAATGTACGGCTACTCCAGACAGAAAGCCATCGGAGAGCAGTTGTTTGACCTGCTCCGCACGTCATTTTCAATGCCACTGGCAGAGATCGAAGCTGACTTGCTGCAGGGAGGTCATTGGAACGGGGAGCTTTCACACACCGCTTGCGACGGCAAGCCGATCGTTGTGGCCAGCCGCTGGGCATTGCAACGGGGCAGGAACAGGCAAGCATCTCGCGTAATGGCAATCAGCAGCAACATTACCGAGCGCAAGCTCGCAGAGGCCGCGTTGCGCGAGAGCGAGAGCGCTTTTGCCACACTGGCCAATCTGGTGCCGCAACTGGTGTGGATGTGCACTTCGGATGGATCGAACTCCTACTATAACCAGCGATGGATAGAGTACACGGGATTAAGCCCGGAGGAGAGCTCGGGTACAGACTGGACTATTCCGTTTCACCCGGAGGAAAAGCAGGCATCGTGGGCGGCGTGGATTCACGCGATGCAGACCGGCGAACAATATCGTGTCGAAAGCCGCTTGCGGAGGGCTGACGGCATTTATCGCTGGTTTCTGATCAGGGGCGAACCTCTGAGGAACGTCGCGGGAACCGTGGTGAGATGGTTTGGCACCTGCACTGATATTGAAGATCAGAAACAGGCCGAGCAGCAGCTGCGTGCGTTGACGACACGGCTGCAGCGTGTTCGCGAAGAGGAACGCACCAAGGTCGCTCGCGATCTGCACGATCAGATCGGACAACTTCTGACGGCGATGAAGATGGACATCGTCTGGATCGCGAACCGGATGTCAGCCGAGCAAGCGGAGATACGGACCAGGCTGTCCGGAACTGTTGAGTTGATCAGCGAAGGGGTGCGGTCGGTGCGCAAGATCTGCAGCGGGCTGCGTCCCGGCGTGCTGGATGATCTCGGCCTGGCGGCAGCTATCGAATGGCAAGCGAATGAGTTTTCATCTCGCACCGGAATCGGCTGCGAGCTCTCGTTGCCGGCTGCCGAGGTGAAGGTGAATGGCGACGAGGCGACGGCGATCTTCAGGATCTTCCAGGAGTCCCTCACCAATGTGGCGCGTCATGCGGAGGCGCGCATGGTGAATGCTTCGATGTATGAAGAAGAACAGCATTTGCTGCTGGTGGTTGGAGACGACGGGCGCGGGTTCGATGAATCGCAGAGGACCGGATCACTGGGACTTTTGGGAATGAAAGAACGAGCGCAGGCATGCGGCGGCGACCTGCGAATCTCCAGTCATCCCGGCAGCGGGACGACGGTGACGGTTCGGGTGCCACTGCACCAAACATGCGTGGATCGTGAAGAGAATGCATATTCTGATAGCAGATGACCATGCCGTGGTGCGGCGCGGGCTGAGAGAGATTCTGGCCGATGTATTCTCGGCGGCGCGCTTCAGTGAAGCCGGTAATGGAGACCAGGTGATTCACGTTCTCGGCCACTCGCAGATTGACGTGCTGGTGCTGGATATCAACATGCCGGGACGCAGCGGACTAGAGGTGCTGAGCGATGTGAAGCACCTCTATCCGCGGCTTCCGGTGATCGTGCTGAGTGTGCAGCCCGAAGAACAGTATGCGGTTCGTTGCTTGAGGGCCGGTGCAGCTGCTT
>Ga0137378_10001737_pt1 | contig 18456 bp, 19 predicted proteins | sample SagtaG_21_FD_104813 | JGI IMG/M metagenome (GOLD analysis project Ga0137378, IMG submission 104813) | Vadose zone soil microbial communities from Sagehorn Ranch, Mendocino, California, USA - Sage2_L_60_16 metaG | ecosystem: Environmental > Terrestrial > Soil > Vadose zone | place: USA... | reverse complement strand
TTGCGTCACAAGCATGGGTCGGAGAACTCGTCGAGGCCGCCGGAGGCGATTTTCTCGGCGTCCCCGGAAAGCAAACCACTGCAGCCGAAGTAAAATCCCGCGATCCCGAAGTGATCGTTGCTGCCTGGTGCGGGGCTGGCGACCGGGTTCCGCTGGCAAGGATCATCTCCGATCGCGGTTGGCAACAGACTCCCGCCGCCCGTTCCGGCCATGTCTACTCGATCCGCGATGAATACCTCAACACACCTGCACCTACCCTTCTTCGCGGACTCGACGCGCTCGCCTGCGCCATCCACCCAGACCTGTTCCCGCAGGCGGAAGGAATCCGCCAAATTACCCTGGGGCCTCAGCTTCTCGCTCGCCAATCCTCCGTCTGAGTTAAGATTTCCTTGATGCCCGTCGCCAGCAGAATTGAAGAAGTGCGCAACGAGATCAGTGAATTGGCCGAGCGATCGGCCAATGCTGACGATCTCATGCGGAAGATGGTGAATCTTCTGCGGAAACGCATGCTCAAGTACAACTGGGCGGGCTTTTACATGCTCGAACCCGGCACTCAACCCCCGGTGCTTGTGCTGGGTGCTTTCGACGGCGCGACCACGCCCCACACCCGCATTCCTCTAAACCAGGGCATTTGCGGCGCCGCAGCCTCCAGTGGCAAGACCATTGTGGTTGACGATGTCAGTCAAGACCCGCGTTATCTCGCCTGCTCGCTCGAAACTAAACCCGAAATCGTGGTCCCCGTCTTCGTCCACGGAAAAATCGCCGGCGAGTTGGATATCGACAGCCACTTCCCCGCGGCGTTCACCGCCGAGGACAAAACTCTGGTCCAGCATGGCGCCGCCCTAGTCGGGCTTAAGCTGGAAGCGTCCAGCGAATGAAAGTCAAGAAGGGCCAAGCCCGTGCTCCGGAGATCGGCCGGGTCTGGCAGAATTCTCTGCCGCGCAGCTTCCGCCAATTGCGGGGTCGTGCATGAAACGTGTGGTTGCGGCTCTGATAGTGAAAGATGAGAAGCTGTTGGTGTGCCAGCGCACGCGACATCAAACCATGCCGCTTAAGTGGGAGTTTCCCGGCGGAAAAATTGAGGAAGGCGAGCAGCCTCGCGCTGCCCTTCGCCGCGAGCTGGAAGAAGAACTCGGCATCCACGCCACCATCGGCGACGAACTGGCTCGTATCAAGCACGAATATCCCAACGGCGGCATGGTGGAACTTCGCTTCTTCATTGTTCGCGAACATAAGGGTGAAATCGAGAACCGCATCTTCCGCGACGTGCAATGGTCCGAGCGCAAAGATCTGCTTTCCTATGACTTTCTCGAAGCTGACCATAAACTCGTGAAAGACCTGGCCGCTGGAAAACTCCTGTAATCCGTCGCGCTGAACCGGATCGGCCCAATGGCGTTTCCAAAAAAACTTTTGGGGACAAAAGTCTCCTCGTCAGGGGTCGTCAGGGGCGTCAGGGGTTCTCCCTATTGACTTGAATTCATGCTCGACGGATAATTCGCCCGCTTTGGCGGGATGCCTTCACCATCCTGCTCGAACCGAAGCTTTTCCATAGCTACCAGAGGAGCCTTGCGATGAAGATGAGGTTCGTGCTTCTGTCAGTAGTTTTGTCGCTCGGAGTGTTCGCATGCGGCCAGACTGTGGATTCACCGGCATCTAATCGACAAGATCTTTCCGCCTTCAATGCACAGCACGAGCCTCCCATGCTCGGCATACATTGGGCTCGGGGTTTCACGCCTTTTGCCCGGGTTCAGGGCGCAAGGAATAACCCCGACATGACCTACCACGGCGGCGTCATCATGCCGTCTACCGTGAGTGAGGCCATTTACTGGGGACCCAGTTGGGCACACTCCACTTTTGTCGGGGATAAAATTACCGGCCTCGATTCCTGGTACGCAGGTTTCAGTAACTCCAATTACGCCAAAACTTCAGACGAATACACTGGCTCCAATGGTCAGGTGGGACCAGCCGTCACTCACAACGGTCATCGCGTCGACTTATCCACCGCTTCCAATGGAAGCTCGACTTCCGCGATTGTGGCGGAGGTATGTAAAGAGATCACCAACCCGGTGCGTGACGGCTTCTATCCCGTTTACGTGGACGTAAAGCGGGGCAACGCGGGCTACTGCGCTTATCATACTTACGGCTCATGTAGTGGTGTGACCGTGCAGGTCGCGTTCTTCTTCAATCTGGACGGAGACGCAGGCTGCGATCCGCAGGACACTTCCGGGTTGCACTCGCAAGGGTTGGCGGCACTGGCCAACGTCAGCGGACATGAGCTTTCCGAAGCTCGTACTGATCCCGACAACCCTGGCGCATGGTATGACAAGAGGGGACAGGAGAACGGGGATAAGTGCGCGTGGACTTTCCATGTCCCGCTGGTTACGTTCAGCAATAGCACCCAGTGGAAGATTCAGGGAGAGTGGTCCAACCACGCTTACAACACCGGAGCAGGGTACCCCAACAGCTCAGGCCAAAAAGGATGTCTCGACGGTCACTGAGACTTCGCGAACTCCGCATAATACTGGAAAAACGCTGAATCACGCCCATCAGCATGACCGATGTGGCTGCTTCGGCGCTTTCCCGTACACCCAACGCGTAGTCATAAGGCGTGAGATCAACAGGCACGCAGTGTCCAGAACCATGCCACTGTCAGCCCAATCATCATCACCGTCGTTGCCCACGCCACCCAGTTAAACAGGCGCGTGTTCACGTACTGACCCATCAATTCTTTCTTGTTGATCAGCAACAGCATGAATATCAACACGAACGGGAGCACCACCCCATTTACCACCTGCGACAAGATTGCAATCTTGATCAGTGGTAATCCAGGCCAGAGGACCACAGCTCCACCAGTTGCGATTAACAGCGTATAGAGCCAGTAAAAAACCGGCGCCTCGCCAAATTTCTTCCCTACTCCCGACTCAAATCCCAGGCCCTCGCACACCGTGTATGCCGTGGAAAGCGGCAAAATCGATGCCGCAAACAGTGAAGCGTTAAACAATCCGACGGCAAACAGGATGTAGGCGTAGTCTCCAGCCAGCGGACGCAGAGCTTGTGCCGCATCTGCCGCATAGCGGATGTCATGATGGCCATGTACGTAGAGCGTGGCCGCGCATGCCACGATGATGAACCAGGCCACTACGTCGGTGAAAATGCATCCCGTCACCACGTCGAGGCGCGACGTCTTATATTGCCGCCGCGTCACGCCCTTTTCCACAACTGATGATTGCAGGTAGAACTGCATCCACGGTGCAATCGTAGTCCCCACCACTCCGATTACCATGAACAGGTATGCCTGATTCCGAAATGCCGCAAGCGCCGGTGGCTTGAATGTGGCAATCATGGCGTCCTTCCAGGCCGGCTGCGCCCGCACGCCCGCGATAATGTAGACCACGTAGAAAAACGACGCCGTCAAAAACACCTTTTCCACGCCCTTGTACTGCCCCTTGACCACGATCAGCCAAACAATCACCGCGCACACCGGCACGGTAACGAACCGTGAGAGTCCAAACAATTCCAAGCTGGTGGCGATGCCGATGAATTCGGTCACCACATTGCCGAAGTTGATGATCAGAATGCCAATCATCATGAAGAATGTCACGCGGAAGCCGAACTCTTCGCGAATGAGATCGCTAAGGCCCTTCCCCGTCACCGCGCCCATGCGGGCGGACATTTCCTGCACCACGATGAGAGCGAGGGTGATGGGAATCAGGGTCCAGAGGAGGAGATGTCCAAACTGCGCGCCGGCCTGGGAGTAGACCAGAATGCCGCCGGCATCATTGTCGACGTTCGCGGTAATGAATCCCGGACCGACTACGGCGAAGAAGAGCAGGATCCGGATCTTCCAACGTCTCAAGAAATTCATGCGCACATTTCGCGGACATAAAGATGAAAACAAGCGCGAACACCAAACGCGGGATGCTAAAAGAACGCCCTATCTTTGTGCTTATTCGCGAAAGGGCAGGCAGTCAGAGCCGCACTAGAATAAACGCACCTCACGACTCTGAACAAACGAAAAGTGCAAAAAATCTAAATGAAAGAAAAAGTCGAACCCGGAAGCGTTCACCCAACCGGAAGCCGGAAACCGCCCGCCTGACACCGTCCCTAGAGCTTCGCCCGCAGCATGTTGATTACGTTATCGGCGGTAATTACGCCCATCAGCTTATCCTGCTTATCGACGACCGGCAGCATGAGCAGATTGTACTTATCGAACAGTTCGGCAACTGCGTTGTCGCCCACATCCTCGTAGACCCGCACAAGAGGTAACTGAGTCAATGACCGCATTGGCGTGTGCGGCTCCGCCAGCGCTATCTTCGGCAGGGGCACTTCGCCCACCAGCTTTCCCTCCCCATCCACCAAATAAATCGTGCTGACCGCCTCCACGCCGCCCTCAAACTCGCGCATCGAGTCCACCGCGTCCTCGACTGTCGCCCGCTCTGGCAATGCGAGAAAGTCCGTGGTCATTCGTCCGGCAGCCGTTTTCTCTTTGTGCTCGAGGAGGTCAATGACTTCCTGCCGCTCCTCGGGCTCCATCTGCACCAGAATTTGTTCAGTGTGTTCCTCGTTCAGATCCCCCAGCAGATCGGCGGCCGCACCTGGATCCATCTCTTCCACAATATCGGCCGCCCGCTCTGAATCGAGCGACTCCACAATCGATTTCTGTACTTTAGGCGCAACTTCCTCGAGAGCTTCCGCCGCCACTTCTTCGTTAAGCGTCTCAAATACTGCCTCGCGCTCGTCCGGAGCCAGATCCTCCACGATGTCTGCGATATCCGCAGGATGCAGTCCTGCCAGACGATCGTGCGAAATTTTCAGCTTCACTCGCCGCGCCGGATCGGTTTCAATCAGATCCACGAAATCCCACGGGATGGTTCTCTGTGGAATCTTCCGCAGCAGCAGGCGCAGAGCTGCCACTGGCACCACTCCGCGCAGCAAGCGCCGCACGGCTCCACGCGCGCCCACGTCCACCCCGCTCACTCGTAACACGGGGCGGGCTCCCTGAGCCTCCTTGACCGCGTCCACATTCAAGTCGACGTCATTTACACGCACTACCTTCCGTCCGTTGATGTCGATTACCTGCTGATCCAGCAGGTCTCGTTCCAGAAGGAAGAATCCTTCGGTTCCGTTCGCCTCCGCCCATTGCCCCGCGCTGGTGGTGGTTCGAATGCCTCCGTTAATCGTTCCAACAACCGTAAATGGCAGAACCCGGTTGCCGTTCTTGGTCTTCACAATCAACGCCACGACGCGCGAACGGTCCTCTCCCGGCGCCAGCGCCACTTCCCGCACACGCCCTCCCGCGGCCCCCGACGGGTCATATACCGGCGCGCCCAGCACCTCGCTCAAGGCAAGCGTGGTCATGGCGTAGAGCATACCCAAATCCGACCCGAATCGGAAAGCTTTCTTATCTCACGGGAGGATTTTTTTATGATCTTAGACAGTTTGTTGCTGAATTTGGGTAGCAAAGCTAGGTTGCTGCTTTTCGAAAGCTAAGGGAACCAACTACGACTGGCCGAAGGACTTGGATGCGGACCCTGAGGAGGTCCTCAGTCCTTCACTGCCAGGCTATCGTGACTCGCCGCACACTGCCACCCGCCTCCGAACTTGAGCCAGGTATCGGTGAAGCGGCCGCGCCGGTCAAAATGCTTCCCTTTCGACGATCCCTTTTCGTGGTATGTCCCAGTCACCACCGCGACTGTGCCGTATACTCTGACGCGATATCCCTGCGACACCAGGACATCGTAGTGATAGGACCTATCCGCGGTTGTCGCCATGAGCTGCCCTTTGGTCATCAGTTCTCCGTCGGGTTCGGTAATGATAAAGTCGTCCGTCAAAAGCAACTTCAACGCCGCCGGATCGTTGTGCAACTCCGCCTGGTTCCAGGCGTTTTCGAGCGCCACGAGTTGTGTCTCGTCCTGTTCGTGCGTCGAACCCTGACCGAATGCTGCCTGGGGCCATGCTCCGACCGACGCGGCCAGCAAAATGCAGCTCAGTTTGACTATCGCACGTCTGCTGTGAGTTCTCATGAGCGGCTCCCACCGCACTGCCCGACAAACAGGCTGATTGCGAGCATCCTAAAGCCGGGACTCTCCAGGCACAAGGTCGATTGCTAAAATTGTCCTGCCCGAGGTAACCCGCTTGCTACTCGAAACCAACGAAGTCCCGGAACCGGAAGTTCACTCAACTCGAAGGTCCGCGTCCGAACAGCCCCTATAATGGGCCAGAGTGCGCCTCCTCTTCGACATTTTCGCTCAGACCCTCCGCAGTCTCTGGGCCCACAAGCTGCGCTCAGTCCTAACCATGTTCGGCATCGCCTGGGGAGTCGGTTCCCTGCTTTTGCTGGTCGGCTTGGGCGAAGGATTCCGCTCCGGCAATCGCAAGCAATTCGACACCTTGGGGGAGAACGTAATGTTTATCTGGTCCGGCCGCGCCCCGGTTGTCGAGGGAAGCTTCACCGCGCTACGCCAGTACTACCTCACCTATCGTGACTATGCGGACATTCTGCGCGAGTGCCCTAGCGTTCGCGCCGCGGCGCCGACCATCTCCCGCGGCGACATTCGCGCCGTCAGCGACTTCTTCCAGGCCAGCGGTCAGATCGTCGGCGTCCCCGCCATGTTCAACCAAATCCGCTTCCTGCCCGTCCACGAAGGTCGCTGGATCAACGATATGGATGACGCGCAGAAACGTCCGGTCATCGTAATTGGCGACGAAGTTCGGCGCACTCTCTTTAGCGGCCGCCCGGCCGTAGGAGCAACCATCCTGCTCAACGGAATCCGCTTCCAGATCATCGGCACCATCGAGACCGTCGGTCACGGCGACAACATGAACCTGAACCTCCGGAGCTTCATCCCCTTCAATACCATGCGCGAATATTTTCGCCTTACCAACGTGGGCAATGATCCCGACGTGATCTCCTTCATTAACTACCAGCCTAAGTCCCGCGCCCTGCACGAGTCGGCCAGACAGGAAGTCCATCGAATCGTCGCCCGCAATCATGGCTTTGATCCCAAGAATCCGGACGCTTTCGACGAATGGGACACGATCAAAACTGTCGACCAGGTCGGAAAGATCTTTGACGCGATGAACGTGTTCCTCGGTAGCGTCGGCCTGGTCACCCTTGCCTTGGGCGCCATAGGAATCATCAACATCATGCTCGTCGCCGTCGCCGACCGTACCCGCGAAATCGGCCTGCGCAAAGCAATCGGCGCCACAACCGCAGCATTATGTTTCAATTTTTCGTGGAGGGAGCTTTCCTCACTCTGCTCAGCGGAGGGATCGGGATCGCCTGCGCGGCCGGGCTTATGGCTGCGCTGGCGAGCGTCGAACTCGGGCCGGGATTCGATCCACCCAAGCTGGTTGCTTCCACCGCCGCGCTGGCCGTGACCGCGCTCGCGGTCGCCGGAGTGGTTGCCGGCCTCTACCCCGCCCGTCGCGCCGCCATGCTCGAACCCGTGGAAGCTCTCCGTAAGGAGTAGCAGCGCGTCCGCCGCAAATACCGGTCCAGTTGCGATTGGGACGCTGACCATCCTCACTATTGGCGTCATTCCGAGCGCAGCCGTTTTTCAGGCAGAGCAAGGGCTAGCCCTGAGCGGGCCGAAGAAGGATCCTGCGCGCATCGCCACGGTTATCAGGAATCAAACTTCGCCAGCGCTTAGTTCCTTTCGCAAATCAACAGTCAACACTCTACAATCAACCATGAACTCCACCCATGCATCGCGACCTCTTCCAGCAAGCCTTCTCCGCCATGCGTCACGACCTCCGGCGCACGCTTCTAACCATGGCTGGCATGGCCTGGGGCATCGCGACCGTCGTGCTGCTTCTGGCCTATGGCAATGGCTTCGGCCGCGCCATTCAGAATATCTTCGAGAGCTTCGGTGCCACTGCCGTCGGAGTCTTTCCCGGCCGCACCTCGCAGCAGGCTGGCGGAAATAAAGCTGGAGTTCAAATCCGCTTCACCGGCGACGACATCGAACTTCTGCGCAACAACATCCCGCTCTGCCGCCACGTGGTCCGCATGTCGAACAAAGACTCCACCGTACAAAACGGCAACCGTTCATTCACATTTCCCGTCACCGGTCTCGATCCTGCCATTGAAGAAATCTGGAATCTGGACATGGAAGAAGGGCGCTTCCTTGATGACGCCGACAACATGCGTCACGGCCTTTACGCGGTCATTGGTTCCGAGGCCCGGGACAAACTTTTCTCGGGCATGCCGGCGGTCGACGAATACATCCGGATCAACGGGGTAACTTTCGAGATCATCGGCGTCGTTAAACCGCGAATGCAGGAAGGTGACAGCGACGACAATCGCACCATCTACATTCCCTTCAATTCGATGGATGTCATCAAAGATAACCACTACCTCGACGGTATCTGGCTCGACTCGCAGGGTCTCAACCATGACAAGCTCGCCCGCACCATCCGCGAGACGCTTGGTGCAGCTCACAGTTTCAAGCCCGACGATCAGCGCGCCGTTTTTGTCTTCGACGCGCAGAAACAACTTTCACAGTTTGGCATCATCACCATGGCGCTGAAAGTATTGCTCGCTTTCATCGGCACCGTTACCCTTGGAATCGGCGGCGTCGGTCTGATGAACATCATGCTGGTATCGGTCACGCAACGTACCCGCGAAATCGGAGTCGAAAAAGCGTTAGGCGCCCGCCGCCACCACATCCTGTTTCAGTTCCTTGCGGAAGCCATGGTCATAACCGCCGTCGGAGGCGTGCTCGGAATTCTGCTCTCTTATATCGTTTCTGTTTCAGTAGGCCGTCTCACCGTTTACAGCGCCATGGCCAAACACGCCTAAGCCGGAGACATCCGCCTCATCGTCTCACCCATGATTCTTCTAGTCGCCACCACGATTCTGGCGATCGTCGGAGTCATCAGCGGCATGGTCCCAGCCATGCGCGCCGCCAACCTCGATCCCATCGAAGCCCTCCGTTACGAATAACTACTCGAGTGATCATCCTGAGCGCAGCGAAAACCTGCCCTGAGTCTGTCGCAGGGGGCCTCCCGTATTGCGAATCACCAGCACAACTGTTTCAAGGCATTTCCACTAATCCCATAACTTTCTCTTCACAAAATCCGCTCATGCACATACCCAGCCGCACCCAGAGCCGCAATTAACTCCGCAATATGCTCCGGCCCGCGCGTCTCCATAGTGATATCAATCGCCGTATCCCCCAGGTTCACCCCGTGATAAGCCCGGTCATACGAGGTCTCCACCAGATTCGCCCGATGCTCAGCCAGTATCCCGGTCAACCGGTGCAGCGCTCCCGGATAATCCGGCAAATGCACCCGCAACCGCACCAGCCTCCCATCTTTCACCAAGCCGCGCTCGATGATGCGCGCCAGCAGCGTGACATCGATATTCCCTCCTCCGACGATTGCCGCCACTCGCTTCCCGCTCAACTCAACTCGATGATTCACCAATGCCGCCACCGCCGCCGCACCCGCGCCCTCCGCCAAAGTTTTCTCCCGCTCCAGCAACAGAAGAATGGCGTTCGCTACTTCTTCCTCTTCGACCGTAACGATCTCGTCGACATATTTCTGAACCAGCGGCAAGGTTCGCTCCCCAGCCCGTCGCACCGCTATTCCATCTGCGATGGTCACGGCCGCCGCTAAAGTGACTGGCTTCCCCTCCGCAACCGCGACCTTCATCGACGGCAACCGTGACGGCTGCACGCCAATGACTCGAACCTTGGGATTTTTCTCCTTCACCGCGCAGGCCAGCCCGCCGATCATCCCGCCGCCTCCAATCGGCACCACAAATACCTCCAGATCAGGATGCTGTTCCAGCAGTTCAAGCCCCAGCGTTCCCTGGCCCGCAATCACAGTCTCGTCGTCAAAGGCGTGCACGAAAGTGATTTTGTCGGCTTCACTCTGCCGCAAAGCTTCAGCAAACGCTTCGTCGTACTTAGCCCCATGCAACAGCACATCCGCCCCATAGCCCCGAGTCGCTGAGACTTTGATCAGCGGCGTGGGCAGGGGCATGCAAATCCGGGCACGAATTCCCAGCCGTGCCGCGTGATAGGCCACGGCTTGCGCATGATTGCCAGCCGAAGCTGCGATCACGCCTCGGGAGCGCTCCTCTGCACTCAACGTCAAAAGCTTGTTCAGGGCCCCCCGCTCTTTGTAAGCACCAGTCCGCTGCCGGTTCTCCAGCTTCAGATAAACAGAGTTACCCGCCAGCTCAGAGAACGTCTCCGAACGCGTGCACGGTGAGATTTGGATAGACTCGCGAATCCGCCCCAAGGCGGTCTGTATGTCGGAAAGAGTTACCATTCGGATTTATCCAACGCAATCAGGATTGGCTGTCCATCTTACCCGAAAGCTGTGACGGCACACCGGGATGTCTCCAATCGGCGATTGGAAATGCACTCTGTTCGGCATTCAACGACCAACACTCAAAATCAACAATCTATAATTCCCTCGTGGCCGCCGACGACATTCTCACCCTCGCTCCTCCGCCCGCTGACTCCCGTGTCGCCTACGGCTCCGATCCCAATCAGTTCGCTGACCTTCGTATTCCGAAGGCGAAGGGGCCGCATCCCACAATCATTAATATCCATGGAGGCTTTTGGCGCGCTAAGTACAACCTCGACCACACCGGCCACCTCTGCGCCGCGCTCACCAGCAAAGGCATCGCCACCGCCAACCTTGAGTATCGCCGCGTTGGCAACGAAGGAGGAGCCTGGCCCAACACCTTCGCTGACATTCGCAGCGCCTACAACTTCCTCCTGCAGAACGCCCGCCAGCACAACCTCGATCCCCATAAGTTTCTGGTGATGGGACACTCCGCCGGAGGCCAACTCGCACTTTGTCTAGCCGCACACGAACCCAGCGTGATTCGCATCGTCTCGCTCGCTGGAGTCGTCGACCTTGAACGTGCTTATCAACTTCACCTCAGTAACGACGCAGTTGTCGAATTCCTCCGCGGCACTCCCGAGGAAGTCCCCGACCATTACCGCGAAGCAGACCCCATGCAGCTTTCGATCCCCAAAGCCCGTCAATGGCTGATCCATGGCGACAAAGATGACGTAGTTTCCTCCGTTTTCAGTCGGGATTACCTCGCCGCCAAACAAAAGCGCGCCGGCAAAGAAAAAGAAGACCTTCACCTGCTTGAGATTCCAGCCGCCGGCCACTTCGACCTGATCGACCCCCGAACCAAAGCTTGGGGCCAGGTCGAACACACCATCCTGCAATTGTTCGTCTGAAGCCACCTCAAGAATTCCATCGTCTCCTTCGTGGTTAAAGTAGTGTCCTTCGCGGCTGAAGCCTTTCCTCTGTGATCCTCTGTGCCCTCTGTGGTAAAAGCCCTTGTAGTACTCTCACACACACAGGAGACTTCTTTGCCCTTCGACGACCTTCGCCAATGGATGGCAGCCCTCGACCGAGCCGGCGAACTAAAGCGTATCCAGACTGAAGTCGATCCCATCCTGGAGATCGCTGAGATCACCGATCGGGTCAGCAAGATGCACACGTGGGAACAGTCGCCCTCGGCCGTCCGGCCGGGCGAAGCTCAGCAGTCTTCAGTCGCCACTCCTCGGCAAAACCCCGGAGGGCCCGCTCTTCTCTTCCAAAATGTAAAAGGCTACCCCGGCGCCCAACTCCTGATTAACCAGTTCGGAAGCGAACCTCGCATGAAACTCGCTCTCGGAGTCAACTCGCTTGACGAAGTGGCTGACCGCATCCGCGCTTTCATGGACGTGAAATCACCCCAGGGCTTCCTCGACAAACTGAAAATGCTCCCCCTGCTGGCAGAAGCCGGAAAGTTTTTCCCTCGAACCGTGCCCACCGGCCCCTCGAAGGAAGTCATCGAGCGCGACAATTTCTCACTGGTCGACTTCCCCATCCTCCAATGCTGGCCGCAAGACGCTTCGCGCTTCATCACTCTCCCCTGCGTGACCACCCGAGACCCGAAATCCGGCAAACGCAACCTCGGCATGTACCGCATGCAGGTTTTTGACGGACGCACCGCCGGAATGCACTGGCAGAGGCAGAAGATTGGAGCGGAACATTATCGGGAAGCCCTGCGCCGGGCGGCAGCCGAGGCGGAATCTGGGACAGGCACTGACCGGGTGGGGACGGGTGCTCTCGCCCGTCCGGCCGGGCAAAGCCCGGCTACTGTCCACTCCATCGAAGCCGTGCGCTCCGCTGTCGATATCATGGCGCGCAGCTCAGGCGGCTCGGTCCTCGCCGACGGCGATCGCCCCGGCGGCCGCATGGACGTCGCCGTCGCCATCGGCACCGACCCTGCCGTCACTTTTTCCGCTATCGTGCCCGCGCCGCCAGACATCGAGGAATACCTCATTGCAGGCTTCCTGCGCGGAGCCCCCGTCGATCTCGTCAAATGCGAAACCGTTGACCTCGAAGTCCCCGCGACGTCCGAGATTGTTTTGGAAGGCTACGTTCAGCTCGACGAACTCCGTACCGAAGGCCCCTTCGGCGATCACACGGGCTTCTATTCGCTGGAAGACCTTTATCCCGTCCTCCACGTGACCTGCATAACCCATCGCAAAGATCCCATCTACGCCACCACCATCGTCGGCAAGCCTCCGCAGGAAGACGCCTACATGGGCAAGGCCGTCGAACGGATCTTTCTTCCGTTGATGAAGCTCACCATCCCTGAATTGGTCGACATCAATCTCCCCGTCGAAGGCATCTTCCACAACCTCATGATCGTCTCCATCCGCAAGTCCTATCCCGGACAAGCACGCAAGGTGATGAACGCCATCTGGTCACTCGGTCAGGCCATGTTCACCAAGTGCGTCATCGTCGTGGACGAAGATGTGAACGTGCAAGACCTCGGTGAGGTGACATTAAAAGTTCTGAACCACATTGATCCCGAACGCGACATTCAGTTCACGCTCGGCCCGGTCGATTCCCTCGACCACGCCTCGCGCTTGCCAAACTACGGATCGAAGATGGGCATCGACGCCACCCGCAAGTGGGCCAGCGAAGGCTTCACCCGCCCCTGGCCCGCCGAAATTGTCATGGACGCGAATACCCGCGCTGTCGTCGACCGTAAGTGGAAGGCGCTGGCGAAGGAGTTAGGGATCGAATGAGCGGGCGAAAGCGGCTGCACTACTGAGGTATTTCTATTTCTGTGCGGTTTTTAAGTTCCACAGTGGATTCTGAACCGTTAGGAAAATTCTCTACTCTACTTGATTCTTCAACCGCTTACAAGAACACCGATTCGTCGGTAGTGGGCTACTTTGAATTTGGGCAGGGCTGTGCCAAGCAATGCAGTTCTCGTTGTATTCGACGGCACTCGCGTTGGGTTACCTCGTTACTGAGCATTCGGTTCGCGTCGAATGTCCGACTCTTTTGGTTCCAGACATATGCTTGAGCTCCGCAGGTCTGCATTTCCAGCTCCCCCGAATCGTCCGCGTGCCAGCTAATCATATAGATGGCGTGTCTCTCTGGAAGAAGTTTTGTACTAGCGCCGTTCCGAACAGAAGCCCCATCCAGAAACTCTATGTGATCAATCTTTTTCATTCCTCTTTCATCTCGAAACTTGGCTACTACCGGGTTGCCGCGTTCCAAGCGCATCAGCATCAGAAGATCGGTATATGCACCCATATGGCAGTAGTCGACAAGAGCATCGGGAATTCCATCTCCAGTCACATCCGCAATCTTGATGATGTCAATTGATCGGCTTTTCTCGTCGCAGAATTCACTACCCAGAGCGGCCTGAACCTGTGGTGTCAGCGCCTTCCAATCGACCGTCCGCTGAGTTGAGTGTTGCTTGTGCTGTGCGAAAGGTTCAAAGAGCAGCAATAGAGAGATGGAAAACAATAAAAGTGGACATTGAGCATATAAGGGGATTTCTTTATACATTACGCTGCCCTTTCCGCCCTCCGCTGCTCGTAAGATTCCCAGAGCGCCACTTAGATCATTCACATCCCAGAGGCGATCCGTGACGCCAGCGGCCATCGCTGGAAATTCAAAGTAGCCCACTACCGATTCGTCCTGCCATGATCTGATCGGCCACCTTTTGAGCAAGGAACTACTGAGCTCGTTTCAAAACCACAGCGGCAACCTGATCGGCACCGATGATTCCTTGCAGCTTGCGAAGGTCCTCGGTTCGGTCCGGCTGGATGAGTACCTTCCGCCGCACGAATTCGCGAGAATATCGTAGCTTCGATCCAATCACTTCGACCTTGCTCTGATACATGGCGAAGCCCATGTCGACCTTGACCGGATAGGAGTGCAAGTGAATAGCAGGAAAGGCTGGAGACGGTCCGGTCTGAGTCAAGTGAATGAATGTCGGTAATCTCTATACGCCGCCGGAGAGCAACGCTTCGACTAACGCCTGCCACTCGGCCCCGAGTGTGGGACGGTGGAACTTGCGCCCAGAACGCTGGTACCAGTACTCGGCATTGGAGGCCTGACCTTCTTTGCGGTGCAGGTAGGCGTGGACGGCCATGCCGTCCGCAGTCTCCAGCTCATCGACTAACGCGTGAGAACGGGTCCAGTCTCCTTTTCGATCCCACCACAGCGCCGCAAGCGGGACTGAGAGGCCTGTGGGCGGCTCCGCTTGTGCCAGGCTTGATGTGAATTCCTTTGCATTCATGTTCGCCTCCTTCGTTTTGCCCGCCTCCCTCAGTGCCTAAAGGAGCATTGTCTCGATGTTCCTCAGGGCCCGACTAATGCCGAGAAAATCGAATCCGGAGCCCCGGGGACTAAAGCCCCCGATGAAAAGAAAACGCTTATCGCAGCGCTGAAGCGCAGTGCCACCCGAAAGCTGCGGTACTGCCACCGAAAGTCTCCGTCAGCCAAGGCTTCTGCCGCCCAGAACTTCCGCCACTCGAAACCACAGTCTCTTCCAATGCATGCATGGTCTCAGGATACGCTGGATGACTTTTCCCGGAGTTTTGGAAATGTCGCCCCTGCCTCATTCGATACAAGCCGCTACAATAGGCGAGGAGATTTTCTATGTCATCCCTTGCCGATAAAACTTGCGTTCCCTGCCGCGGCGGTGTGCCTCCGCTGAGGGGCAAGGAACTTGAACAGGTTCTCAAACAACTACCCCAGTGGGCTCACTGGAAAGTGGTCAAGGAGCACCACATTACCCGCGCCTACACCTTTCCTGATTTCAAGCAGGCGCTCGACTTTGTGAACCGCGTGGGGGCGGTTGCCGAAGAACAAGGTCATCATCCCGATATCCTGCTGACATGGGGCAAAGCTGAGATCACGCTATGGACCCATAAAGTCGACGGGCTGACGGAGAGCGACTTGATCATGGCAGCAAAGATCGATCAGCTTGCCCACGTATCGTAGATCGCAAATCACGTCTCTTTGCGCTTCGATCATGATCTCGTTTCCACGCCGACTCTCACCCGCTTGGCGTTTCCTCGACGCATCGCCAACGCCCACAGGCAAGCCGGAAGCAGCATGACGAATCCGGTCGAAGTTGCCACCACGCGAGCGGAGACACCGGCATCGAGAAATCGTCCGCATACGTAGGCGCCAATCGCGATTGTGAGCATGGAGAATCCCAGGTCTGCGGCGAACACTCGCCCGCGGAAGCGGTCGTCGGTGTGCAGTTGCAGCAGCGTGGTCGAAAATACCCAGATGGTCGAGCCTCCCATGTGCGCCAGCATCACCCAAGCGCAGGCAACCCACAAGTTGCTGCTGCCGCCCAGCGCGCTGTAGCCCACGGCGACGACCAGATAGCCGAAGAGAATTCCGAGACGCAGCCGGCGGTCTTCGCGTCCCGCCCAGCGCGCGGAGACTAGCGGCCCGACGAGCGCTCCCAGGCCGCGAGCGCCCAGCAGCAGGCTCATACCCAGCATGGCCCCGCGCTCGGGATCCAGGTTTCGCCAGTGCAAGGGAAAGTAGCGATGTCCCATGACGGTGATGAGCACCCAACTGGGACCGATCATCAGTTCGCCCGACTTCGCAAACACGGTTGCCATCAACCCACGATGTCCACGAATGTAGCGAATGCCTTCGATCACCGGAGTGTAATCCACCAGATCGCGCGGGCGCAGCGGCGTAGCGGATTCGGCGTGAGGTTCGTGGAACTTCATTCCGCCGATCAGAGCTGCGGATGCGAGAAACGAGAGCGCGTTGAGGAGAAAGACAGCATCGCGTCCTAACAGAGCTGCGACCACGCCTCCGACCGAAGCACCAATCAGCAGATTCACAGACCATGTGGCCGAAGAGAGAGTATTGGCGAGAAGGACGTCATCCTTCGCCGTGATCGCTGGGATGACGGCATTGCGTGCCGGCTCAAAGAACGCCGCCATAATCGTTTCCGCCACCAGCAGCGGATACACGAGCCACACCATCGATTGCGTGCGCACCAGCAGCATAGCCAGCACAATGACGAAGCGAACCAGGTCGGCGGTGATCATTACGTGCTTGCGCCGGACGCGATCATTCACCACTCCTGCCGTAGGACCGATGAACGTTTGCGGCAAAACTTGCAGGACCAGCGCCAGCGCCACCGAACTGGCTCGTCCGGTGAACTGGAGAAGCAAGCTGTAGATGGAGAGCGTGTAAAACCAGTCGCCGATCTCGCTTACAATCTGCGCGGCCCAGAGACGCCGGAAATTGCGGTTGTCGCGCAGCAGCCGCACATAGGAGCGGAACGAGATTGATGGCACTCCGTGCTCGGGTTGCGGTTCCATGCGGAAAAGACAGGCTACAACGAAGGTGATAAGATAACAGCCGCGGAATGGACCAAGCCTGTCCGCGTCTGTTTGCTATGCAAAAATTGGCCGACAGTGCGGCTATTTGCCGCGAAGCCGGCAATAGACTGCAGTTGTTTTCCACTTATGCGGGAGACGTGGTCTAAAGCTGCGGATTTGCACGTGGTGCAAGATGCTTAATTACAACGACATAACCAAATAACTTTAGCGTTTGCCGAAAGTCTAGTTTTTGGCAAGCGTCGTGCACTGTATGGCGTGGGGGAGTTAACTTCAAATGCGTCGATTCTCGAGACTTCTGGCAACTTCGTTTCCTTTGCTACTGATCCTTTCAGGAGCGGCCATGGCCGACACCTGCAACAGTTTCCTAGCCTATACCTGCGCCACGGGCGTACATAACGGTGCGTTTATCGGCGGTTCCGGAACGCCCATCGCCTCGCCAGGCGCTGGTCTTCTTCTATCGGGCAACAGTTTCACCGTTTCCACCCACAACGGGGCTGGCGGAGCGGACGTAATTATCCTTGCGGCCTCTGCTAACGGAACACCAACTGGCACCCTGGACGGGATTCTCTTCAACAGCTTGAACAACCCCTTCCCGGAAGGCGGCGCCACCGGCGCCATCGTCACTAATTTGCAAACGGCGGGCTTCTGTGGATCGACCTGCAATCTGTCGTTTGCTTACGTTGACTTGGGTAAAGCGCTGCCCGCCAACGGCAGCATTACCGTCACCGCCAGCGGAGTAGGGGCGGGGACGGCGCTTTACGCCGAAGTGCTGAACAGCAAGGGCCAGATCATCTACATCACTGCGAACTCGGGATCAGGGATCACGGGAGGCGGTACTAGCGTCGTCCCCGAACCCGGATCACTGACGCTGATGGGAACCGGGCTGCTCGGTTTGGCTGCACAACTACGGCGCAAGCTGCGCGGTTAGCCAAGTTCACTGTTCTTTTTCTCAGACCCCGGACGGAGACGTCCGGGGTTTGTCTTGCTCGCGCCGCAACCACGCGAGGTGCATTCCGGGACAATTGATGGCTATGTCTTGCCGGTGGATGCAAATGAGTAGCAACCTATGTCTCTACGAATCGCTGCTAGGATGCCAGAAGCAGCTTTTTCTTCAAGTCTTCGGCGATCTGTCGGCCATGGAAGCGGCCGTTTTCGATGAAGATTTCGTTGGTGCGGGATCCGGCAACGATGACGCCAGCAACGTAAATTCCGGGAACGTTGCTTTCCAGCGAGATTGGGTCGCACACCGGACGGCACTGGTCCGCTGAAAGTTCGATGCCCATGCTGCGCAGGAAATCGTAGTCGGGGTGATATCCGATCAAGGCGAGCACGAAGTCGTTTTTCAAACGCACCGGACCACGCGGAGTATTGAGAACCACGTAGTCCACATCGATTTCCTGCACCGTGCTATTGAAGTAGGCTTTAATATCGCCATTCTTGATTCGGTTTTCGATATCGGGCTTGATCCAGTATTTGACGTGGTTGTGCACTTGCGACTCGCGGTGCACCAGCGTCACGCGGGCTCCATGACGCCACAGATCAAGCGAGGCGATGGCAGCGGAGTTTTTGCCGCCGATTACCAGCACATCGCTATCGTAGTAGGGATGTGGCTCGGCGTAATAATGCGAAACCTTGGGCAAGTCCTCGCCCGGAATTGAGAGTTGATTGGCGAGATCGTAGTAGCCCGTCGCCACGATCACCTTGCGTGCGCGGAAGTCGTGGATGCGGCCGGCGCGGTCGGTGGCGGTGATAGCAAAGTTGCCGTCCTGCCCTGTCACGGTCTTGATCCAAACGTATT
>Ga0137378_10001735_pt1 | contig 18459 bp, 20 predicted proteins | sample SagtaG_21_FD_104813 | JGI IMG/M metagenome (GOLD analysis project Ga0137378, IMG submission 104813) | Vadose zone soil microbial communities from Sagehorn Ranch, Mendocino, California, USA - Sage2_L_60_16 metaG | ecosystem: Environmental > Terrestrial > Soil > Vadose zone | place: USA... | reverse complement strand
TATTCGGATGATTTGCGGCAGAAACTGTTGGAGGCCTACGACCAGGGCCAGGGCAGCCTGGCGGAGTTGGCCGAGCAGTTTTGTGTGAGCCTTGGCTGGGCTTGGAAGATTTCCTCTGCAAGGAAGCGTACCGGTCGGACCGAGAGGGCGAGTTATCGTCCCGGTCCCAAGTGCCGGATCGACGAGCAGGCTTTGGCCGGGCTGCTGCGCGTCCGAGCAGATGCGACGTTAGTTGAGTTGCAGGCGGACCTGGAGAAACAGTCCGGCATTCGAGTCAGCACACAGCACCTGTGGCGGGTGGTGAAGCGGATGGGCTTCCGTCTTAAAAAAAGTCACTCCACGCCCAAGAACGGGACACGGAAGAAAACCGCAGGCGGCGGGAAGCGTTCGTCGAAGCCCTCCGCGCCATAACGCTGGAGCACCTGATTTTTCTGGATGAAAGCGGTGTGTCCACGCAGATGACCCGCCTGTATGCGCGGGCCACAGGTGGGTCTCGTATCGCCGAAGCCGCGCCCCACAGTCAGTGGAAATTCTGACCATTCTTGGCGCCATCAGCACCCGTGGCTTGATCGCCACCATGACCATCGAGGCGGCCACGGACCGGGAAATCTTCCTCGCTTATTTGGATCAGGCCTTATGCCCGCAACTGAAGTCCGGCGATGTGGTGGTGATGGACAACCTCAGTTCGCACAAGGTCAAGGGCGTGCGCGAAAGAATCGAGGCAGCAGGTGCAAAGCTGCTTTACCTGCCGCCTTACTCGCCCGATCTGAACCCCATCGAAAAGGCATGGGCCAAGCTCAAGCAATTGTTGCGCGCAGCCAAAGCGCGGACCAAAGAGGCGCTGGATCAGGCCATCGCCGAACTCCTTCCGCGCATCACTGCAGAGGATGCAAAAGCTTGGTTCCGACTCCCCTTTTCCGCTCTACAGCAATAGGAGAAACGCTCTAGTACTACAGTTGTAACTAAGTGGCAGGAAGCAAGGCGCCTCGTTTTCGGTAGTGGAAGAACTGTGCGAGAAATTGGTGCCTCCTTCTCCAATCAGACCAGAGCAGGAGATGTTCCAGATTTTGCCAGCCGCGCCACAGCCACAGGGCGAGCAGATGGCGGATTTCGGGAACGCTGAGAGGAACCTTCTTGAGAGAGGTTTTTTTTCTCCCCTGCACGCAGTACCGTCAACACTGCCAAGGCCAGCATGGCCAGAGTGATATGCCGATACCAGCCTTGCCAGTGCCGGACTTCGTAGTGGTCCAGGCCACACTCGCCTTTTGCCATCTGGAAAGCGATCTCAACAGCCCAACGCCGGCCAGCAACAGCCACCAGGGTCTTTAAGGTGCTTTTCTGTTTGGGGGCATAAGTGAAATAGAAAGCGTACTCGGACTTTGCGTCCAGACTGCGCCGCACCAGCAAAGTATGCTGCCAACCCTCATGCTCCGCCCAGCGCACCAAGGCCCAATCGTAGAGTCTCTCTCCCTTCGCACCTTGGCCGGCAGAAAGACGTTTCCAGACGCGCTTGGGCAGCCTGTTCGCGATCTCATCCACACGATGCTGGCGCATGTCCAGCTGCCATAACCGTTGATCTGCTGCTACTGCCAAGACAAAAGGCTGGTGACGTTCTTCCAGCCAGCGGCGCAGCTTACTGTCACGGCCATAAACCTCGTCCCCTGCTACCCAGCCGCAGGGCATCGCTGCCTTGAAAGCACGTTCCAGCATCTGCTTGCCCAACATCGGCTTGGTCGCAAAATCGACCTCTTCGGGGATACCGGCGGCCCGGCAGCGCGGGCCATCCTCGACCCAATCCTGGGGAAGATACAACTCGCGATCCAGCAGTACATAGCCCCGTTCGCTGGCATAACAAAGAAACACCCCTACCTGGCTGTTCTCGATCCGTCCCGCAGTTCCGCTGTACTGCCGCTGAACCCCCGCAGAATGGATGCCCTTTTTCAGGAACCCAGTCTCGTCCAGAACCAGTACTGCATCCGGGCTGCCTAGTGTTATGTCCCATAAATAACCTGAATAAGTAGCAGATTTGCGGTATGGTAGAGCATGTCGATAGGACGGCCTCTGTCTGCTGTGGCATTGACTGCGGAGGAGCGGCAGCAGTTGGCCGGTTTTGCCGCTTCGCGCAGTTTGCCTCATGCCCTTGTTGCTCGTGCCCGGCTGGTGTTATGGGCCGCTGAAGGCGTTGCCAACCAAGAGATCGCTGTATGTCTTGGCTGGTCAAAAGCTACCGTAGGCAAGTGGCGGCAACGCTTTGTTGAGCGCCGGCTGGTTGGCGTCTATGATGAGCTTCGTCCGGGCCGGCCGCGCTCGGTTTCCGACGAGCAGATCGCCGTTTTGTTACGCCGCACCCTCAAGCAGAAGCCGCCCGCAGGAACCCACTGGACGGTCCGTCTGGCCGCAGAGGCGAACGGTCTTTCCAAGTCCTCCGTGCACCGGGCCTTTCAACTGTTCGCCTTGCAACCGCACCGTAGCAAGAGTTTCAAGCTCTCCAACGACCCGTTCTTCGTGGAAAAAGTGCGCGACGTGGTGGGCCTTTATCTGAACCCGCCCGATCATGCCATCGTGCTGTCGGTTGACGAAAAGTCGCAGATTCAGGCCTTGAATCGCACCCAGCCGGTATTGCCCATGGGACTTGGGTACGTGGAAGGAGTGACTCACGACTATGTCCGCAACGGCACCACTACTTTGTTTGCCGCCCTCGATATCGCCTCTGGAAACGTGCTCACCGAGTGCAAGCCCCGCCACCGCCATCAGGAGTTCCTTGGGTTTCTCAAGCGCATCGACGAAGCCGTGCCCGCAACCTTGGACGTACATCTGATCCTGGACAACTACGCCACTCACAAGCACGCCAAGGTGCGCGTATGGCTGGCCGCAAGGCCGCGCTTCCATCTTCACTTCACGCCCACCTACTCGTCCTGGCTCAACCAGGTCGAGCGATGGTTCGGCCTCATCACCCAACAGGCCATCCGTCGCGGATCATTCAAAAGCGTCAAAGAATTGATCGCCAAAATCAACCAGTTCGTCCAGCACTACAACCGCAACTCGAAGCCCTTCGCATGGACCGCTACCGCCGACTCCATCTTCCAAAAACTCGCCAGACTATGTTCACGTATTTCTGGGACATAACACTAGTACTACTGTGTTATAAACGCCGAACTCCACAGAAGGGGCAGAGGCAGAGCTTGCGGAGCAGTGAGCGGGCCAGGACGATGCGCAGGGTGGCGATGGAGTGGGGATTATGGCGCTGAGGACGGACGCGAGCCCCGGGGCCGGAAGTGCGGTGGAAGTTCGGTGATTGATAGTCCAAGATGCCCGGCGCGGGCCGAGGGGGAAAAACGGCACCGCTCCGCCACCAGGAAGCCATACGCGGCGATGGAGAGTGTGGCGTGATGGTGAAAGCCGCGCCAGCCGCGTCCTTCAAAATGGCCCAGACCGAGTTCCTGCTTCAGTTCCTCGTAATCGCGTTCGATGATCCAGCGTTGTTTGGCCAGAGCAACTAAGTCGCGCAAGCGGATGTTTTCCGCCAGATTCGACAACCAGTATTTGCGCGGTTCGGTCTCTCCGCGGGGCCACTCGATGAGCAGCCATTCTTCCGCATGCGGTTCGGTCCGTTTGTGGTCGCGATGCGCGGGGCGTATGCGCACGGCGGCCAAGCGGGAGCGCAAGGGGCGGCGTGTGCCTTCCCGCCAGGTCACATCTTTCCATACTTTGGCCGGCAACCCCAGCGCCAGTTGTTTGGCCGATACCGGCGCATGTTCTCGATCGCGGCGCAGGCGGTTGGCGGGCCGACCACGCCCGCCTTTCCAGGGTACGGGTGGCAACGGCTGGGTCCCCGGCGGCCAGACGGTGGTGGTGCTCTGGATGCCCAGCACATAGCTCAACTCCAGTCCGGCCACAGCCTGACGGAAACCGGTGTCGTTGCCGTAGGCCGGATCGGCCAGCACGGTTCCCTGGGGAATTCCGTCGGCCATGGCTTGGCGGATCTGGCCGAGCGCGATCTCCAGCTTGGTCTCGAACAGAACCTCCTTGGGTATCCGGGCTTGTTGCCTACGCTGGCTGTCGTTGGACCAGGCCTCAGGCAGATACAAGCGGTAGGCGATGGGCAGACTGGCCTTCCACGTGGCCGCCGATAAGCTGACAGCTACCTGGCAGTTATCCTGCTTGCCGGTCTGCCCGCAATACTGTCGCGCTACGCCCACCGAATGGGTCCCCTTCTTGGGAAGCCCGGTGTCGTCAACGATCCAGGCCACAATAGGGCCGGTCTTCGTCATCGCCGGGAGCACATAGGCACGCACGCAACCTAACAGGGACTCATCACTCCACGGAGCATCGGCCACCACATGGTGCAACGACTGGTGCATGCGCCGCACGTTGTCCGGGGCCAGGCGCGCAGCCATTGGTTCGACCGACTTGCGTTCGCCGGGTAGCAGCAGACCGGTGCAATACAACCGTAAGGGAACAGCGCGATCCGCATGCCCCGCAGCTTCGCTCAGACGATCAAGGTAGTCCGTCAAGCGCTGCTGCCGGGCGCCTGAGGTTTCGCTTGTGGCGCTCATGACCACAACGTACAGGCATAACTCCGCAGCAACACAACTATCGTTGCGAATGGTATCAAACTTTATAACACAGTAGTACTAGGAGCTTACTTTTCTGCCTGGAAACCACGTGAGTTGAACGTTGGTGGTGGTTAGCGTCTGCTGCCCAGGCAAGTAGATAGGCGCTTTGTAGTGCTCTGATATGGAGTGACTCTGTCAACCTCTGCGCATCCATGGGGTTGTTTTTGCTGTTGCCGTTGTTTTTTCCGTTTTACGAGGACAGGGCCAGCAGCAGCCGGGGCAGGTATGAGCGACGATTGATCAGTCTGATATTCGCGGGTCGGAACCGCATAATCGTGATCCGTCGGGAGCTGCCTCTGACTAAAGTCGCGAGTCCGGTATCGGGAACCGCGCCGACCTGCTGGCGGTCGCTTCCCCAGATCAGCACGGGGAATAACGGATTGGGATAGGCTCGATCGAGATTAATGACCGTCGGGGTCCCTCGGCTACTTGTGGCCGTATGTTTTCCGGCGATGGTGCCGCGGACGGTTGCGCGTTCTCCAACGTGCTTCGCTCCTTCAGACGCCGGAATGACATGGCCGAGCGAAGTGGTCTGAAACACGGGCAGGGCTAGCAAAAGAAGGGCTTTCACGAACTCCTCCATTGGTTGCGCCCAAATCGTAGCACAGGCTGATCGCCAACTTGGCCTCTCGCCGTCGCCACATGCTGAGGACTAGACATGGTGACGCGATCCACGGATGATGTCTATTTCGGTTTGCTCCCTGCGATATATCACAGGCTACAGTTTGCTGTGAGAAATAGGTCGGAAGGTCGAGATTTTCTTCCAGCAAACTCAAAATGGAGCATTCGGCCTAAAACAGCGATTCTGCCGTCCGGCTCTCTGCCTCAATCACTGCTCGACATGGCTGGCGCGTGTTGCGATCTCCACGTGTCGAGGAGCATGATCGAGAGCATGCAGGAAATCCTGGCCAACACCGATGACGCAAGCAAGCCGCGCGGAACTCCTTACTGCACGGTCAACTTCCTCAAATTGATCAGAACTCCGTAATCGTCAAAGCTCAGGTCGATCAGATCGATAGCGGCCGCTTCCGAGCGACAGCCGCCGGCAAACCCGGCCATGGTCAGAGCCCGGCCGCGAAAGCCGAGAAGATTGCCGGGGCAACCGCGGATCAGGCTTCGCACCTGCTCGGCGATGAGCGGCGCTTTCCCGTGCTGCGCGATTCCGAGCACCCGGTGCGATCCCTTCCACACCTCGCTGACCACGAAATGCCGGCTCCACGCGGGAGAATCCGAAAATCCTGCAGCGAGATGCGCCGCGGTGATTGCGGACAGACGCCGCGCGGTTGTCGCTGGGGGCAGGTAGCCGCTGCAATGGGCGAGATAAAGAGCGACAACCTCCGGCCGGGAAGGCAGCGACGGAAGCATGTGTGTACTACAGAACTGTTCAAAATCACGGAAGTCTCTGGCGTAGCCCTTGCGCGTGGAGGGACTTTTCGCGGCCCGCTTAAGAATTGCGCACGTGCGATGAGTTCCTGCGATTTCCCCATCGTTACAGAAGAGATGAAATCCGTTTGTCTGTTGCTTTCCTTTGGGAATGCTGAATGCGGATGGGCTGAAATGCCGGCTTGCTCTGCAACGAGATCGCACTGCTTGGATCACGATTTTGTTCTCGTAACTGAACCACCAGGATTGGCAGGCTTCCGGAGAATGAAATAGCAAACGGTGAAAGAGCAGATCACCGTCAGCGCGGCTTGAATGGACGGGCGAAAGCAACCGAACCGCGAGAGCACCTCGACTCGCGAAAAGAACGGGCCTGAGCTGGACCGCGAACCTCTGCGAACAATCATTTAACGATGAGGCTGAGCCCGCGGGATTTCGGCAGGTTTTCGGGGCGGCGCAAAAATCTTGAAAATAGTGCACTCCTAGACGTTATGCCGTCAGCCGCAACAGCTGTAACCTACTGCTTCGTGGCCCAAATTGGGCTCCGGAGAAAGGGGCGCATGAACCAAAAAATCGTTAAAAGACTGCTTTACAGCCGGAAACAGGCTGCCAGTCTAGGACACATCTCCAGGGGAGAGATGGCCGCGCGCGGCATTGGCGACCGCGTAAGATCAACCACCAAGAGCTCGAGCGCTTTGCGTGCGGAGAGCAGCGCAGGTCAGTCGCCGAGGATCAGACCACCGTAAAAAATCCCACCGGACAAACCAAGGGGAGGAACACCAATGAATGATCCGAAGATACCTGCGGCATCGGGACCGCCATCCGAAATTGAGCGTGTGAAACTGATGCGCTTCCGCGAGTCGGCGGAACTCGTTTTCAATTACTTCGCAATCGTTTATGAGCGCAATGGAGAAAAAATTACCTGCGCCATCGTACGTCGGGAAGCTAAAGACTCTCCGTTCCCGATGGCACTGGGAAAGGTCATCTCCTACCTGCATCTCGAGCTTTTCTCCAAACACAAAATCACCGAAATCGGCTGGGTAGAAGTCAGGTTCGGGCTAAATCTTTCACACACCCTCCTTCACGCGGTGCGGACGGGCCGGTGTGAGTCCGCCGCTTCCACCGTAGTGTGGGCCGAGGCCGATCTCAGGACACATGAGTATTGGGTTGAGCGGACCCGGGTCGCAACCGACGTCCTATTGCGGATCGGGGGCTGATCATGGCGTCCTCGAGTCTTGCCGCAGAAGGTGGGGAGGCGTATAGCCTCCCCTCGGCCGTGGCTTCCATCACGAGCAGCATTGAATCCGAACAAGATTGCGAAGTAAATCACGCGAATGACTTGGCTCGCGCGTCGGTCGAGAGAAATGCGTCGAAGAAGCAAGAATTAGTTGGCGACAACCAGATCGCAAGAATACCGCGGAAGACCGGCTGCCCGAGTCATCTGGCGAGATTCAGAGAGCATTACCCGCTGAGCGAGCCCATCGTTCCGCTGCCCTATGCTGCATTAGACGATCCGCACTGGTTCACGACTTATTCCGGCTACTTGCTTCGCCACCTTCGCGACGGGCAAGACGCCAGGGGATTCAAGCTCCTTCCCGCCATGCAGGCTCACATTTCCAATCGGATTCGAGAGCTCGACCAGACACCCGTAGGGAGGTTCTTCGAGGATTCGGTCGAAATTCGGGGACAACGGCTGCCGCCTTGACGCTGACCGGTGTGCGCAGGGAGCGCGCAATCGAATTGAGCAGGGCTCTGCTCAGGCTTGCGTCCCGCAATCCGTATTTGGTGAGGCAGGTCGTGATGGGTTACTGCCACTCGGTATCAGTGCGGATGCGCGTGGTCCTGACCGACGATGCGGACGCCGATTTCGGGCGCAAGCTGCTGAAGCTCGTAAAAGAACTCAATCTGCCGCAACTCTCCGCGAGAATCATCGGATTTAGCGTTGGAGACGAACAGGCGAATCTGACCACCTGGTTGCAATTACTGGGACTTTCCTCCAGTACGGACATCAAATCGGAACCGGCGCATAACAGCGATAATTCCGCAGCTTTGCGTCACGTAGGCATCAAGTTGGTCTGCGGAAAATCGAAGCGGGCCAGCCGGGAATTTCATGAAGTGATGATGGTGGCCGCGGTAATTGAGCTCTGGAAATGTGTGACCACATCGATTCCGTAAAAGCTATCTCGAGCTCGGAGCTCCGTTACCGGCGGCCGGCCGCCTTCGTCCATATTGCGTCCCGCACCTTTAGCTGATCAGGCCCTTCGCCACCTACTTCTCACCAGGGCCGTTCAGAATGCTCGCTCTGGGATTGAAGAAACGGTCTCCCATCCACACCCCACTGCAGAATATCCGGGTTCGAACGAACCTCATTGCGGCAATCGGATGCACTCTTGGCCAACATATAAGGCAAGACGCGATTTTCTGCTCCAAATTCACGTGACCGTTTCATTCCACGCTGTTACATGCCAATTTGCGTCTCTGATTGTGCGGAACGACGGATCAAGGGGCAACCGCGTCGGCTGGGTTGAGATCGGTTCGAACCGGTCTTGGTTAACAATTCAGCCGTCGAGCAACTAATGAATGTCACTCGTGGATTCATCGTTCGGGAGATGGCTACAGGACAGCCCGGGCGGTCTGAATTCGACGAAGTTGTCGCACCGCTTCAACAGCCCGGGATCTTCGGCGACACTCGTTCCCTCAGAATGCGATAGGAGCGGTCCTACCGCCAACGATTTGACTTGTTCGAAGAGACCTTCCGGATCGTGCTGGGCGCGTTGGCGGAAGTCGACCAGGATCTCACTGATGTAGTCACGATCTTCTGCCTGCACTAAATTGCGCCAATCCGGGTCGACGAAGATGCGCAAATGCCCTTCTCGAGATCTCAGCATTAGAACGATTACATTGCCGTCAATGGATAAAGGGCCGGCGTAATCCTGCTGCCTGTATTCCAAGGCGCAGAACGGAACCCGCCGCCGGTCCTCCCCATTGATTATCATCGATTTCAATCCCACTTGTTCGACGAAGAGAATCAAACATCGTCTCAATCGCGTTGTTGATCAGACGCGCCTTGGAGAGTGTTTCTAGGGCTTCGGCGAATTTGCTCAGGGCCGGGACAGTCTTCCAATCCTCCGGCAATCCCCGTGCTCGCAGCCAAAGCTGATCTGGATCAATGCTCGCTGTTGATTCCCGCAGGGTCGTGACTAGTTTCGAGGATACATCGGGATATGCCCGCACATCAAGGTAGCGTGCGGCTTTGAAGTGAACTCGGCATTCGCCTTTGGGGCCACCAAACATGTGCCCGTGGTCGATAAAGAACGCATCCAAGATGCCGTTCGGTTTTTGGTGGAAGATGGCTTGGCGGTTGTCGGCATGGCCAGCGCAGATATCCAGCAGCCACGCGAGCCAGAAGTCACACAGGTTGCGCACTCGCTTGAAGCTGTTGCCGGGGAGAATCTCAAGCAAACGGCAGTTTTCTCCGCACAAAAATCGTGAGCCAAAACATAGGCCTTCTTCCGGCCGGAGTTTTCCGTCGGCGGTTTCGATCCAGCAGCCTGGATTCTCATCGAGAAAGGAGCCGGTGACCAGTATTGGCGTCCATGAAGGCACGGGTAGATTGCAGAGTCGGTACAACTCGGTTCCCATACTTTCGTTGAAAGCAAGGTTGGGCCCCTGTAGATTGTTGTTGAATTTTACGACATACAATCGGCCGTCATTGGCAGCAGCGAGAATTGGTTGTGATCCACCGCGGAGTTTGCGAATGTGACGAGTGAGTAAGACAGGCACATTTTCAGAATAAGACATCTTTCCCCCAGGGCAACTATCCAAGGTGGAATCTCTGAGTGCACATCCTCTTTTGGCCTGTCCTCTCAAAGAACCACAAGTACGAACGCTGCGTAAACGCATTCACGTCCAAACTCCGTAAAGCCACACAGTAATCGGCCCCCATGCTCGGATGGCATGTAGTAACCAGCTACTTTTGCACAGAAGTGATACAGTGACCATAGTTACCACGCCGAATCATGTCAACCGGTAGATTCCCAAAACTCTAATTTTCTGTGGGATAACACACCGTCTTGTGACCGCGATCACGGGATTAAAAGGAAGAGAGTATAGATACCGGAATAGGCCTGCCCGCTTGCCATACAATCAAGCACCCACGACGTCTGGTACTCAGATCGCAAAGATGCGGAGTGGCCAGCACGCCAAACAGGATTCGGCCACGCTCTTCGAGCAGTAAAATCCATGGCGATCGGCAGGATTTTGTTTACCAATCCATATCTGAGTATACGTATCCCAATTCTGCTAAGGCGAGCCTCTGCTTCTGATACCGGACTTTAGCTTCTTGGATACTTTCAAACAGCCAAACATCGGGCACATTCCAGACGATGGTTTTTTGCGCATCGTCCCATCGGGCGTGAGCCTGCCGGACATAAAAGGCAGGTTTCGACGACGAAATCGGAAAGGCTAGAACGCAGCTCGCAGTCAATCAAGCGAAGCTCGAAACATTCCATTTCGCCTAATTGGTCTTCACAATGCTCGATTCGTGAGAGTATCTCTTGCATCGCTTCCCCCTGTCGCCTGCTGGCTCCGCACATCTTGCTGCCTTTCGCACCGCGGGAAAATAACTTACTTTTTGAGCACTGTACGGGTTCCTGGGGCACAAGATTGAATACGAAAATCTGAGGTTATTATCGCGTCTGGCCGAAACGCGCTGGGGTTGAGAAGACAATTTTCCACTACACTTCCCTCCATGAAGAGTCTCTCGTCGTCGACTACGAGAACTTCGCGACGGTTTCTCTGAAACTACGTGGACTCTGCTTTTGTCTTCGAGGGCTCAATCTGATTGCAGAGAAACTCATCCGTAGCCTACATAGGACCGGATTGAATTTCATGCATCAGCAATTCTCCAAGGTGATGAGTTTACTCCCAGTCCCTCCTTGTGCGCGAAACCGGGGTAGCAAATCGGATAAAGATCGTAATGGTATCTCGGAGATATTTCAACTGCTTTGGTCCGAGGCTGCCAAACAGTCGACCTATGTGCGCCGAGAGTGGAAGCATGCGTTGGCCCTTCATCGCCCTTTCTTCATCCCTCCGGTGTATTGGGATAAGCCGATGCTTTCCCCACCGCGCGAATTGGCTGACATTCATTTTGTTGCATATCTGGAACTCCAAAGCAATGATCTTTGAGTCCCCGACGGATCTGACTCCGGTGCGTGCACAGGGCCCGACTGGACCGCATCGAGCAAGTCGCACGCAAGTGGCAGTGAATCGCAGACGTTGCTATGGTCTCGCGGAATGATTAGGCGGAGACAGGACAATGTCCTTCATTCAGTGGGCGACTTAACGCGCCACTCCCATACATCAATTCACCTCGACTCTTGGGACAATACCTAACTTCGGGCTGCTCACCGCTGATGTTTCTCGGGCTCGGTCGACCTACGCGGATACGCTCCAGCAAAGCCAGTGTGCATAGCTTGGCAAGATGATAGCGCACACATCCCAAAGTCTGAATCAAACTTGAAACAATCGCGCGCTGTCGAGTAAATGGTTCATTAGTAACCACTATTAGGCGCTGGATGTAACTTAGAAAGCGGTTTCTAAGCCTAGCTCTTATTACGGAGGTAATTTGAGACACCCTGCTGATAGCCATTCCTGGAAGGAAAAAGACGGCTTTGTAGCATGCTCGGGCGATACATCGGGTCATACGACTGGGACCAGCACCCTTGACGAGAGGTCACACCGATTCTTGGAACAAACAACCTGATACCTAACGGCAGGTACGTGATCACAAGCGTTACTGTGGACTGGTTATCGACGATCCGGGTCGGTTCAAAAAACAGCGGCCAGGATATGCGACAGTACGCCAGGAACAACGGAACCAACCAGCGATGGACGTTGAGTAACCTGGGCAACAACGTCATTACACTGACTAGCGGAGCGAGCGTTGACATTCTCTCTCCGATGGCAGCACGAGTTCGGCCCAATGCGTGCAGATAGAGGCGGGCAGAGGGGGACTCGTACGATGCTTCACCTTCGCAGTGCGCTTTGCACCAGCTTTATAACTGCTCTATTGCTATTAACTCACTTGCGTGGCCAGTCGACTCAAGCCCTTAGTGAAGCGAAGAAGACGGTGGCAATCGCGACCGGGACTTCGATTTCTGCGGGGATTCACATCGATGATGGCCACATGACTGCCGCGCCATCGAATACATCGAACGCCTCCAATCCATCCAAGGCAGATTCATTTCAACCCTCATCGATTTTTGATGCGGTGACCAATTCAATCAAACCAGTCACTACTTCTATTGAAGTGCACAGCATCCAGGAAGAGCTGCAGACCAGTTCGCCGGAACCGTTGCAGGCGGGCGGCGAGGACGTTTTGAGTACTGCAGGGACTTACGGCGATATTTCAAGGTATCTTCAAGTCTTTCCCGGGGTCGTACCCAGTAGTGATCTGAGCAATCAGATTCTTGTTCGCGGCGGGCACCCGATGGAGAATCTGTTTTTTGTAGATGGGATTGAGCTTCCCAATATCAATCACTTAACAAACGCGAACACCACCGGCGGGTTCGGACCAATGATTGATGCCGCTGTGATCCAAGGGCTGAAAGTGTACACGGGAGGCTACGATGCAAAATTTCCGGAACGTCTTTCATCTGTTACCGAATTTCGAACTCTTGATTCCCAAACATTCAAGGGACACGTGGAACTGGATTTTGGCATTCAAGGTTTCGGTGGGCTCGCTCAGAAGCGAGTGCATGGCGGTGATTTGCTGGTATCCGCTCATCACGGCTTGATTAACCTAGTAAGCAGCAACGTCGGAATAAATGGTGTGCCATCCTATACGAACGAATTGATACGGTACCGAAAGAGCGATCCTTCCGGAGATCGCTTCTCACTGCTCAATGTGGCCGGTTGGGACTCAATCGAGATCACTCCATGTGCATCCGATCAGGCAGAAACCAGCACGATTGAATCCAAGTACCGAGGCTGGCGCGAGACGACCGGAGCCGAATGGCAGCGAGTTTTTTCGCAGCGTTCTTTCGGAATTATGAGCGTCAGCGATTCAGAACAGATGGAGCACATTCAACAAGAGGACCAGATTGTAAATCCTCTTAGGGTTACCATTCTCTATGCAGCATGTCCACTCCCCGATCGTGAGGTTCAGAAAATACCCGTCTATAAGGAGGCCTCGAATAACGCATTCAGCACAGCTAAGTACCGCTATGAATGGGCCAACCCCCGAATGGCGCTGACGGCCGGCACTTCCGTGTGGCTACAAAGGCCGCACATTCAGGTTGAACAGCCTGTTGGGGCGTTCACCCCGTATTCTGACGTTGCAACCCGCGCAGATTCGTCCTCGTTCAACAGTTACTTCTCTACCGGAGAAAGTGGAACGTATACGCAGTTGCTAGTACACGCGATGAAATCCCTGTCACTCAGTGCGGGGGGAAGAATGCAGACATTCGCGCTTGGTAGCCACACGACATTTACAACCCGTTTGAGCGCCAATTACCAGTTGGGTGAAGTGTCTGGTATGCACGTAGCATATGCGACCTATGCTCAGTTGCCCCCATACTCATACCTACTGGCATATCAGCAGAATCGTTCGCTGCGGCCGATGCGGGTAACCCATGCGATCATCGGGATGGATGCCAAATTCATTCGGTCTTCAGACATTCGTCTCGAGGCCTACAACAAAGAATACAGCGATATCCCAGCGTCGACTGAGTATCCTGCGGTAACGCTGCACACCATCGTGGACATGATCGGTGAACAGTCCGTGTGGCTTCCCATGAATAGCAGCGGGCACGGTAATTCCTCTGGCATTGAGCTTTCGGACATGACCCGATTGGGTTCTCGCTTCCAGATGCTGGCGACGGTGGCATATTCACGAGCCAAGTTCGCCGGAACTGACGGGATTCGCAGGCCGAGTAACTTTGATTTCCCATGGATCATCAATGTCGCAGGTGGCCAACACTTAGGGCACGGGACGCTCGCTTCGGGGAGATATGGATTCGCGACCGGGCGCCCCTTTACTCCATTCAATCTTTCGCAATCAGTAGCTCAGAATCGACCTGTATATGATCTCACCAAGGTGAATGGACCGCGTTCCCCTTACTATGGCCGACTAGATGCACAAATAAACAAAGAGTTGCTCATCCGGGGACTGCATCTGGAACTCTATGCTGGGGTCGATAATATCCTGAATCGATCCAATTTGCTTTCTTATGCATGGATGCCACGATACGAACTCCGCAATCCCAAAAGGAACCCTGTCGGGATGCTGTGGCAAACGCCGATCTTCCCGAACTTTGGTGTGCGTCTGATCGTAAAGTGATGTGTCGTTATAATGGGATCACGCGCCTCAACGTGGAGAGTCCTTTCGTAACCCTTGGAATTCGTTGGACAAGAGTTAGCTGTCAATCATGTCGCAATGCCTATATCGGTCAACTCTTGACGCGCGAATCGCGGGTAGGGATCGAACTCGTCCTGCGGTGCACTTATCTACAAGTCCATATCCGAATAGATGACGCCCATTTCCACGAGTCCATCTCGTCTTGCCTTATAGCGCCTCTGTGTTTCTTCGTAAGTTCGGCACTCGTCGTGTTCGAAGCCATCCTACATGACTTGCTTGTCGATTTCGGACCATGCAGCGTGAGCTTCACGAACAATGAAACGGTATCTAATATGTCAGTCGAGTTCATCTAAACGGAGTTCTCGGTTATGGACATCTAGTACTCGGGACCCGTCACTATAAAAAGTGAGCGAAATCACAGCCCTTTGTGATTAGTTTTCAAATCCACATCAGATTTTCCAGCTTACAACTTTTGTGCATTGACTTCGTAATCTCTAAGGAATAACGTCGCTTACTTACCTGTGCAAATCTGGGACAGTTACTCCCTACCATCGGGTATGGGGAACGAATCTTGGCAATTTGGTTTGGACAGGAAGTTGAATGGGACGTTCGTTCAACGGTTCTCGTTCATTTATGTTCTTGGAGTCATCCAATACTGAACGATTGACCCCGAGAATTACCTGCCGGTTTCGGTATCGGACGACTGTCTTGGGGGGACGATGTCAGCCTTGGGGGAAAAGCCTGCATTTCTGACGCATCATATCCGCAATCTTCGTGGTGATTCACAGCCGATTCTGGCCGAGGCAAGTGACGGCCTGCTTCATGTCGTCAAGTTCACAAACAACCTCCAGGGTCCCAACCTTCAGTTCAATGAAAGCATGGGAACGGAACTATACCGGCTGTCGAACCTGCCGGTCCCTTGCTGGCGGCCCTTGCTGGTCACCCGCAAGTTTCTCGATAAGAACCCTGCTTGTCGGATCGAGACCCCATACGGGAATCTCCGCCCGGCGGAGGGCCTGTGCTTCGGCTCACGTTTCCTTGGAAGCTGCAATATCCGATTACTTGAGATCATCCCCCAAAGCAGCATGAAGCGAGTTGGCAACCTCACTGACTTCTGGATGGCTTGGCTGCTGGACATCTGCGCCGGACACGCAGACAATCGTCAAGCAATATTCCGCCAGGAAAACGGCCTCCTTGATGCCATTTTCCTGGACCATGGACACATGTTTGGCGGGCCCAAAGGAGATCGGCGGCTTCCGTTCGAGGCATGCCGCTATCTTGATCGTCGCATCTATGCCGATATACCCTTCAAGTACGTAAGCGATTTGCGGAGAATTGCCGTCAATCTTGATACAGACAAGCTCTGGAAGGTAATGCAGCAGCTTCCTGCTGAATGGAAGACCGATTCAGCGGTTGAAAAGTTCGCAGAGTGCCTCGACGCCCTCTCAAAGCCATATCTTATCGAAGGCGTGCTTGAGACGATCGTGGATGCTCACTGTACGGCAATTGAAATCAATGAACGTCGACACAGAGGAAATACCGCAGAATTGGTTTCGCGCTCTACAATACTGGCCCGGGGAACTAGGCAATTACTCGCCGTGTGATGAGAACGTTATCATTTTCATTTTCTGGTCTGAGGCCGGAACTTTGAACATATGTGTGCACCCGGACTGGCGGCGGATCGTAGGTGAGACAGACCACAACTATGTCAGTGAGATTCTGAGCGACTTCAAACAGCGCGCCAAGTCTGATCCCGCTGACCTCTTCAAGCAGGCATCATCGCTAGTCCTTGGACCACTCATCACGCACACTGTGAGTTCAACTCTCACGAACTATCAGCGCCTTTTTAATCTCTGCCGTGGTTTCGTCGAACTCTAGCACTGCGCTCAGGTTAACCGGGCGACACTTTGACTTTGAATTATGATCCGCCACGCACATGCTGAATGACCGCATCCTGCAGCTATGGCGACATCGAATCGCGACGGCTTGTAGCATCTTCCCTTGAGAATTACCGTTCACGCCAGCGGAGATTCCTTTTGAACTCCTGGAACTCGCTGGTCAAGAGTTAACCGACAATCATGTCGCAATCGCCCAAGAACGGGACAGGGAAGAAAACCGCAGGCGGCGGGAAGCGTTCGTCGAGGCCCTCCGCGCCATAACGCTGGAGCAGCTGATTTTTCTGGATGAAAGCGGTGTGTCCACGCAGATGACCCGCCTGTATGCGCGGGCCACGGGTGGGTCTCGCATCGCCGAAGCCGCGCCCCACAGTCAGTGGAAGATTCTGACCATTCTTGGCGCCATCAGCACCCGTGGCTTGATCGCCACCATGACCATCGAGGCGGCCACGGACCGGGAAATCTTCCTCGCTTATCTGGATCAGGTCTTATGCCCGCAACTGAAGTCCGGCGATGTGGTGGTGATGGACAACCTCAGTTCGCACAAGGTCAAGGGCGTGCGCGAAAGAATCGAGGGAGCAGGTGCAAAGCTGCTTTACCTACCGCCTTACTCGCCCGATCTGAACCCCATCGAAAAGGCATGGGCCAAGCTCAAGCAATTGTTGCGTGCAGCCAAAGCGCGGACCAAAGAGGCGCTGGATCAGGCCATCGCCGAACTACTTCCGCGCGTCACTGCAGAGGATGCAAAAGCTTGGTTCCGACTCCCCTTTTCCGCTCTACAGCAATAGGAGAAACGCTCTAGATGTCTCCGCCGGGTACCATACCAGCGTCTGCAAAGGTCGAGGACCGTCGGTTGAGATTGGTTTGCCCGGCGACGCGGGTGGCGCCTGGAAGCTGCGCGATCGATCATATTGCTCGACTATCTTGAGTCCCACGGAATAAAGACCCGGCTTTTCCGCGAATTCGAAATTAAAAGATGGCGCAATTTGCGCACTCGCGCTTCTCGATCCAAAGGACGCAACTGTGAACAAGACCGTGAAGCGAAGAAATTGGCGCGCCATTTTAGCCCCTTGCCCCCGATGATAAGAGAACTTTACCAGCAGCGCCGCGCAAATGCGCTCGTCTGCTCAAGTCGCCCTGGTTGCCTTTTTAGCGCGGCGAACCAGTGTGCATTTCTGGTCAGGGTTCCAGTCGAGTCACCGATCGCGAAACTTTAGCGGACCTTTGTACACATATGGCCGCCAGACAGTTGATTGATAAGCTCTGACTCACCTCGTCAACGGAAGTGACGTCCAGAATCAGCTGTTCACAGCCGAGAAAGAAACTCTGCTTGTAGCGATCGTTGAAGGTGTTGACCGGGTAGAATCTCTGATTCGCGACCGACTCGCGGCTGTCGAAGTTGTGAACAGCGTGAGGGTGTAGGCATCAGAGTGACGGATCACTCAGCGGGCGCGTCTAAAGGCCGCGTTGCTGATTTTGAAGTAACTCCCGAATGACATCCTTCCTCTACTCAGTTTTCTGCCTGTTGAGGCGGAGATTTTGTTTGACGAATTTTCGTCTGTGCCGGGCAGACAAGCGGCGGCTCATTCGAAAATTCGTTACAATCAGGGCATCAGAACTTAGCCGATTGCTGGGATTTACTCCCTCCTTAGCGCCTGCATTGGATCGATGCGCGCTGAACGGCGGGCCGGCAGCCAGCATGCAATCAATGCGACTGTGAGCAGCAGAGCCGCTACCACGAGAAGACTTCCGAAATCAGTGGATTGAATTCCATAGAGAGTGGTGTGCATCAGACGGCCGAGGCCGTATGCACCGACCAAACCAATGAAGATACCGATAAGCGCCATCCGCATCCCCCCGCGAACGATGAGGGTGACAACCTCGCGGCGCGTAGCGCCGAGCGCCATCCGTACCCCGATTTCGTGGGTGCGCTGTGCGACGGCGAAGGCCATGACTCCATAGATTCCCACGGCGGCAAGCAGCAGCGCAATCGAGGCGAATGCGCCAAACAGGAACATTTCAAACCGATCGGTGGACTGCTGTGCATTCACGACCTGCCGCATGTTCTCGAGGCGTTCGATAGACAAGCCGGCCCCCATGGAGGCAACGGCGTTGCGGAGGCCGGGAGTCACAGCCACAGGATCCACGGCAGTGTGAACTGCGAAGGCAACAAAAGGAAGCCCAATCTGCCACAGCGACACAAACATCT
>Ga0137378_10001734_pt1 | contig 18462 bp, 12 predicted proteins | sample SagtaG_21_FD_104813 | JGI IMG/M metagenome (GOLD analysis project Ga0137378, IMG submission 104813) | Vadose zone soil microbial communities from Sagehorn Ranch, Mendocino, California, USA - Sage2_L_60_16 metaG | ecosystem: Environmental > Terrestrial > Soil > Vadose zone | place: USA... | reverse complement strand
GGACATGGAAGGACTTAAGCGCTGGGTCCGCCCACAGCTCGCCGGTTATAAACCTCTTTTTGAGGCCGTCGAAGCTGTCGGATACTTCAACGCGAGCGCTTGAGCGTGAGTGGAGGCGCGGCGCAATCGTTGAAAGCGGCAGTCCCGGGTTTCCCTTCGATGTGCTTGATGCCAACCTGGCGTGGAATCCTGAAGCGGCTGCGCTCTACGAGCGCGCCGTTTCGTCGCAGTGGAACGCCGGGACAGACATTCCCTGGAAGACGTTGCCGCGCATCGATCCCGAGCTGGAGCAGTGCGTGTGCCAGCTTATGACATTTCTCGCCGAAAACGAGTTCGCCGCTCTTTATGTTCCCGCGAAGTGGATCCCCAGGATCCATCCCCATTTCGTCGAAACGATCATGTTTCTGTCGACCCAGATTTGCGACGAGGCCCGGCACATCGAAGTTTTCGTAAAGCGCGCTTCGGCAAACGGCGACGGGCTTCAGTTCTCGTCCGCATCAACCGAGCGTTCGCTGAAAACCCTGTTGGATCGTGAAGACTTTCTGGAAGCCAGTTTTCTGTTGAGTGTGCTGGGTGAAGGCACGTTTCTCGATCTTCTCCGGTTCATAGAAGCATACGCGCCGGATCCGGTAACCGCAGAGATCGCGCGCCGTTCGCGCATCGACGAAGCGCGCCACGTTCAGTTCTCAATCGCACACATGAAACATGCAATCCAGTCAGACCCGGATTTCAAGCAAAGACTTGCCGCTGCGGCGCGTGAGCGGGCTGCATCACTGGCTGAAGTGCGAAGCGTGAATCCCCTGGTCGAAGAGTCGCTCATTGTGCTGGCTGCCGGTGGCCTGCAGCCCGAGCGATTGCCTGGCGGCGTCCGTGCGGTTCGCGGGCTATATGAGACGATGCATGAAAATCGGATAAAGCGGCTTCAACAGATCGGGTTCTCTTCCGAGGATTCCGAACACGTTTCCCAAAGCCACACGCCAAACTTCATGTGAGTATCGAGCATGGTAACTGTAGCGGCGGTCTATGACCGCCGGCGATGTCGCAAGTTGCTGGACTGTCGGCGGTCATAGACCGCGGCTACAGCCTCCTCGCAGAGGAGGGGATACAATAGATTGATTATGAATTTCAGGTTGGTGTCCTCCTATTCGCCGCGAGGCGATCAGGCGACGGCGATCGATCAACTCGTGCGTGGATTGGGCGATGGCGAAAAGCATCAAGTGCTGCTTGGGGTGACCGGTTCGGGCAAGACGTTCACCATGGCGAAGGTCATCGAGAAGGTGAACCGTCCGACGCTGGTACTCGCGCACAACAAAACGTTGGCGGCGCAGCTATACCACGAGTTTCGAGGATTTTTTCCGGAAAGCGCCGTCGAGTATTTCGTCAGCTACTACGACTACTACCAGCCTGAGGCCTATATCGCCGCGACCGACACCTACATCGAAAAAGAATCCACGATTAACGACGAGATCGACCGTTTGCGGCTTTCCGCCACGCGGTCGCTATTTGAACGGCGCGACGTGGTCATCGTCGCGTCGGTTTCCTGCATCTACGGTTTGGGATCGCCTGAGGCTTATTACGGCATGCTGTTGATGCTGGAGAAGGGCCAGCGTATTTCACGGCGCGATATTCTGTCGAAGCTTGTTGAGATTCTCTACGAACGCAACGACCTCGACTTCCGGCGCGGAACGTTCCGTGTCCGCGGGGACACGGTCGAGGTGCATCCGACATACGAGAGCATCGGATTTCGAATTGAGCTGTGGGGAGATGAGGTTGATAAGCTCAGCACGTTTGATCCTCTGACCGGCGATGAACTGCGCGTGCTCGATCGCCTTACCGTTTATCCCAAGAGTCATTTCGTCATGCCGCGGCCGCGGATCGAGCAAGCGGTCGAATCGATCAAGACCGAGCTTACCGGTTGGGAGGCGTTGCTCGAACGGCAAGGACGCTTGCTTGAAGCGCAGCGGGTTCACCAGCGAACGCTTTTCGATATGGAGATGGTGAAAGAGGTTGGCTACTGCCACGGCATCGAGAATTATTCGCGGCACTTCACAGGCCGCATGCCCGGCCAGCCGCCGCCTACCTTGCTCGATTACCTGCCTCAGGATTCGCTGATGTTCATCGACGAGAGTCATCAGACCGTCCCGCAGCTTCGCGGTATGTATCATGGCGACCGCTCGAGGAAGGAAAACCTTGTCGAGTATGGTTTTCGCCTGCCTTCAGCTCTGGATAACCGTCCGCTGACATTCGAGGAGTTCGAGAGACGGACCAATCAACTGATTTACGTTTCAGCGACGCCGGGTCCCTACGAGTTAACCAAAGCCGGCGGAGTGGTGACTGAGCAGGTCATCCGCCCAACGGGACTGACGGATCCGGAAGTCGAAGTCCGTCCCGTCCGTGGGCAGATCGATGATCTGCTGCACGAGATCCGCAAACGAGCGGAAAAGAATGAACGCGTGCTCGTGACGACGCTCACGAAGCGAATGGCGGAAGATCTCGCGGAATATTACACAGAAGTTGGTGTGAAGTGCCGGTATCTCCATTCCGAGATCGAAACGTTGGATCGCATCAAGATCCTGCGCGGGCTGCGGCGGGGCGAGTTTGACGTGTTGATCGGCATCAATCTCCTCCGTGAGGGATTGGATCTCCCCGAGGTTTCTCTGGTTGCGATACTGGATGCAGACAAAGAAGGATTTCTAAGATCGGGCGATTCGCTCATTCAGACCATCGGCCGGGCCGCCCGCCACATCAACGGACGCGCAATCTTGTACGCCGATATCTGGACCGACTCCATGAAACGCGCGATTGACGAGACCAACCGCCGCCGCGAAATTCAACAACGGTTCAACGACGAAAACAACATCACGCCGGAGAGCATCATCAAACCCGTCGATATGACACTCGTCGCGATCGCCGAAGCAGACTATGTCAAAGTACCGGAGGAGGAGATCGAAGAGGCCGTGATCGACGATCCGGGAAGACTCGCCGAAACGATCGCCAAACTCGAAGCCGAAATGCGCGATGCCGCAAAAAAATTCGAGTTCGAGCGCGCCGCCGAACTGCGCGACAAAGCGCGAGAGTTGCGCGCAAAAGTGCTGTAAAATCCACCAGTATGAGCCGGATTCTAGCTTTGCTTTTGTTCGTCAACGCCAACGTTTTCGGCCAGGCTGCCGCAGGCAACGAAAAATACGATCAAAAGCAGTATGTCGATGCGGTCAACGCATTCGAAAAGATTCCACCCGCCGGACGGGATGCCGGAATTCTCAACAGGCTGGGCATTTCTTATCACCTGCTGAAGCAATTCAAAGCAGCGGAAAATGCCTACAGAGCAGCTGTCTCGAAGGACCCGAAGAACACCGATGCGCCAAATAATCTCGCTGCGCTCTATTATTCGCAGCAGAGATTCAGCGATGCCGAGCGTCAGATACGCCGCGCTATCGAGAAAAGTCCGGACAACGCGGTCATGCGCCTGAATCTACGTGCCGCGCGGTACGCCCGCGAGAACGCCAAGAGCGCTCGCGACGCGGCGAACGCGATTTTAAACGACAACCCGGTGCTGATCGAAAAACGCGACGGCGACCTGCTTCAGGTTCAAATCCTCATGCCTCGGAAAGATCTCGAGGAAGCGACACTTCATGAGAGGCGCGGCGATTCATTCTTCGCGAGAAAGATTTACGAAGAGGCCATCGTGGAGTACGGAAAGGCGGTTGCCCTTGACCGTTACAATGCATCCGTATTGAATCGTTTGGGTCTGGTTTATCATCAGAGCCAGAAACTTGCCGAAGCCGAGCGGTACTATCGCGAGGCGTTGAAGCAGAATCCCTATTTCATTGAAGTCCTCAACAATCTCGGCACGGTTGAATACGTGCGGAAAAATTACGACCGCGCGCTCGAGCAGTACGAAAGGGCTCTCAAGATTCGGCCGGAATCGCCGACGATTCTTCTGAATATGGGAGCCTGTTTGTTCGACATGAAGCGATATGACGAGGCGTTCAAGGCGACCCAGCGCGCGCTGGAAATCGATCCTCGAGTCCTCGATCGCACTTCGGGTTTCGGCACGTTAATTCAAACCTCGCGCAGGAATGATCCCACCGTCAGTTTCTACTTCGCGAAAATCTACGCTGCCCGCGGAGAGAAAGAGCTGGCCATTTCCTATCTCAATCGAGCGTTGGATGAGGGATTCAGAGAATACGACAAAATCAAGTCCGAGCCCGCGTTCGTCGCTCTTGCACAGGAAGAGGGTTTCATCAAGATCATGGAGCGGATCACCGCCGAAGCGACCTCCCGCTAGACGCAAGCCTTCAATGGAATATTTGGATTTCGCCATCGATGTCGCCCGAGCGGCCGGCGATGTCTTGAAGCACTACATGGACCGGGAGAAGCAGGTTGTGCTCAAAGGACGAGCCAACCTGGTGACAATCGCGGATAAAGAAAGCGAAGCGCTCATCATTCGCCGCATTCTAGAACGATACCCGGCGCATGCCATTCTCGCCGAAGAGTCCGGCCTTTCGGGCGCCAATGCCGGCGATGAGGGGAAGTGGATCATCGATCCCCTGGATGGGACAACGAATTTTGCCCATCAGTTCCCCTTCTTTTCCGTCTCTATCGGATTCGAGAAGGCCGGGGAGGTCCTTTGCGGCGCCGTCTACGACCCCTGGCGCGACGAAATGTTCAGCGGCGCACGCGGGCTGGGGTCGTTTATGAACGGGCAACGGCTTCGCGTTTCAAATATTGACAAGCTCGGCAGCGGCTTGATCCTTACGGGCTTCCCTTACACGATGCGCGAGAAAATGAAGACCGCCATCAGTCAATTCGAGAGCTTCCTGTTTGAGAGTCAAGCTGTGCGCCGCGCCGGTTCCGCCGCTTTGGATCTGGGCTACGTTGCGCTTGGACGTGCCGACGGTTTTTGGGAAATGGACCTCCATCCCTGGGACACCGCCGCCGGTCTTGTGATTCTTGAAGAGGCCGGCGGCCGCGTCACGGATTTCGCGGGCAACCCCTTCTCGATCTACGGAAAACAAATCGTCGCCTCCAACGGCCGGATCCACGACGAGATGGTCTCGGTGCTTACGCGTCTGCCATCTTGATCACAATCATGGTCCGATCGTCCTGGGGACGCACGCGGCCGATAAAATCGGCGAGGACGGCACTGATAGACTTTACGATGTCTTTGGCAGATTTTTCGTGATTACTGCGAACGGTTTCGGCAAGGCGCTTCAACCCGAATTCTTCGCCACCATCATTTCTCATCTCGACAACACCATCGGAATAAAAAACCAGAATGTCGCCTGTCTGTAGCGGCAGTTCGGTTTCCTCATACGTGGAATTCGCGAAAAGGCCGAGGGGAATGCCCCCGATGTCCAGAAACGTGGGTTGGCCGGCACGCACCAGTAGCGGATAAGGTAGACCGGAATTTGCCAGATTGATGATCCTGGTTTTGGGTTCGTAGATCGAATACGTCACTGCGATATATTGACCTTCGACAGGCCGCTGGAAGAGTGTTTTGTTGACCAACTCCAGCATCTGGCCAGGAGGGTACTTCCGTCCGGCTCGCGTCCGGATCACACCGCTGGCAAGCGCGCCATAGAGCGCTGCCGGCGCACCTTTCCCTGCGACATCACCTAGAACGATCGCGAGACGCCCGTCATCGAATTGGATCCAGTCGTACAGATCACCGCCGAGTTGGGCGACCGGCTTGAAAAGGACCGCGGTCTCGAGCGCCGGAATCGGCGGAAACTCATCGGGCATCAATTGACGCTGGATCTCTCGCGCGATCTTCATCTCGCGCGCCATGCGGCGTTCATTGTGGGCCACGCGTTCATAGAGTTCCGCGTTCACCAGCGCCGATGCGATGCGGGATGCGAGCGTCATCAGGAAGCGCTCGTGGTATTCCGTGAAATAGTTCACCTGTGTGCTTTCCAGATCGACAACGCCAACGACTCGACCCTTCGATGTCAGGGGCACCACCAACTCCGAACGTGTCTCCGTATGAACATTCAAATACCGTGGGTCTTTTGTAACGTCGGCAATGCGCAGCGGCGTGTTTAGCTTGGCAGCGGTGCCGATGAGACCAGTACCCACGGGCAAAACGAGTTTTTGGTTCTCGCGTTCATTGGATCGGATGACGAAGGTAGGTCTCAGCAATCCCTGTTTTTCGTCGATCAGGAAAATTGAGAACGTGTGGTAGTCGATCTTCTGCTTCACGGCCGCCGCAATCTTGTGAACCAGCTCGTCGACCTGGAGCGTCGATCCCATATCGAGGCTGATGTCATACAACAGCGCGAGCAGTTCGCGGTTTCTGCGTTCGCTCTCGTACACGCGGGCGTTTTCAATCGCGATAGCGATTTGGCTCGCCAACAGACTGAGCAGCCGGCTCTGATCCTCGCGGAAGTAACGCGGTTCCGGACTCTGGATATCGAGCACCCCCACGACGCGATTCTGACTGATCAGAGGCACAGCAAGCTCGGATCGGATATTTTTCACGGCCTCGATGTACCGCGGGTACGTTCTGACGTCGTCTACGACGACGATTCTTCGTTCCATGGCCGCGGTGCCTGTGACACCATTGCCGATCTTGATGCGGAGGTTCTTGACCACGTCCGGCGAATGGCCGATAGCGAATCGCAGGTAAAGCTCCTGTTTTTCGTAGTCGACGAGGAATATCGCGAAGGCATCAAAAGGTACGATCCGATTTGTGAGTTCTGCAATCTTCTGCAGCAACTCGTCCAGATCGAGAATCGACGTGATCTCGTGATTGATCTCGACCAGCGTCGATACAAATCGTGTCGCTTCAGGACTGATTGCTGCGGGATCCGGCTTCACAGCTTGCTGGCCTCTTCAATGATTTTGATACCTGAACTGGTGCCGAGCCTCGACGCCCCAGCCTGCAATAACTGCAGCGCTTCCGCGTATGAGCGAATGCCCCCAGCCGCCTTGATCTGAATTTCAGGAAGCAAACTCGATCGCATCATACGCACGTCTTCCACCGTGGCGCCCGACGGGCCATAGCCGGTGGAAGTCTTCATGAAGTCCGGCTTCACACGATTGGCGACTTTGCAGACACGCACCTTTTCATCATCCGTGAGATAAGCGGTCTCGATAATGAATTTCGTCCGGACGCCGATGGTTCGTGCCTTGGAGGTGAGGTATTGCATTTCCTGCTCGATCGCTCTGTCGTCTCCCGATTTCAGCGCGGCGATGTTGATGACAAAATCCGTTTCATCGGCTCCACGCGCCGCGCTGGCTCGCATTTCGGCTTCCTTGATTTCCGTGTATGTGACGCCGAAAGGAAACGCGATGACGGTTGCGATTTTCACTCGCGACTCTTTCAAGATCTCACGAGCCATCGGGACGTACGATGGAAAAACGCAAACAGCCGCCATTCCGTATTCGATCGCCTCGGTGCAAAGGCGGCGAATATCGGTTGTGGTCGCGATAGGACGCAAGAGAGTGTGATCGATATGCCGGCCGAAATCAGATTTCATCTAAAACACGAATATCGGGAAGATTGCGATACCGCTGCGCATAATCCAGACCGAAGCCGACGACAAACTTGTTTGGTATCTTGAATCCCACGTAATCGATCGGGCGGTTGTACTTCGACTTGCCCGGCTTTTCCAGCAGGGCCGCGACGCGAAGCGATCGCGCTCCCCGGCCCAAAAGAATGTTGTAAACATGAAACACCGTAAGTCCTGTGTCCACGATATCTTCAACAATAATGACATCTTTGCCGCCCACGGAAATTCCCAGGTCTTTTTCAATATGAACCGTACCCGACGTCGTTGTTGCGTCGCCATAACTTGACACTGACATAAAATCTACTTCGACGGGAGTTTCCAACGAGATGGCGCGAATCAGATCCGCAAGGAAAACGAAGCTGCCTCTCAGAATCCCAACGAGGGTGACCGGCGTTTTCAAGTAATCGTTGGAAATCTGGCGGCCCAGTTCCGCAATCCGGCGCCGGATCTCTTGTTCCGTGATGAGAATCGTGCCCAGCGCCGTCTTCATCGCGCAGTTAGTTTATGGTATAAACGCGGCAGATACCAGCGAGGTCGCCACAATGGCTAGAACGGCAGTCGTCGGATTGGCGCTTGTTTTATTCACCTTTTGTGCTTCCGGCGCCCAGGTTTTACCGCAGCAGAGAAACCGCGGAGTTGACCTGGCGATTCGCGGAAAAGTAGTTATCGGCAACGGCGGTGACGTCGGGCAACGCGTTGAAGTGCGACTCGAAAAAACGACGATGCAGGTGGTTCAAACCACTTATACCGACGGCGGCGGTGGTTTTGAATTTCGCAATCTCGCTCCCGGTTCGTATTTCATCTCCGTAACAGCCGACGGTTATGAATCGGCGCGGCAGCAGGTCGAGGTGTTCAACAACTTCGGCGCCTCTAACGTCACGATCTTTATCAGTAAATCTGCTGCAGATCCGCGCTCCCGCCTCTCGGGACTGGATGCCGAAGATCGCGATGTGATCGACATCAGCCAGATGAAGGAGAACCTTCCTAAGAAAGCCGTCCAGGAATATGAAAAAGCGATAGAGGAGAAGAAAAGAGGGAAGCTGGAAAATGCCATCAAACTGCTGGAGAATGCGGTTCGCCTCGCGCCGAATTTTTACCACGCCCATAACGATCTGGGTAGCCTCTACCAAAGCTTGAAGCGATACCCGGAGGCTGAAAAGGAGTACACGCGCAGCCGTGAGTTGAACGCGAAGAGCGAGAGGCCCTTGGTCAATCTCGGCAGCCTATACATTGAAGAGGCCGAACTGGAAAAAGAGAATGCCGAGTTAACCGGCCGGATTCTCGATCAGGCGTTGGATGCCCTCGAAGCTGCCGTAAAACTCAATCCACGTTCTGCGCCGGCATACTTGCTGCTTGGAACTGCAAACTATAAATCTTCTTTCCTCGAAGAAGCCGAAGCCGCTTTCAAGAAGGCCCACGATCTTAATCCGAATCTTACCCGGATCCATTTGTGGCTCGCGAACATCTACGTAATGCAGCACAAGTGGCAGGAGGTCATCGACGAGACCGGCACATATCTGAAGGAGAATCCTAACGCTCCCGACCGCGCCGCTGTCGAAGACATCCGCGACAAGATCGCAAGGGAGCATGCGCAGTAATTGAATACCCAAGAGCTTCGGCACTCGGCACGGCTCATTTGGGAGGCCGCGCTGAATGCAGCGAATCCTGCCACATGCATTGGAAAATTTCTTCAACTCCGTGACAAGGTCCTTATCGCCGGGGGCAAGGAAATCGCGATTCGCGGCCGTTTGATCGTCATCGGCGCCGGTAAGGCGAGCGCGAAAATGGCGCAGACTGCCGAGGAAATTTTGGGCAGCCACATCAGTGGCGGGCTTATTGTCACGAAGTATGGCCACGCACTGCCGCTTCAACGGATGCGGCTTGTTGAGGCCGCCCATCCTATTCCCGACGGTGCCGGCGTTCGCGCGGTGTACGACACCCGCGAGTTGCTCCGGGGAGTGAGCGAGGATGACATCGTTCTTGTTTTGATCTCCGGGGGAGGTTCGGCGTTGTGGCCCGCCCCGGCCGGGGGAATCACGCTGCAAGAGAAACAGCAAACAACATCTCTTTTGCTGCGCGCCGGCGCCACGATTCGAGAACTGAACGCAGTGCGCAAACATCTGTCCGACATCAAAGGAGGACTGCTCGCCAGGTGGGCATCTCCGGGACGCGTGATTTCGTTAATAATGTCCGACGTCATCGGCGATCCCATCGACTTTATTGCTTCCGGACCTACGGCTCCGGATACGACGTCATTCTCCGACGCTCTCGCCATCGTTCAGAAATACGCTCTCGATATTCCGGACGCTGTGCGCGAAAGATTCCAGGAAGGCGCGCGGGGAGCTATTCCGGATACACCTAAACCTGGGGACCCGGTCTTCAAGAAGGTTGATAATCACGTGATCGCCAACAACCGGTTGCTCGCCGATGCGGCCGCCGATAAAGCGCGCGAACTGCGTTTCAATACGCTGCTCCTCGGGACCGAGCTTGAAGGAGAAGCGAAGGATCTGGGCCTCTTCTTCGCTGCAGTCGCCCGGGAAACAGCGCGCACAGGAAATCCTATCCAATCGCCCGCCTGCATCCTGGCTGCCGGTGAGACCACGGTGACTCTCCACGGTAACGGAACCGGAGGAAGAAATCAGGAAATGGCGCTCGCGTGGGCGATCTCCGTCGCGTCGCGTCCGTTCTCATCACAAGCCTGTTTCGCCAGTGTGGCGACCGACGGCAGCGACGGTCCAACAAGCGCAGCCGGCGGACTGGTTGATCCATTCACGTGCTCACGCGCGATCGAACTCGGATTGATGCCTCAGAATTTTCTCCGCTCCAATGATTCTTTTAATTTTCTGAAAGCGACGGGGGATCTCATCATCACCGGTCCGACGCAAACGAACCTGATGGACCTGCAAATCTTGCTGGTGGGATGATGTTCGACAAGTGGATTGGGATATGCCGGATTGTTCAACATTCCGTTGTGAACGGCGTTGAGACGTCCGAGCAGATCGCCGTCCGGCATCTGATTGACTGCCAGTGCCGGCTTGATGATGTTCAGTTTTGTTTTTGGCATTGTTGTGTTCTCCTTTCGTTTGGTTTTAGAGAGACATCGCTGGAGGCTGTGCGCATTTCTTGAGGTTTCGCGCTATCGGGCTCACGCTTCGCGCCGCGCTTGCGCTCCGCGGACCGCGTGAAAAACAGGGGTCGACACAAGACAGTTGCCCGGTGCAACTGCCAAGAGATCATCGACTAGAGAAGGGCGATCGGCCTTCTCCCCTAATCCGCAAAAAATTTTTCCGAGATTTAGTTGAGTCGAATGACGCGGCAAAGGTGATCCATGCAGCCGCGTTTTTAAGGTACTGCGTGCTCCGGTTTAGTTCCGGCCCCTAGTATGGAAATCGCTTGGAACCGAAGGAGTGGACAAAACGTTTTTCTGCTGGCGCGATAGGTTCCATACCATCAACATGTTGCGGGAAAAATGTTTTTATATTTTGCACGATTTTTCGGCTCGAAGACCGTCCCGAGCGGAGTGGACGTGCCAAATTGAAGATCCGGCACTCCCTGAATTGTGCGCCCTCGCTGGATTCAAAATCCAGCGCTCCCTGAATCGTGTGCCTTCGCTGATTTCAGGACCTAGGGCTCCCTGAATTATGCGTGCTCGCTTCATTCAGGATCTGGCGCCCCCTGAATCGTGTGCCTTCGCTCAATTCAGGACCTGGGGCTCCCTGAATCATCCGTGCTCGCTTCATTCAAGTTGCGGCGCTCCCTGAATTGTGCGCCCTCGTTTAATTCAAGATCTGGCGATCGTAGACAAAGCGTGGGTGCTGCGGTACGATGCCGGCAAAAAAGGAGCAGGGACGAGCGACGGCCGTTCCTGATTTCATTTGATGAGCGAACGGATTTTGAGCCGTACATGATCAACTCCCCCGATGATGCCTGCGACCTGTTCAGGTGAGCCGAGTCTTTCACAGAACGGACACCGCATGATGCGGATTGTAGCTTTGAATCGGCGGAACGGTGATTCCGAAACACTGGAAACGCTACGGGATCGGATTGCGTTAACGACTCCATCGTTTTTAGCGCCGTTGGCGCAGTGGTAGGATTGCTCCTTTTATGCGGTACTGGTGGGTGAACCAGAACCAAACGTATCGGCAGGAGCAAGCCGGAGGGTATCTCTGGTCACGAAGCGCAACGCGAACGGGGCCAAGAATCCGTTTTACGAGAGCAGCGCACTTACATAAACCATTGTCAATGTCAGAAGGAATTCCACGAATCGTATACTGCATGCACTCAGTGAGACGATGCATGCATGTCCGTAAATGACCGAAGGCTGGCGCCTCGGCCCGTAGACGGCCGCACCATTCGCCGCATCCTGGTGGATCGGAACGATCTCGATGACTTCATCGAGCAGGCCAAGAAATCAATGCAGCTTAGAGGGCGATCAAGGACATACCGTGAAACCGGTTTGATTTTGGCCTGCATTGTTTGCGGCCATAGTAAATCGGCGTGAAATTCTCGTTTGAAGAGTGCGTGCTGAACCGGCCCCGCGGGTGGCCAGCACTGCACAACTTTTAACAATCGAGCCAGGTAATCTCGGGTAATTAGAGAGAAGATGAAGAAGATTGCGTTCCTCTCCTTCGTGCTGTGGGCGGAGGTTGCGTCGGGTCAGGTTACTTACCCGCCTGTGACGATTGCTTTTCCTCACGTTGTTGCCGGCGGCGATCCGAACGGACCGCACTACGTGACCCTGCTTCAAATCGTGAACAACAATTCAGCTTCGACGACGGCGCATGTGACGTTGTTTTCAGATAGCGGATCGCCTCTCGCCGTTCTGTTCGATGGGCAGGATCCGCAATCCACGATCGATCTCAAATTGGACGGCGGGCAGAGTAGACAAGTACAAATTAATATCAATGGCGCAATCACCGTGGGCTGGATGGAGATCGTCTACTCGCCTTGTGACGCGCTCACGACAGTTCTTCTCGATTCATTCTCCGGAACGACGCTCATTTCAGAGATCGGAGTCGATCCCGCCTCTGACGTCATGCCGGCTACGGATTTCGCCGCTGAAACGGATGGCGTCCTGAATACCGGAATCGCGATCGCCAATCCCGACACGGCTGCGGCATACGTTCTGGCTCGATTATGGGATCCGAGTACGGGGAATGTGCTGGCAAGCAATGCGTTATCTGTACCGGCCAATGGGCATGTTGCCCGATTTCTGACAGAGCTGTTTCCCAGCGTTTCCAACATCAAACAGATTCGCGCGAAAGTCTCTCTGGACTCATGTTCCAGTTCGGCATGCAATCTCGCCGGCGGGAACGGCTTCATTGCCACAGCCGTGCGGATCAACGGTGATCAACTGACGACCATACCGGTCGCTGATAGACCCGACGGTGGAAGCCAGGTCCGTATTCTGCCTCAAGTCGCGTTTGGCGGCCCGGCAACCGATATCAATATCAAGACGGTCTTGTATTTCACAACCAACGTCTCGACCGGCGTTTTCGGTACGGCTGATATTTTCGATGATGACGGCAATCCATTGCCTGCATCCGCTGACGGCGCGGCTCCGGCATCGTCGATCACGTTCACCGTTCCAGGTAATCGCGTCACCCGTGTGGTACTCAGCGGTGACGACACGGTGCGGAGCGGGTGGCTGCGGCTGACTTTGCCCGGGACTGTCCATTTGCTCGTGAGCGCCGTTTTTCAGACGTTTGCCGGGTCTGATCTCGTTTCCGAAGCGAGTGTCCTGGAATCGGTTCCGCTGGCTCGCGGCCTGATTTACGTGAAGAGCCAGTCGACATCACAGGACGTTGGTGTGGCGTTCGTCAATCCCCAGACGTCGCCCGCTGCGATCGATCTTAGACTGTTGAACCGCAACGGCGACGTGATCGGCAATCAGCAAATCACGCTACCTTCTAATGGACACGTAGCGCGGTTTGTCACGGAGATCTTTCCACAGCTCGCCTCGCTGCCCGACTTCGATGGCGCTCTATCTCTACACGGCGCGGCCATATTTGCGGCAACGGCTCTGCGACTCACGGGCGCCAAAAGTGCGGCATTGCCGATTGCGTCTAATAGCATGTACCGGCCGGCCATCAATACCGTTCGCGTTACGAAGACGCAGGGATCGCCCGCTCGAATCAGTTTCGAAATCGACGTGACCGATTACGACTCCGACATTGTAACGGATTCCTCCACCACTGTTTCCGGCGTGGCATATGTGGATTTCGGTGATGCCGGATATGACTATGGACCTGTGATGATTGATGGCGCACGCCTGCTCAATCAGGCCAGCGGGACGCTGAGCGGCACATTTCAACCCCCGAACGTGACTGGCGCAGTCCCGAGCGGATATCCGGCCGTGTTCTACATATACATCTTCGATTCGGCCGGCAATCAGAGTAATTTCGTCGCCATACCAACCAAGTTTTGAAGCGAGACGTGGCGGCCGGCGTCAGCTCGGACGCTTCGACGTGCTCCGCGCAATCGTGCCCAAGGCTGTCGACGGGCCCAACGGAGCGAGATTCTCTGGGCCAGAAGTTCTTTGAAGGGGGAATTGGTGGCTGGCAGGCGGCAGGAACTGCCGCAGACGTAGGTGTGCTCCGCAAATATGACATACGGAATTTTTCAAGCCGTGATTTTGTCCAATTTATATTCGTGGTGAAGGCCGCCGAGTACGGGAATTGCCGACACGCGATGGTTATCCGGAATGTGATGCCGTCTGGTCTGAAGCGGGACCTTCGGAAATGAGGGCTCTGGTATCCCTGGTCCCAAACTCGAATGAGGACGTCCCTCATTGAAATGGGCGACCCAAGGTTTGAGGATGATTCGGATGTGGCTTTCATTCAGGGGAATCATGAAATCCAAACATTCCCGTCTGGCGCTACCGATCAGGCGTTCACAAAAAGCATTCGCTTGGGGCGACCTGTAGGGGGTCCTCAATACTCTCAGACCCAACGATCGAAGTGACGAATCCAGTTCCTTGGAATAGATGCTGTCACGGTCATGAATGATGAACTTGTACGGCTCTTCTCCTGTGACACATTCCCGGAACTGCTGCAGCGTCCATTCAGCCGTGGGATGACACGTCGTGTTGAAATGCAGAATCCTGCGGGTGCCGATTTCCATGATAACGAACACATAGACAAGACGGAACGTTGCGGTCACCACGATGAAGAAGTCACACGCGATGATCGCTTTGGCATGATTCCGCACGAACGTCATCCAACGTTGGGAAGTCATTCCGGGATGCTTCGGTTCCGTCGGCATATAGCGCCGGACCGTTCGCGGGGAAATCTGAATGCCGATCTTCAACAAGAGCTCGTCGGCGATCCGTTCCTCGCCCCATGTCGGATTGTTCTCCGCCATTTCAGCGATCAGCTTCCGAACCTCGACGGGCACCCGCGGACGACCGGCAGGTTGGGACTTCCATTTCCAGAACAACCGAAATCCTTTCCGATGCCAGCGGATCAGCGTATCGGGTTTCACCACTGTGAGCGCATCGCGCCATTCGAAGAATCGAGAAAGTTGGGCCAGGGTGAAACGAACGGCGTCGGTGGCCCGGTGCGGTTTCGTCTTTCGCTCCACGTATAGAGCGAGTTGCTTGCGTAGAAATAGATTCTCAGCCGCGACGGCCTGAGGTGTTCGGAGCGTCAGTTGGAGGAAGGTCAATAGATCCAAGAAGACACCAACGATAGTTCCCAATAATTTCCAAACGACATCAACAGGGGACATGCGGAAAGGATCGCACAATCCGCAAAGTCGTTCAGGAAACAGCAAATATTGTCAGGGATGGGGTTTTTGCGCACCACAGCACCCTATTTTTTAGTGATGGCCGGCTGAGTCGTTAGGCTCAACAGGTGATTGCGCAGACCAATGCCGTAGTTGGTTGGCGTTCCGGAATAATCCAGGATTAGGGCAGGTTCCACGGCGCAGGAGGATGTAATCCAGCTCCATCCCAAATAGCCGGCGCCGACGGAATCCAGCCAGTCCATGTAGGTATCGATGAAGCCATGCGCACAGTCGTCCTCCCCGATTTCAGCGCTGACCAACGGAACTGCAGCAGCCACCGGTCGGAAGGTAGAATTCCAGCAGGCTTCGCTGATACAACCGTTGAAATTGTACGTGTGGGCGGAAGCGACCAGTGATTCGAGCGGATCGCGCGGCTTGAAATTGAGCCATCCGGATAGATCATTGCCGTACCGGTTTCCACTGAGCAGGATCGGCTGAGTAGCGCCTGTCGCTCGGATGGTGTTGATCAACAACTGCATGCCTGCCGCTTGCCAGCCCTCGGGAGTCATGCACCCATCCCTCCAGCACGCATCGCTGATCGAGTTCGGTTCGTTGTACAGGTCCAAAAGAACAGCAGGATCATTCTTGAATTTCGTCGCGACTGAGGTCCAGAACGCGGGCGAGTGATCCAGGTCTGGCATCACCTGTGGACCTGTAGCCAGCCTCGTACCCGGCGCATTCCAGTGTAGTTCTAGAATGGCGTACAGATTGTATTGATGCAAGAGATTCACGTAATTGACGATCGCATTCTGGTAATTTTCTCCAGAAACAGCGGGATCGACTCCGTTGATACCAAGCCAGCAATGTTCATTCAGCGGTATCCGGACCGTATTGATATTCCAACTCGACATGGCCCGAACGGATGCTGTATCGGTAGGCCCATCGAAGACTCCTCCGAAAACGCAGGAATACTGTGTCCCAGACCGGTTGACACCCAGTAGACGGACGATTTGCCTGCTGCCATTGACCAAGTGGTTCCCGACCACTCGAATCGACAACCCGCATTTGTCCTTATCTTTGGTGTCGTCCTTGCCTTTGTCCTTACACTTCCCCTGCTCTTTGTCTTTGTCTTTCTCTTTGTCTTTGTCTTTCTGCTTATCTTCAATCGCACTGATCGCAGCCGCCGGATCATAACGGGGGATGATGAAGAATCCGCGCTCGCTGGATTCGATGTGAAGGGTTGGCAGCGGCACGCCGGCGATGGGAATACTCGCGAGTGCTCTCAAGTCGTCTCGTCCCACGACGGCCAGGCCGGAGATGGCAGGCTTGCCACCGAAGATACGCGCAGGGCCCAAATCGGCTGTGACGCTGATTAAGGCATCCGCGAATGGGAGATTGCCGAACAGATCGGAAACCAGACTCACCAACTCGGCGTGCGATTTCACGAGCCGTTTGACAGGTGCGGCCAGTGGTTTTAAGCCCCTCCCCCATGCCGTCAGGGTCAAGTCCAAATCGAAATCTCCGAGATTGGCAACGGCGATTCCGACCCAGTGGTTGTCCAAATTGCCCAAATCCGGTAGCGGAATGACGAGTTCAGAGGTTTCTTCCGGCAATTGCATCGGCACAGCAGACCATTCATGTTCTTGACTGAATTGCTGAAACCCGACAAGACCGACGTTTGAGTCGATTTCCACGTGACCAACGGTTTCGTTGGATCGAAACAAATCGTGCAAGAGCCAGGCCCGATGCCCGTACGCTGGAATTTGAAAGTCACGCATATCGGCGAGGCCACCTTCGGAATAGAGACTGGCTTTGACATGAGCAGCCTGAGAATTTGGATTGGCAAGGCCGATGCCGGTGACAGTATCGGCAGTCTGAAAAACCGCGGAAAATGCCATTCTGTTTGCAGTCTGATCCGAAACCAGCAAGCCATCGAGTTGGTCACCCTGGATGCTATCGAGCGACATCATCATCCAGGCGGATAGCTGAAGGTTCGCACTCTCGGCTTTCACCCAACCGGTGACCGGCTTCTGCCTTTCGATGTGGAATAAGTCACTAAAATTCAGACGAGCCTGAGAGTCGGCGAAAATGGTGACGCTGGCGGGGTTTGAGCCGCCGCTGATCACGTCGCCATTATCATCGTAGGCGGTGAAAACGACCTCGGCGTCGGTGGCGCCGGAGTTTGAAACGATAAACGTTGTCTGAAAGTAGTCTGCGGAAACAAAATGCGGAAAGTAGAACCTGCTCGAACCTGCTACAGAGCGGGGAGACGGAGTGGAGGGGATCACCACGATCAGGACGAACAACAGAGTCGCGAATACTTTCGATTTTGCCACGGATTACTCCCCATCCCGCTTGAAATACTACGCTCATGCTTCGGATTTCTCGTTAGATCACAGCCTGGCGCGCTCTTGTCGCGCGCGAGTGGTCCGTTTTTCTAGGCCTTTTCCTAAATCAGCTCCTGGAAAGCGGGAACCTGCAGGAGCTTTCTCTCAACCTGGCCAATTTGATTCCGATGACGATTTCTTCACCATCCAGGCGACTCAATCAGATCGAGCACACATTTGAAGACGCCGATTGCTTACTGTCAGTCACACTTCTCTCCCCTCCTGAGGGCAGCAAATCGAGACGGGGCCTGGGCTTGATGGTGCCAAAGAGCTCTCACGAAAATTAGAGCTTACGTCTGAGTTTTTCACTTGGTGGAAATTGGCTTAATTCGATTGGGCTATTCCACTCGACGGAACGACCGTTGCGCCCAACCGTCTTGAGGGCGTTGGGATCGGTTGAACTTCGACTCTGACCGCAAATCGATCTTGCACGAACTGTTGCAGAAAGGGCAGGATCTTCGCGAACGTTTCACCGCTCACTTCGGCCTGTTGTTGAAATTCGCTGACGTAAAAACCAAGAACCGCGTCTTGCAATACCCGGCGGACGGGCCGCTGCTGCGGCCTCTGTTGCGAAAACGCCGGCGTCCCGGCGACCTGTAGATGTTTCTTAACGTGATTTAGACAGTGGTTGATCGCAATCCTGTACAGCCAGGTTTTCAAAGTCGACTCACGGCGGAACGTCGGCAGATGCTCGAATGCCTTGACGAAGACGTCCTGCGCCAGATCCATTGCCTCCTCACGATGTTCCACGAAGCGATAACAGACCCGGTAAATTTGACGCTCGTACCGGATGATGATTTCGTCAAAGGCGCTCGTATCCCCCGCAAAATACCGTT
>Ga0137378_10001731_pt1 | contig 18476 bp, 15 predicted proteins | sample SagtaG_21_FD_104813 | JGI IMG/M metagenome (GOLD analysis project Ga0137378, IMG submission 104813) | Vadose zone soil microbial communities from Sagehorn Ranch, Mendocino, California, USA - Sage2_L_60_16 metaG | ecosystem: Environmental > Terrestrial > Soil > Vadose zone | place: USA... | reverse complement strand
CGGTCGCGAACCCCGCAGGCGCGTACAAGCCGATGCCTCCGGCCGATGCAATCATCGAGTCAACGGCGTGCCGCGAAGAATCCGGAAAGCAGCGCCGAGCACACCTCGGAGCGCACGTCGCCGGTGACCGTGGTGTGATGGTTGAGGCTGCGCTCCGCGAACACGTCGATGACGCTGCCGCAGGCGCCCGTCTTGGGATCGCGCGCGCCGAACACCAACCGGCGAATGCGCGCGTGCATGATGGCGCCCGCGCACATGATGCACGGTTCCAGCGTCACGTACAGATCGCAGTCGGGCAGACGGTAATTGCCGAGCGTTCGCGCGGCGTCGCGCAAGGCCTCGATCTCCGCGTGCGCCGTCGGGTCGTTGGCCGCGATCGGCGCATTGCCGCCACGGCCGACGATGATGCCTTCCCTTACGACGACCGCGCCGACCGGGACCTCGCCACGCTGCTGCGCCAGGCTCGCCAATGCCAGCGCTTCGTTCATCCACACCTCGAATTCCGGCGGCGACGCGAGGTAGCGCGCCGGAGGCATCGAGCGCGGGCCGATCATCGTGCGCTCACATCGACATCGCGTCCGGAGTCGACGACGGCATCGGCTTCGATTTCGACGAGCATGTCGGGGTCGATCAAGCGCCTGACCTCGACCATTGCCGTCGCGGGGCGAATATCCGCAAAGGCTTCTCCGTGCGCCCGCCCGATCGCCTCCCACTGCGTAATGTCCGTGACGTAGATCCGTGTGCGCACGACATCGGCGAGATCCGCGCCGGCGCTCGCAAGCGCGCGCTCGATATTGGCCAGCACCTGCCGCGTCTGGGCGTAGGCGTCGCCCCGCCCGACGAGCAGGCCGTCCGCGCCGGTCGCCGTCGTGCCGGAAATCCAAATCCGGTCGCCGACGCGAACCGCGCGCGAGTAGCCGACGATCGGTTCCCAGGGCGTTCCCGACGCAAAGCGTTCGCGTCTCAGTCTTGCTGCCATGCTATTCCCACTCGATGGTCGCCGGCGGCTTCCCGGATATATCGTAGACCACGCGATTGATTCCGCGCACTTCGTTGGTGATGCGGGTCGACACCCTGGCGAGCAGCTCGTGCGGAAGCGGCGCCCAGTGCGCGGTCATGAAGTCGGTCGTCTCGACCGCGCGCAGCGCCACTGTGTGCTCGTAGGTGCGTCCATCGCCCATGACGCCGACCGATTTTACGGGTAGAAACACGGCAAAAGCCTGGGCGACGCGATCGTACCAGCCCGTGGCCCGCAGCTCGTCGATGAAAATCGCATCGGCCGCGCGCAGCAGGCCGGCGAATTCACGTGTCACTTCGCCGAGGATGCGCACGCCGAGGCCCGGACCGGGGAACGGGTGCCGGAAGATCATTTCCCGCGGCAACCCGAGTGCCAAGCCGAGCTCGCGCACCTCGTCCTTGAACAGCTCGCGCAGAGGCTCGAGCAGCTTCAGATGCAGCGTCTCGGGCAACCCGCCGACGTTGTGGTGCGACTTGATCGTATGCGCCTTCTTGGTCTTGGCGCCCGCCGACTCGATCACGTCGGGATAGATCGTCCCCTGCGCGAGCCACTTGGGCCCGTGTCCGCCGCTTCGCAACTTCGCCGCCTCGTCCTGAAACACCTGGACGAACTCACGGCCGATGATCTTGCGCTTTTGTTCCGGATCGGTCACTCCCGCAAGCTCACGCAGGAATGCACCGCTTGCGTCGACCATGTCGACGCGCACGCCGAGATGCTTGCCGAAAGTTTCCATGACATGCGTCGCTTCATTCTGCCGAAGCAGCCCCGTATCGACAAAAATACAGATGAGCTGATCGCCTATGGCGCGATGAATCAGCGCCGCTGCAACCGACGAATCGACGCCGCCCGACGAGCCGAGCACGACTTCGTCGCGCCCGACCTGCGTGCGGATCCTCGCCACGGCTTCGTCGGCAAAGGCGGGCATCGTCCAGTCGCCTTCGCACTTGCAGATGTCGCGCACGAAGCGCGCGAGGATCGCCTTGCCCTGTTGCGTGTGCGTGACTTCGGGATGAAATTGCACGCCGTAGAAGTGCCTCGACTCGTCCATCATCGCCGCGATGGGCGTCGCGTCACTGCTCGCCATGACGCAGAATCCCGGCGGCAATGCGGTGACCTTGTCGCCGTGGCTCATCCAGACGTCGAGCAGGCCGTGGCCCGAATCGTTGCCGCGGTCCTGGATGCCTTGCAGCAGCCGGCCGTGCCCGCGCCCGCGAACTTCGGCGTATCCGAATTCGCGCGTCCCGCCGGTTTCGACGGCTCCGCCGAGCTGCGCCGCCATGGTCTGCATGCCATAGCAGATACCCAGCACGGGGACGCCGAGCGTCCAGACCGCCGCGGGCGCGCGCGGCGTGTCACCCTCGACGACGCTGTTCGGGCCACCGGAAAGGATGATGCCGACGGGCGCGAACCCGCGCACAAAATCGTCGGACACGTCAAACGGATGGATCTCGCAATAGACGTTGAGCTCGCGGATGCGGCGTGCGATGAGCTGCGTGTATTGCGCGCCGAAATCGAGGATCAGAATCTTGCGGTGCATCGGCGCGTCACGCGGCCTTGACGACGCGCCGTGGAGCAAAGTAGCGGCGCGTGACCCAGAATGCAACGGCCTGCAGGACCGCGCTGACGAAGAAGGTCGCGCCGACGCGCAAGTCGCTCGGCGGAAGGTGGCTGACCTGCGCGAGGAGCGGCGTGCCGATCAACGGCGCGATGACGAACATGACGCTGTTGATCGAGCTCAAGGCGCCCATGGTTACGCCCTGCTCCCGCGGATCGACCGCGTTGGAGACGATCCCCTGCAATGCGGGTCCGACCGCGAAAGACAGGAAATTGCAGATAATGATCGCGTACATCATCCACCCCTGCGGTGCGAGACCGTACAGAGCGTAGGCGATCGTTCCGGTCGCCAGGCCCCACAGCGCGAGCCTGGCCTCGCCTAAGCGCCGCAACAACGGTCCCAGAAGCCCACCCTGCACAGCAGCGGCGACAAGCCCTACACAGAACAGCGCGAAGCCGTTTTCCCGCGGCCCCCAGCCGAAACGAAAATGGGTAAACAGCACCCACGTGGTCTGGAGCATCATCTGCGCGAGGATCACGAGCACGAACACAAGCACGAGCATGCCGATTTCGCGGTGACGGCTGAGCCCGATCAGCGCGGAAAATGGATTCGACCTCGCGAGCGAAAAAGGCGAGCGACGATCGCTCGGCAGCGATTCCGGCACAACAAAGAACCCATATATCGCGTTGAGCAGCGACAGACCTGCAGCGACGTAGAACGGCAGATGCAGATCGACGCTTCCCAGCAGGCCGCCGATGACGGGGCCGAAGATGAATCCGAGCCCGAACGCGGCGCCAATGAAGCCGAAGCTCCTGGCGCGGCCTTCCGGCGGCGTGATGTCCGACGCGTAGGCATTGGCGACCGAAAAACTGGCGCCCGCCGTCCCGCCGACAACGCGTGCGAGGAGCATCACCGGAAGCGAGGGTGCGATCGCCAGAAGGAGGAAGTGGAAACCCAGGCCCAGCAGCGACCACAACAGCAGGGGGCGTCGGCCGAAGCGATCGGAAAGCGCGCCGAGCAGCGGCGCGCAAAAGAACAGCATCACGCCGTAGGCAACCACCAGCGCTCCGTACCAGTACGCCTGCAATTCCCGACTCGCCGTGTACTCGCCCACCAGCATGGGAAGAACCGGGAGCGCGATGCCGATGCCCAGAACGTCGATGAATACGACGACGAGGATGAAGGGCATGCCCGCCCGACGGCGGCCGACGCGATCGCCTTCAGACACCGGCGTTCTCGGTTACAAGCAACGTCAAAGCGGTATGCGAACCGGAGGCCGCTTCTTATTCGACACGGTAATTCGGAGCTTCCTTGGTGATCTGAACATTGTGCGCGTGGGATTCGCGCATCCCTGCCACGGTGATCTCGACGAACTCCGCGCGGCTGCGCAATTCATCGATCGTGGGACACCCGCAATAGCCCATCGCTGCGCGGATTCCCCCCATGAGCTGATGGATCACTGCGACCAGCGTTCCCTTGTACGGCACGCGGCCTTCGATGCCCTGCGGCACGAGCTTCTCGTCTTCTCCCTCGCCTTCGGTGTCCTGGAAGTAGCGGTCGGCGGAACCCTGCTGCATCGCGCCCAGCGATCCCATGCCACGATAGCTCTTGTACGAACGCCCCTGAAAAAGCTCGATCTCGCCCGGAGATTCCTCGGTGCCTGCGAACAAGCTCCCGAGCATCACGCAGGACGCACCCGCTGCAATGGCCTTTGCGATGTCGCCCGAATAGCGAATGCCGCCGTCGGCGATGAGCGGTATGTCGAGACCGGCCACGCCCCCCAGCGCATTGAGGATCGCCGAGATCTGCGGCACGCCGACGCCGGCAACGATGCGCGTGGTGCAGATCGAGCCGGGGCCGATCCCGATCTTGACGGCGTCGGCGCCGCTGTCCACCAGCGCGCGGGCGCCGTCGGCGGTGGCGACATTGCCGCCGATAACCTGTACCCGAGAAAATTTCCGCTTCGCCCAGCGCACGCGATCCAGGACACCCTCGGAATGGCCGTGTGAGGTATCGACCACCAGAACGTCGGCCCCCGCCGCGACAAGCGCTTCGGCGCGTTCTTCGGTGTCGCCGCCCGTTCCGATCGCAGCGCCGACCCGAAGCTGGCCTCGCTCGTCCTTGCTCGCGAGCGGATGCTCAGTCGATTTAAGAATGTCCTTGACCGTGATGAGCCCCTTGAGCTCGAACTTGTCATTGACGACGAGCACGCGCTCGAGGCGATGGCGGTGCATCAGCGCCTTGGCGTGCTCGAGCTCCGTTCCCTCGGCCACGGTCACCAGCCGGTCGCGCTTGGTCATGATGTTGGAAACGGGCTGGTCGAGTTGCGTCTCGAACCGGAGATCGCGATTCGTCACAATTCCGACGACCGTCTTGCCGTCGACGACGGGCAAGCCGGAAATGCGGTGCTTCCTGGTTAACGCGAGGACTTCGCGGACTGACATCGTCGGCGGGATCGTGATGGGGTCCTTCACGACGCCGCTCTCGAAGCGCTTCACCTTTGCCACCTCGGCAGCCTGCTTCTGCGCCGACATGTTCTTATGCACGATGCCCATGCCGCCCTCCTGCGCGACGGCGATGGCAAGCCGCGCTTCGGTGACGGTGTCCATCGCCGCCGACAGCAGCGGAATGTTTAGCGTAATGCTCTGGGTGAGGCGCGTCTTAAGGCTGACTTCGCTTGGAAGAACGGAGGAATATGCGGGAAGAAGCAGGACGTCGTCAAAAGTGAGAGCTTTTTGAACGACACGCATGGTGCATTTCTCCTATGCGCAAAAGCGGATTATACGCGGGTCGACCTCGCCGGTAAACGGCAGCGCTGTGCGCAGCGAGCCAGGTGCAAGCGAGCAGCGAGAGGGGACCCCGGCGAGAAGTGCAAGCCGGGGTCGAGCGTCCGCGAGCGCAGCGTAGGCCGACAACAGAAACCTTCCTCTATTCGATTACGGCCCGGAGGCCGGACCACTCGCGCAGCGAGTGGGGTGCGAGCGACCGCGCATCAGCGCTGCTACCGACACGTGATCGATGTGCCGGGATCAGGGCCCTAGGAGGTAGCGCTGTGCGCAGCGAGCCAGGTCCCACTCGCGCAGCGAGTGGGGTGCGAGCGACCGCGCATCAGCGCTGCTACCGACACGAGATCGATGTTCCGGGATCAGGGCTCTAGGAGGTAGCGCCTGACCGCTGGACGGGCTGCGGTTGACGCTGGGCACGCGTTAGCATTACCTTGTCATAACTTGTGCCATGAACGGGACGCTTTCGATGATAATGCGCCATTCGCTGGTGATCGCCGCGGTGATCGGCTTGGCCGGAGTTCTTCTCTCGCCGACCTGCGATGCGATCCTCTACAAGTGGACCGACGAGAATGGTCGCGTCGTCTACGGTGATCAGCCTCCCACTGGAACAAAGGCCGAGCGCCTGAATCCCGGCATCGGGCCCGCCGACCCCAACGCGGTGCGCGACATGGCCAACAAGGATGCGGAGATCAAGAAGCGCCAGCAACAACGTGCCGACGACGCGGCCAAGCTCGAAAAGGAACAGTCCGACGCGAAAAGAAAGCTCGAACAGTGCGTGCAGACGCGCGGACGGATCAAGATGATGCGCGACGATCGCGCCGTTTTCCGATACAACGAAAAAGGCGAAAAGGTCTACTTCCAGCCGGCGGAGCGCGAAAAGGCGATCAGCGAAAGTCAGAAGATTCTGCAGGACCTCAACTGCCCGCCGCCTGCGGCGTAAGAGCGCGAAGTTCCGGGCTATCCTCATCTCCCATGCCGCGCGGCGAGCTGCGCGACGCGGAATTTTGTTATTTCTTCTCCAGATTCGCCTGATTGATCTTGATGTCTGCTTTTGATTTCAGGCTCGCGACGTAGGACGTGAAGAGCTCGCGGCCAAGCTGGTCGCCGACGCGCCCGACAAATGCAGTGAGCCGTGCGGGCTCGGGCACGGGTGGGGTCGTCACCTTTTCCAGCCGATAGATCGTAAAGCCGCCGCGCTCGCCCGCGACGCCGAGGTACGAAGGCAGCTTGGCGCTGCTCGCCTGGAAGATTCGGGTGAGCGCCTCGGGAGGAAACCCCGGCTGTGGTTGGTTGCGCGTCAGCGTCACGGCCTTGCCGAACGAGACGCCGGCATCCTTCCCCTGCTCGAGCAGGGCAAGCTTTTCCTTGCCGGCCTTCTGTGCAAGCTCGCTCGCGGCGTTGCGCTCCAGCTGTCGCCTGATCTCGCTTTTCACCTCTTCGTAAGGACGCGGGGATGCCGGTTTGTGCTCGACCACACGCGCCGCCATGAGCGTGTTGGGCGCGATTTCGATCGCCTCGGTGTTGCGTTTGGCCTGCAACGATTCCGGGCTGAAAACCGATTGCACGAATTTCGGATTGTTCTGGCCGATCGCCTGGACCTGGACGCGGGTAAGAAAGGGCGTCGTCTGGACCTGGAGGTTGAGTGTCTTAGCCGCGGGCTGCAGCGATTCCGCTTGCTCGTACACCAGATTCTGAAACTGCTCGGCGGCTTCGACGAATTTCTTGCTCGCCTTCTGCCGCTTGAGGTCCTGCTCGATCGCGGGTCTCGCCTCCTCGAAGCTTAGCGTCTTGCCTGCCTTGATCGACGTGACCTTGATCACGTGCCAACCGAAGTCGGTCTGCACCGGCCCCGCGATGTCGCCGAGCTTGGCCGAAAACACCGCATCCTCGAACGGCTTCACCATCGAGCCGTCGCGCGCAAAAAATCCCAGATCGCCGCCCTGAGCGGCGGATCCCGGATCCTCCGAGATCTTCTTGGCAAGCTCGCCGAATTGTGCGGGCGTCTTGCGCGCCTGCGCCACGATGTCGTCGGCCTTTTTTTTCACAGCGAGCTTCTGCTCGTCGCTGGCGCCGGGTTTGAGCGCGATCAGGATGTGGCTCGCCTGGCGCTCCTCGGCCTTGCTGTACTGCTTCATGTTGTCGTCGTATTGTTTCCTTACATCGGCTGCCTCGACGCTGACCTGGCCCGAGAGCGAATCCGGAGTCAGCGAGACGTACTCGATCCTGACCTCTTCCGGCGTCTGGAACGCGGTTTGATTTCCGTCATAGAACGCCTTGACCGCTGCATCCTCGATCTTCACTTGCTTGAGGAAGGCTTCCGGATCGACCGTCGCCGACGACACGGAGCGTTGCTGATCGAGCAGCGAAAGATAGCGTTCGACATTGCTGCGCGCAATGATGTTGCCGTTTGCGAGCGGTTCCTGCAGCGGAGCGAGGGTGAGCTCCTGACGCAGCCGCTGCTCGAACATCGGGGGACTCATGCTCTGCGATGCAAGGAGCTGCTCGTATCGCGCTCGCGAGAACTTCCCGTCTTCGTGAAAGGCGGGCAATGCGGAGATGAACTGCGCGAGCTGAGTGTCAGGCACGCGAAATCCGTCGCGGCGCGCCTGACTATCGAGCAGATGCTGGGCGATGATCTGCTCGAGAATGGTATAGCGCACTTCCGGGTTGTCGAACACCGTCGGGTCGAATTTGGCGCCCAACGCCTGGCGCATCCGGTCCTGCTGCTCGCGAACGGTATCGGAGAATTCGGCTTGGGTGATCCTGTCGCCGCCGACCCTGGCGATTTCGTTCACCGAGCCCGCGCTGCGAAAATAGTAGTCGACGCCGAAAAAAGCGAATGGCAGGGTAATCAGCGCAATGATGATTTGTACGACGCGCTTCTTGCGGTGGATAAAATCGAACATGGGCTACGCCAGTTTCACATGATTAACTGCAGGAAGAGGGCCAATTCAATACGAGCTTGAAGAAGCGCCAACAGCTCGATCACGGCAGTGCTCGTACAGCGTTCTCGAAGTGCGCAGTGGCAGGCCAAGCGGCCCAGCCGCACGCGCGGCGCATCGTAGCGGTTTTGAAGCGGCGATGCCAGCGGGACCAACGCTCAGCAGCCCATTTCTCTGATTCAGTCGCAACTTGAAGACGACAACACCAGCACCCCGCAACAAAATGTCGAGTAATTTTACAGTCTGGAATGGTCGGGGGCCGAGGCCAATCATAAGTTATTGAGTATAAAACAGAATAATCCACACGCATGATAATTGCTCTCTTTACCATGCGCCGGATGATTATCTTCATAGCACCGTTCATGTCGGTGGCATACAAGTGGGGGTCTTATGCTGAAAAGATTGGGAATTTCGCTCGCAACCGCAGGTTTTGCCCTTGGGCTGGCCGCCATTGCGAATGCCGGACCCATCGATGTTCTGATAGGCGACAAAGACAATTACGGCGGCATCCCGGGCTGCTCGGACACCGGGACCTGCGTATGGCCGGGACCAGGTGCTTCAGGCAGCGGCTATGACGGTCGCAGCGCCGCGGAAGCCGCGGCTCTCAACGGCGCGCAGATCACCGACGTCTACAGCGCGCTGTTTCCGGGCTTCGGTCCGAACGGCACGCAGGCCGCCGATGTCATCCTCGCCTTCACCGGCACGCTCACCTCGGCGACCCTGACCGTCGCCATGGGCGATTTCCAGTGCAGCACCTTCGGTGCGACGCTGGCGACCATCAACGGAACGGCAACGAGTTTCTGCTTCAACGACGGGTTTCAGGTCACGACCATCCGTAGCTTTGTGTTGACCGCGGCCGAGCTGGCGGCGGCCAATCTCGCGCACCAGGTCGTGCTCCATATCGACCATAACAACAACAGCGACTTCATCGCTTTCGACTGGTTCGAATTGACCGGCAATGCGGTCATCCCGGAACCATCGACGCTCGCTCTTCTCGGAGTCGCGCTTGTGGGGCTCGGCATGCTTCGACGCAAGTCGGCCTGACTCTCCGCGTTTCATCTGAAAACGGCGGCCTCGTGGTCGCCGTTTTCATTTATTCGCCGACGCGCGGAAGCCTTGTAACTACCGAATAGGCCACATCGAAGAGCCGCCGGCCGGTGGGTTGGCCTGTCGCATTACAGAGCAACCGCCGAAACGCGAGTGAACGCGCCGCTCACGCGTGCGCGCGGATCGTGCTGACCGCATTGGGTTGGCGGAGTGGACGGGACTCGAACCCGCGACCCCCGGCGTGACAGGCCGGTATTCTAACCAACTGAACTACCACTCCCGGACTTGCGGACAACTGGTGGGTGCTGAGAGGTTCGAACTCCCGACATTCGCCTTGTAAGGGCGACGCTCTACCAGCTGAGCTAAGCACCCGTTCGCAGCGCACGCCAGCGCTATATGTGCGCCGGCGCCGAGCGCAACAGATTAGTTTACCGAATCCTTGAGCGCCTTGCCAGCGCGGAACTTCGGAACCTTGGCCGCCTTGATCTTGATCGCTGCGCCGGTCCGCGGGTTACGTCCCTGCCGCGCGGTTCGTTTGCCGATGTAGAACGATCCGAATCCAACCAGCGTGACGATGTCGTCCTTCTTGAGCGAGCTGGTGATGGAATTTACCGTCGCGTCCAGCGCCCGGCCGGCGGCTGCTTTCGAAATATCGGCGTGTTTGGCGATGGCGTCGATCAGCTCGGATTTGTTCACGAATGTCCCCTTTCGATCCTGGACAAGCATTGGAAAGGCGTATGGAAGCAGGTCACGTCACGACCTGGATACAGGCGCGAATAAGTTTGGGGGGTTACACAGACTGCGATCTCGAGATGATCTTTATAGCAATCGCGAAATCCTCGTGTCAAGCGCTTTCAAAGAACGTTTGACATGCAACAAAAAAATCGCCGCGGTTGGCACGGCGGCGATGTCGGCGATTGTTGCTGCGCTCGATTCAGTGCTTGATCACCAGCGCGGGCTCCTCGACCGGCGCGGCGGGAACGGCCGCAGGCTCGCCCGGCGGCACGTCAGGGAGCGGTACCGGGTGACGCTCCATCGCGTACTCGAGCACCTGCTCGATCCAGCGCACGGGATGGATCTCCAGGCGATTCTTGATTTCGTCCGGAATCTCCACCAGGTCCTTCACATTTTCCTCGGGGATCAGAACCTGCCGTATACCACCGCGGCCCGCGGCGAGCAGCTTCTCCTTCAATCCACCGATCGGGAGCACTTCCCCGCGCAGCGTGATCTCGCCGGTCATCGCCACGTCGGCGCGAACGGGAATGCCCGTCAGTATCGACACGATCGCGGTGCAGATCGCCGTGCCCGCGCTCGGACCGTCCTTCGGCGTCGCGCCTTCCGGCAAGTGGATGTGAAGGTCCGTTTTCTGATAGAAGTCGGCCGCGACTCCGAGCTGTCGGGAGCGATGGCGCACGACCGATAACGCCGCTGAAATCGACTCGTTCATCACGTCGCCCAGCTTGCCGGTCGTCGTCGTCTTGCCCTTGCCCGGCAACGCAACCGCCTCGATCGTCAGCAAGTCGCCGCCGACCTCGGTCCATGCGAGCCCCGTAACCTGTCCGATCTGATTCTTTTTCTCGGCGATCCCGTAGGTGAAGCGGCGGACGCCCAGGTACTTGTCGAGGTTCTTCGCCGTTACCTCGACCGGATGCTTGGCCGCACGCGGCTTGCCCTCGCTTGCCTTCAGCAGCAGACCTTTGACCACCTTGCGGCAAATCTTGGAGATGTCGCGTTCGAGCGCGCGAACACCTGCCTCGCGCGTGTAATAGCGCGTGATGTCGCGCAACGCCGATTCTGCGATGTGCAGCTCGTTTTCCTTCAGCCCGTTGTGCTTCATCTGCTTGGGAACGAGGTACTGCTTCGCAATCGCGATCTTCTCGTCCTCCGTGTAGCCCGAGAGCCGGATCACCTCCATGCGATCGAGCAGCGGCGCCGGAATATTCAGGGTGTTCGCCGTGGTAACGAACATCACGTCGGACAAGTCGTACTCGACCTCGACGTAGTGATCGACGAAGGTCGTGTTTTGCTCGGGGTCGAGCACCTCCAGCAGAGCCGACGACGGATCGCCGCGAAAGTCCATTCCCATCTTGTCGACTTCGTCGAGCAGGAACAGAGGATTTCTGACGCCGACCTTGGTCATGTTCTGCAAGATCTTGCCCGGCATCGAGCCGATGTAGGTGCGGCGGTGACCGCGGATCTCGGCCTCGTCGCGCACGCCGCCCAGGCTCATGCGCACGAACTTGCGGTTGGTCGCGCGCGCGATCGATTGCCCCAGCGACGTCTTGCCCACTCCGGGCGCACCGACGAGGCAAAGGATAGGTCCCTTCAATCGTTCGACGCGCTGCTGCACCGCGAGATACTCCACGATGCGTTCTTTGACCTTCTCGAGTCCATAGTGGTCGGCGTCGAGCACCTTGACCGCGTTGGCGAGATCCTTGTTGATCTTGCTCTTCTTCTTCCACGGCAGACCGAGCAGCGTATCGATGAAATTGCGCACGACGGTTGCCTCGGCTGACATCGGCGACATCATCTTGAGCTTCTTGAGCTCCGTCATCGCCTTGGCCTCGGCCTCTTTCGACATCTTGGCGGCCTTGACCTTCTTTTCCATCTCGTCGAGATCAGCGTTTTCGTCGCCTTCGCCGAGCTCCTTCTGGATCGCCTTGACCTGCTCGTTCAGGTAGTACTCGCGCTGGCTCTTCTCCATCTGCCGCTTGACGCGGCCGCGGATACGCTTTTCGACCTGAAGGATATCGACCTCGCCCTCGAGAAGACCGAGCAAGTGCTCGAGGCGCTTGCCGACGTCCTGCATTTCGAGAATCTCCTGCTTCTGCTCGAGCTTGAGCGGCAGATGCGCGGCGATCGCGTCGGCGAGCCGGCCACCGTCCTCGATGCCCGACATCGAAGTAAGGATTTCCGGCGGAATCTTCTTATTGAGCTTCACATACTGGTCGAACTGCGAAAGCAACGCCCGCCGCATCGCCTCGATCTCATTCGCGCCGCTCTCGACGCCGGCAAGAACCGCCGCATCGGCGGACAGATATTCACCGGTGTCGTCGATGCGAAGGATGCGCGCACGCTGCGTGCCCTCGACGAGCACCTTTACCGTGCCGTCGGGGAGCTTGAGCATCTGCAGCACCGTCGCGACGCTGCCGATGTCGTACAGATCTTCCCCGGAGGGCTCGTCCTTGGCGGCGGATCGCTGCGCGGCGAGCAGAATGTGCTTGCCCGCCTCCATCGCCATGTCGAGCGCCTTGATCGATTTCGGCCGGCCCACGAACAGCGGGATGACCATATGCGGAAAGACCACGACGTCACGCAGCGGGAGCAGCGGAAAGGTCGTCAGCTCGGTGGAAAGGTTGCGAATGTCGGTAGCCATGCGTCTGTTATTCCAGTAAAAAAGGGGGCACGCGGTAATGCCGAGGTGGGGGCGAATTCCACCCAGTTCAAGCCAAGGAACTTCTCAACGCGCGAGGCCGCGCGGCCGCCGACGGCGGCCCCACGCCGGTTCGCGGTGCCCCGAGAAGCTACGAATGCGCCGCCGCGACCTTCGGCGCTTCGGCGAACATCAAAAGCGGCTTGCCGTCATTGGCGATGGTCGCTTCATCGACCACGACGCGCGACAGGTTGGCCTGCGACGGCAGGTCGTACATGACATCGAGCAGAACCTGCTCGAGGATGGAGCGCAGACCCCGCGCGCCGGTCTTCCGCGCAAGGGCCCTGCTGGCAATCGCACGCAGCGCCGGTTCGCGTACCTCGAGCTCGACGGCTTCCATGCGGAACATTTTCTGGTATTGCTTGATGAGCGCGTTTTTTGGCTCGACGAGGATCTGGATGAGCGCGACTTCGTCGAGCTCCTCGAGCGTCGCGACCACCGGCAGACGGCCGACAAATTCCGGAATCAAGCCGAACTTGATCAGATCCTCGGGCTCGGTCTCGCGCAGCAGGATGCTGATGTCCTTGCGATCGTCTGGGCTCGCGACCTCCGCGCCGAAGCCGATTCCGGTTTTCGCCGTACGCTGGCGGATGATCTTTTCCAAGCCATCGAAAGCCCCACCGCACACGAATAGAATGTTGGTCGTGTCGACCTGCACAAACTCCTGGTTCGGGTGCTTGCGCCCGCCTTGGGGCGGAACCGAGGCGATCGTTCCCTCGATGAGCTTCAGCAGCGCCTGCTGCACGCCCTCGCCGGAGACGTCGCGGGTAATCGACGGGTTGTCACTCTTGCGCGAAATCTTGTCGATTTCGTCGATATAGACAATGCCGCGCTGCGCCTTGTCGATATCGTAATCGCACTTCTGCAGGAGCTTCTGGATGATGTTTTCGACGTCCTCGCCCACGTAGCCCGCTTCGGTGAGCGTTGTCGCATCCGCGATCACAAAGGGCACATCGAGCAGCCGCGCAAGCGTTTGCGCCAGCAGGGTCTTGCCCGAGCCGGTGGGACCGATGAGCAGGATATTGCTCTTCGCCAGCTCGACGTCGTCTTCCTTGACGCTGGTGTCGAGGCGTTTGTAGTGATTGTAGACTGCAACCGAAAGGATCTTCTTGGCCAGATCCTGGCCGATTACATACTGATCGAGGATCTGGCGAATCTCATGCGGCGTCGGAAGCTTGTTCTTGTCCGACCGGGTGGCATCGGCGGACGCCCCTTCTTCCCGGATGATGTCGTTGCACAGCTCGATGCACTCGTCGCAAATGAACACCGAGGGCCCGGCGATGAGCTTCCTCACCTCATGCTGACTCTTGCCGCAGAAGGAGCAGTAAAGAAGCTTATCGCCCGACGTTTTTTCAGCCATTGAAGCCGCCTCCGCGCCCCGTTCGGGTGCCCGGAGCAATTACACTTTACTTCGCCTCGGCCCGGCTCTGCAAGACTTTGTCGACAATTCCGTACTGAACCGCTTGATCCGACGTGAGAAAACGGTCACGGTCGTGGTCCTGTTCGACCTGCTCGACGGTGCGTCCGGTGAGCTTGACCATCAGATCGATGAACCTGCGCTTGAGGTCGATGGCGTACTGGGCATGCCGCTCGATGTCGGACACCTGGCCCTGGAAGCCCCCCGAAGGCTGATGGATCATCACCGTGGAATTCGGTAGCGCAAACCGCTTGCCTTTGGCGCCTGCCGCGAGCAGGAACGCGCCCATGCTGGCCGCCATCCCTACGCACAGCGTCGAGACATCGGGCTTGATGAACTGCATGGTGTCGAAGATCGCCATGCCTGCGGAGACCGAGCCCCCGGGCGAATTGATGTAGAAGTTGATGTCCTTGTCGGGGTTTTCGGATTCGAGGAAGAGCATCTGCGCGACGATCAAGTTCGCCGTCGCGTCGTCGAGCGGTCCGATGAGGAATACGACGCGCTCCTTCAGCAGGCGCGAGTAGATGTCGTACGCGCGCTCGCCGCGTCCGCTCTGCTCGATCACCATCGGAATCAAGCCCAGCCCCTTTGGTTCGTGCGTGCTGCTCGCGCTCATGGTTCGTTCCTGGTCAGGTTACTTTGGTGTTGCCGAGGGTTCCATCAGTGCTGAAAACGTCGTCGGGTGATCTGCGACCTGCGCGCGCGCCAGCGCCCAGTCGATGATGTTGCGTTCGACCGCCGCGAACTCGAATTCGTTCAGACGCTCGGGTCTCTCATAATGCCAGCGGATGACGGCTTCGGGTTGCTCGTAGCTTTGTGCCGCTTCGGTGACCAGAGCCCTCACCTGCTCGGGCTTCGCCTGCAGCTTCTCCGTGCGCACGATCTCGTTGAAGATCAGGCCGAACGCGACGCGCTCCTCGGCCTGCGGCCGGAACATGTCGATCGAAAGCTTGGCGTCCTCGGGCTTTCCGCCGCGGCGCCTTATCTCTTCTTCGGCTCTTTTCAGAAGGTTGTCCGCCTCGAGCTCGGCGAGCGATTTCGGCACGATGAGCTGCGAATGATTCTTTAACGCGAGCATCACCTGCGCCTTGAGGACTCCCTCGATTTTGCGCTTGAGCTCGAGTGCGAGGTTGGAGCGGATCTCGGCACGCAATTCGTCGAGGCTTCCACTCGCGATTCCGTATCGCCTGGCGAACTCGGCGTCGACCTCGGGCAGTCTTGGCTCGGCGACGCTTCGAACGTGAAGCTCGAATTCCGCCGTCTTTCCCGCGACGTCCTTGCCGTGATAGTCGGGCGGAAACGTCACAGGAAATGTCTTCGATTCTCCGGCGCACATGCCGGCCAGCGCCGTATCGAACTCGGGAAGCATGCGGCCCTCACCGAGCGTCATCGAGAAATCGCGCGCGCGGCCGGCGGAGAATTCAATGCCGTCGATGCGGCCGGTAAAATCGACGACGACGCGATCGCCGCTTTCCGCGGGACGATTCGCGGCCTCGTACCGGACTTGCTGCCCGCGCAGGATTTGGATGGTACTTTCGACGTCCTCGGGCGTGACCTCTGCAACCGGGCGGCTGATACTCACCGCCGAGAGGTCCCCGAGCTTCACCTCCGGATAGACCTCGAACACCGCCGAGAATTCGAACTGGTCGTCGGCCGACGCCTGTTTGGGCTCGATGCGCGGGTAACCGGCAACGCGCAGGTTCTGCTCGCGCACCGCATCGTTGAAACTGGTTTGCACCGTGTCCGAAATCACATCGGATCGCACTTGCGGACCGTACTGTTGAGCGATCATCTTCAACGGGACCTTGCCCGGGCGAAACCCGGCGATCTTCACGGTCTTGGCGAGATTCGCGAGCCGCTTCTGGACTTCGCCCTCGATCTGCTCGATCGGCACTGCGACGTGCAGGCGTCGCTCGAGCTGGCCCAGAGTCTCCAGTGTCATTTGCATAGCCGAAGGTTCCTTGCTAGATTCCCTGCGAGATTCGGGAATCTTGGTGCGAAAGGAGAGACTCGAACTCTCACGCCTTTCGGCTCCGGCTCCTAAGGCCGGTGCGTCTACCAATTCCGCCACTTTCGCAGCCGATATCGCGAAACGGGGCAGTATAGCGGAAAAGCATCATCGACGCCACGCCGCGGCGTGCGCAACAACGAAACATCCGGTGCCGGCCGTCCACTACGAAAACTTTCCTGTCGCGTCCCGGCTCGCGCCAGCCCGGATGCGCGCCGCGATCGCCGCGATCTACGCATTTGCGCGCGGCGCCGACGACATCGCGGACGAAGGCGACGATATGCCCGCGCTGCGGCTCGAGCGGCTCGATGCCTATGCGTCGCAGCTCGATTGGATCGCGGCGGGCGGGACCCCGACCGATCCGCCGTTCACGGCGCTGGCGGAGGCCGTTCGCCGCCACGATCTGCCGCTCAAACCGTTTCGCGATCTGCTCTCCGCGTTCCGGCAGGACGTGCTTAGGTCGCGCTACGCCGACTACGCGTCGCTTCTCGATTATTGCTCGCGCTCGGCGAATCCGATCGGCAGGCTTCTTCTTCATCTCTATGGAATTTCGGACCCCGCGCACGTGCAGCGGTCGGATGCGATCTGCACCGCGCTGCAGCTCGCCAATTTCTGGCAGGACGTTGCGATCGATTGGCGGAAGGGGCGGATTTATATCCCGCTGCAGGACCTGGCGAGCTTTGGAGTCTCCGAAGCACAGATCGGCCAAGGCGCGTGCGACGAGCGGTGGCGTCGCTTGCTCGCCTTCGAGGTCGCGCGTGCCCGCGGCCTGCTCGAGTCGGGGCGCCCGCTCGCATCCGCGCTGGCGTTGCGGACGAGGCTCGAGCTGCGCATGACAATCGCAGGCGGTCTGCGCATCCTTGCGGCCATCGATGCGGTTGGTGGCGATGTTTTTCGCCGGCGGCCCGCGCTGCGGCGCCGCGACTGGGTGGCAATGGCGGTTTCGGCATTATTCCGTTGACAATGACGCCGGACGAATACTGCGAGAACAAGGCCGCGCAGAGCGGCTCGAGCTTTTACTACAGCTTCCGCTTTCTTTCCCCCGAAAAGCGGCGCGCGATGACTGCGCTGTATGCGTTCTGCCGCGAGGTCGACGACGCGGTCGACGAAACGAGTGATCCGGCGGTCGCCCGGCTCAAGCTCGGCTGGTGGCGATCTCAGGTCGGCGCGATTTTCGCCGGCGTGCCGCAACATCCCGTCGCGCAGGCGCTGAAGCCCGTCGTCACGACGTATGCATTGGCGCAGGAGCATTTTCAGGAGGTCATCGACGGCATGGTGATGGATATCGATCATCATCGCTATCCCGATTTCGCGACGCTCGAACGCTATTGCCACCGCGTCGCGGGCGTCGTCGGCCTGCTTTCCGCGGAAATATTCGGTTACGTGGATCCGGCCACACGCGAGTATGCGCATCGGCTCGGCATCGCGTTTCAGCTCACCAACATCATTCGCGACGTCGGGGAAGACGCAGGCCGCGGTCGCATCTACCTTCCGCAGGACGAGCTTCAACGATTCGGCGTGAGCTCGGCCGATATCTTTCAACGGCGCGTGACGGCTGCGTTCCAGTCACTCATGCGTTTTCAGGTCGAGCGCACCCGTGATCTCTATTCGCAAGCGCTTGCTTCGCTGCCGCCCGGGGACCGCCGCGCACAGCGCCCCGGCCTGATGATGGCGGGCATCTACCGCGCGCTGCTCGACGAAATCGTTCGCGACGGCTATCGCGTGCTCGACCGCCGAGTCGGCCTGACTCCACTGCGCAAGGCGTGGATCACGTGGAAGACCTCCTGGTCGTATTGAAGGCATCCGCCGCGTCGCCTTGCGCGCTGCCCTGCGGCGTTCCGGCATGAGCGCCGACGGGCCGAGGCGCGGGTGCGCCCCCTTCGGGGGCAGCGCGGCGGCGAGAGCCGCAAGCGTCGGGGTACACCCATGAACGCGCGCCGTGTCGCAGTCATCGGCGGCGGTTATGCGGGATTTGCGGCCGCGGTAACGCTCGCGGCGAGCGGCCGCGACGTCACGGTGTTTGAAACGGCGCGCACTTTGGGGGGGCGCGCGCGACGCGTGGAAGCCTACGGCGCCACCATCGACAATGGGCAGCACATCCTGCTCGGTGCCTACTCGCAAACGCTGGCGCTGCTGAAGAGGGTTCACGGCGAGGGCGCCGAGCTGGAGCTTCTCGATAGGCGCAGGCTTCGCCTGGAGGCCTTCGATGGATTTTGTCTCGCCGCGCCGCCGCTACCGGCGCCGTGGAACCTGCTCGGCGGCCTGCTCCT
>Ga0137378_10001716_pt1 | contig 18544 bp, 17 predicted proteins | sample SagtaG_21_FD_104813 | JGI IMG/M metagenome (GOLD analysis project Ga0137378, IMG submission 104813) | Vadose zone soil microbial communities from Sagehorn Ranch, Mendocino, California, USA - Sage2_L_60_16 metaG | ecosystem: Environmental > Terrestrial > Soil > Vadose zone | place: USA... | reverse complement strand
AGCGGCTCGTTTCCTTTGCGCGGCAGACGAAAAGTGAGATCGACTTCGTTCGGGTTTATAGTCACGCGACCGGGTACAAGCGCGATTTCATCAAATCCGTAGGTCACACGCGCTTTGCGATTTCTGCCTATCCACATTCCCATGTTAAATTTGTTCCATCCTAAATCGTTCGTTTAAACTTCCGCAGCGCGGGCACCGGGGAAGCAGCGCGTCGGTTCGATCCTCAAATTCGAACGCGCAAATCACGCAGCGCAACCGATGCTGCAGCGCCCGCCGCTCCCGCCGCCGGCGATTCCATTCTCCCACTATCCAGAAGAGGAAAACCGCCGCAAGGAAAAGCAGCAAATAAATCGTGGCGAGCGCGGCGAGACTGACGCGAATCACGGGGTTGCGCTACCTGCCGGTGTTGGCGGCGGCTGTGCGATGTCGCTGCCCCATTCAATTGTCGCGATACCCCAGCTCAGAAATGGGTCGGCTTTGCCAGCGCTTGCGGCACTTTGGGAAAAACGGCACTGCGCAAGGTAAAGGCGCGCCTGTTCGTCTAGCGCCGGATCACCTGAGGAATTAAGAAGAAAACAATACCGAACTTCTCCAAGCCTGCTCACTGCCACGCGAAAGTGAATCGTTTGAGGTGTCTCTCCGCTGGATGTGGTGAAACTCAGTTTTGGCAACGTCGGCGCGCCAAAAGCATCGAGTTCGTTTGAAAACGAGATAGACGTCGTGGTCGGCCTGATTGCTAAGGCAATTTTTTGCGGGAGGAACGGTACTGCGCCGGGTGGCTGGGAATCCGGGATGCGTAAATCGACTTCCGGCTGCGGAACGTCCTTTAACGTTAGCTTCGCCGTGAGATAGGACGGCACATGCTCAACTTTCGGCAGGGCGCGGACCTTTGATTCCGGCGGACGATGAGTTGTGAAAGCAAGCGCTGGATCTTCGGCGTCGATCCAGCGAAGCAATGTGCGGCCTTCTTCGGAAGTGGGCGTAATCAAAGTTACGCGAGCTGGCGGCGGAAGAAGCGCCACCGTCGGGGGATAAACAATTTGGAACACGTAGAAACAGAGCGCATGCGCGAGTAAGGAAAGCGCTAGAAAAGCTGTGATCGCTGCTTTGGTGCGCCGAGGCGAATCCCAATTAAAAAGAAGCGGTTCGGTTGCGAGCTCACGAGTGAGACTGTTCATCGCGGCGGAGTCGCAGCCAATGCAACAGAAGTGATACCGTGTTCAAGCGCAGCGTTAGTCACTTCGGCAACGGTTTCATACGGAGTGGTACGGTCTGCTTTAATGATAATCGATTGGTTCTCGCGCTTGGCGGCATCCAGCAATGGCCCGAGTTGTTCGATGGTGACTCTCTGCTCCCGGAAATAGATGGCGGGGACTGCGCCGCCTGTGATGCTTACGATTTGCTGATTAGTCTGCGGGCCAAGTGTAAAGCGCGAGAAGGGCATCGAAACCGAGATCCCTTGTTGCAAAATAAAATTCGAGCTCAGTAACAGAAAAAAAACGAGGAGAAAAGCGACGTCCACCATCGCGATGAGGACAAGCCAGCCGAAGTTGAACGTCATCGTGCGGCTGAGTTTCATAAGGCGCTGCGGGCTTGTCGATTTATCGAATCGGCGGTTTAGGAATCAAACTATGCCTCGGAAAGGCCCTGCGGTTCAGGTGATTGAAAACTGATTATACCGCTGATCGGGCGGCTCTCGGTCAACATGTGGACGATCTCGATCCCTGCGCGCTCCATGTCATGCAGCATAGTGTTTACGCGCGAAGAGAGGTAGCTATAAGCTACAAACGTTGGCGTGGCGACCACCAAGCCCGCCGCGGTCGTCAGCAAACTCTTGTACACGCCGCTGGAAAGCTCAGTCACCGTCGCATAACCGCCGCTTGAGGCAATCGTCCCAAACGCATCGATCATTCCCGCGACCGTCCCAAGCAATCCGAGTAACGGCGCGAGAAAAGCGATGGTAGCCAGGACTGCGAGAAATCGTTCCAGCTTTGGCACTTCCAGTTGGGCGGCTTCTTGCACGATATCGCGCAGTTCTGCGCGAGGCGCATCGTGCCGAATAATCGCGGCATGAATCACCCGGGCGACCGGGCCCGGTGTCCCGGCTGATTCATGCAGTGCTTCAGCGAAATTACGGCGGCGAATAAGATTCGAGAGTCCCTTCAAAAATTCGCCCACATGAATTGTGGCACGATGGAAGTAAAAGAAGCGCTCGGCAAAGACCGCGATCGAGATGATACTACAGCCCAGAATTGGCCACATCAGCAATCCGCCCTTTTGGATGTACTCAATCATGCCGGTTTTGTAGCCCTCTTTTCCGACTGTGGCAAGCCAACAACCAAAGGTCGGTCCAGTGCCTCAACTCAGGCCCATAGTCAGCGCTTTGTGCCGGGCTATCTTCAGCCGAATCACCCTACCGTGGATTTTTTTCACGCGGTTTTGGTGAAGAAGAGGGGCGAGTGCTGGCGGCCGTCCTGCGGCCCAGCAATTTGCCCGATGCATCGAAAATGGAATAGCCGGTTTGTTTGCCGGATGCATCGTAGCTGTAAACGATCTTGTGCAGCACGGTGCCGTCTTCTGCGCTTTGGGTTTCTTCCTGAAGCCGGCCCGCGTCGTCGTACTTGTACCGGGTCTTAAGTCGAAAGCGGCCATCGGGACCGGAAATTTCTCCGCTGGAAAAACGCCCCGCCTCATCCAGTTCGTAACGAATCGTCTCACGAAGTTTGCCATCCTCACCAGTGGTCGTGGCCACGGCCTTGTGCTGTGCGCCATCAAACTTGTAAACGGTGCGCGAGCCATCGGGGTGCATTGATACGGTGACCCGGACAGCGTCATTCCTGCTTTGCTCGGGAGACTGGCTGAATGCGATTGCGTTGCCACAAACTAGAAGAGCGCAAGAAATCGCCCGCCCAACTTGGGAAAAATTCATGATGCGAAGAGCTTACGGTTAAGGTGTCGGGCTGCAAACAAGCTGAAATTTTTTATTGACCGGAAGCTGCGGAGGTGGTTAAAGATGGGGTCAAGTGGAGGAAAATGGATGAATGCTCCACTCAATCATGGATGCCGATTCTCTACCCGAACGCTTCTATGCCGGAGAGTTCCGGCATTCCATTGATGAGAAGAATCGAATCACTATTCCCTCTCGCTGGCGGCGCGATCAAGCCGAAGAATTTATTCTTCTACCTGAGGCATCGCATCAATTTCTCCTCGTCATGTCGCCGGAGGAGTTTGCAAGAATGAGTTCGGCAGCGGAAATAAACCAAGGGGTGTCGGCGCGCGATCGCCGGGTTTTCTTGCGCCAGCTGCATTCCCGCGCTCAGCACGCGAGCGCGGATCGACAAGGGCGGCTTGTTTTGCCGGAAGAGCTTTGCCGGAAGGTTGGATTGAAAGGTGAGGTTGCTTTGGTGGGCGGGCGGGGCCGTTTTGAGATTTGGAATCTGCAACGCTGGAAGCGGGCGCACGAGGAGGAAACACCTACTTACCAGCACGTGGCGAATGTAATTGGCTTATAAGGCGATGTTAGGTCAAAACGTTATCAGCACATTGTGGTTTGAGCGGCCTGCCTGGGTCGCCATTGATCCGCTGGCCGTCGAAGAGGAGGCGCATGAAATGGAGGATTTTGTTTATCACCGTCCAGTGCTTGAAAGGGAAGTGGTGGAATTGCTCGAACCGAAACCGGGTTCCCTCATCGTAGATGGAACGTCTGGTGGCGGCGGCCACACTGAAGCGCTTTTGGAAAGCGGTGCCGATGTTCTGGCATTAGATCAGGATCCTGATGCGGTCGAGCATGCAAGCGAGCAACTGGCGCGTTTCGGCCGCCGCGTCGCCGTGCGGCAGGCGAATTTCCGACACGCGGCCAGCGTTCTGGATGAGCTTGGGATTCGCACCATCGGCGGGGCGCTTCTTGATCTTGGTGTCTCTTCCCGGCAACTCGAAAATGCGGAACGCGGTTTCAGCTTTGTGCGAAACGGTCCCCTCGACATGCGCATGGATCCGCGAACCAAACTGACTGCTGCTACGATCGTAAACGAGTACAGCGAAGAACAATTGACCCATCTATTTCGCGAATTGGGAGAGGAACCGGCTGCGCGCCGGATCGCAAGCTTGATCGTAAAGATGCGTAAGACCTACCCGTTCCGCGAAACTCTGCCGCTTGCGAGTGCGATCGAAAAGCTTGTCGGCCGGCACGGCCGTCACCATCCCGCCACGCGAGTTTTTCAAGCGCTGCGGATGGAAGTCAATGACGAGCTTGGCGCGCTAGAAGAAGGTCTGCGCGTGTTGACTGCGCGACTTGAGCCCGGCAAGCGCATTGCGGTGATCGCTTTTCATTCGCTGGAGGATCGGATCGTGAAAAACTTCTTTCGCGATCACAGCCGGGAATGGCTCGACAGGCCGGAGTGGCCTGCGCCGCAGCGCAACCCTGATTACGACCTTAAATTGATTACCCCGAAACCGGTAGAACCGGCCGAAGAAGAACAGCGCGCGAATCCCCGCTCGCGTAGCGCGAAGTTGCGCGTAGCCGAGAAGGCTTAGATGAACCGTTCGCGTCGAAAAAATTGCAATGCGGTAAACGCAGCCTCGCTCGCGCGCTGGATCGTAGTGACTGCATTTCTGGCACTGGCTGGATTAGGCTATGTGTATTTGACGCTGCAACTCTATCATCTGGGCGACCGAAGGAAGGCAGCGGAGAACGAGCTCGCTACTCTCCGCACCCAAAATGATATAGCCAGCGCGCAAATCGCGGCTTTGACGTCGCGCTCGGCATTGCAACGCCGATTGAAAGAAGGCTATTTGAAAATGCTCCCGATTTCCGAGGGCGACATCGTGCGGCTCACCATTCCAGCCCGATCGGCGGATGAAAACGCGATCCAACCCGTAGCCAACCCTTCAGACATAAGATGAATCCAAACAGCCGAAGCCGTTGCGTGCTGGTGTGCGCTGCGTTTATCGCGCTCTTCAGCATCTTTTCGTTTCGTTTGGTTTACCTGCAGGCAATAAAGCACGACGAGTACGCCGGTCTTGCTGCTGAAAAACATGTTTACAAGCAAATTATTCACGCAGAGCGCGGCGCTATCCTCGACGCCAATAACGAAGTTTTGGCACACAACGTTCCTGTTGAAACAGTAGTGGCTGACGCCACGCATCTTAACAACCGGCAAGCGATTGTCGATCTTGTGAGTGACGAGCTCGGCATCTCCTCCGTGCAGATCTCGGAAAAGTTAGGCAGCGAGCGCCGCTACATAGTCATCAAGCGCGAAGTGCCCGCGGCGCAGGCAAACGCGCTACGCGAAAAACTTCACGCCGGCAATTTGCGCGGAATTTATTTCGAGCACGACGCCACGCGCATCTATCCGAATGGCTCCATGCTTTGCCATGTCATTGGATTTACCGACTTCGAACATCACGGTATACAGGGGGTGGAAGCGTCGATGGAGGAATACCTTCATGGACAAGACGGTTATCGCTACATCGAACACAACCGCGCTGGCCAGGAGATCGTGCCCTACCGCGGACAAGAGCGCGCGCCACGTGACGGATACCAGATCCATCTGACTGTCGATCTTAGTTTGCAGAACATTGTTGAGAATGAAATAGACGCCGCTATGGAGGAATACTCCCCTCAGAAGGCCACCATCATTCTGATGCGGCCGCAGACGGGCGAAATCCTCGCAATGGCTAATCGGCCAGATTTTGATTTGAACCTCCGCTCCGAGGCCAAGCCTGAAGAAATGAAAAACCGGGCAATCATCGACATGATGGAACCGGGCTCCACTTTCAAGATCGTCGCGGCGGCCGCCGTCCTCAACGAACGCAAGCTTCACCCTGATTCGACGATCTTTTGCGAGAACGGCCTCTGGAATTTCGGCGGTACCGCTCTGCATGATCACCGCGCGTTTTCGTATCTGAGTGTGCGCGATATTCTTATCAAATCGAGTAACATCGGCGCGGCCAAGCTCGCCCTCAGCGTGGGCGAACAAAAGTTTTACGAATACATTCGCCGATTCGGATTTGGCGAGCGCACTGGAATTGAGCTGCCCGGCGAGATCAACGGACTTATTCGCCCCCCGCAATCTTGGAGCAAAATCTCCATTACGCGCATTCCGATGGGGCACGAAATCGGGGTCACGCCATTACAAATGACGGTGGCAATGGCGACGATTGCCAACGGCGGCAAATTGATCACGCCGCGAATTGTGAAATCAATTACCACATCGGAGGGCAAGACCATCAGCTCACTTTCCCCGGTGGCGCTGCGTCAGGTGATTTCTGCTGAAACTGCCAAAGAAATTGGCGATGCGCTGCGAGGCGTGGTGAGTGATCGAGGAACCGCCGCGGCCGCTGCCATCCCAGGTTTTACCATTGCCGGAAAAACCGGGACCGCGCAGAAAGTTGATCCCCAAGGCGGATACGAGAAGGGGAAGTACGTCGTTTCTTTCGCCGGCTATCTGCCGGCCGAGCATCCTGAGTTTGTAGGTCTCGTAGTGCTCGACGATGCGCACACAAGCAAACCGGAGTTGAATTACGGTGGGCTTATTGCAGGACCGATCTTTTCCCGAGTCGCGGAGAAGGCCGCCCGCTATCTTGATCTTGAGCCGCATGAGGAGATTCGCAAAGCGATTCCCGTAGAGCGAGTCGAAAAACAGATGCCGGCAGAGCGAGTTCGCAAGGCTGTACCGGTGGAACGAGTCGCCTTGACCAATGCTTCGCATCATTGAACGCCTTGCGCCGGCATGTTGAAACCTCATGCAGCTCAAGACTCTCCTCGCCGCGATTCCAGTTCGCCAGATCATCGGGACACTTGATCGCACAGTGGAAAGCATCGCGTATGACTCGCGGCGAGTGCAAAGGAATGGCTTGTTCGTGGCATTGCGAGGTGAAAAAACCGATGGCCACGAATTCATCGGACGGGCAATCGAAAAAGGTGCGTCGGTGATTGTTGCTGAACGCGAGGAAAGAAATCCACGCGTAACCTGTCTCATTGTCGAAAGCACGCGTACCGCGCTTGCTGATTTTTCTGCAGCTTTTTACGGTCATCCCGCGCGCAGATTGAAACTGGCAGCGGTTACGGGCACGAATGGGAAAACCACCACTACGTTTCTCATCAAACACATCTGTGAAAGAGCCGGCTTGCGCTGCGGATTAATCGGAACGGTGCGCTACGAAATCGGCGAGCGGATTCTGCCGGCCATTCGCACGACGCCGGAATCGCTCGACCTACAAGAGCTGCTGGCGCAGATCGCCAACGCGGGTTGCAAGGCTGCGGCGATGGAAGTCTCTTCGCATGCGCTCGCGCAGGACCGCGTGCGCGGTCTCGAATGGAACGTCGCTGTCTTTACCAACCTCACCCAGGACCATCTCGATTTTCATGAGACCATGAAAAGCTACTTCGACTCAAAGACGAAGCTCTTCACAGGACTCGGAAACCAGAAAAAAAAGCGCAAACCTGTCGCAATTGTGAACATCGATGACCGCTACGGTGAACAACTGCTCGACAAGATTGACAAGCGCGTCGCGATTGTCACCTACGGAATGGGAATGCGCGCGGATTTCCGCGCGTCAAACTATCGCGTTGAGTTTAGCGGCACTTCCTATCAGTTGGACGCTCACGGCAAGAGCTATCTCGTTCGTCTCCCGTTGATCGGCCGGTTTAACGTAGCAAACTCTGTGGCAGCGCTGGCCACGGCCAATGCTCTAGGAATCGGTCTTCGTGAGGCGGTGTTTAGTCTCGGTAAGTCGCCCCACGTGCATGGACGCCTGGAATTGGTTCCGGCTAGGCGACAATATCAAGTCTTCGTCGATTACGCGCACACCCCCGACGCACTTGGAAATGTTCTCAAGACTCTGCGGGAACTCGAGCCACATCGCTTGATTGCCGTTTTTGGCTGCGGCGGCGATCGCGACCGGCAAAAGCGCCCGTTGATGGCTGAAATGGCAGATCGCCACGCCGACTATTCCATCATTACCTCCGATAACCCGCGCAAAGAGGATCCGGACGCGATCGTCGCCGAGATCGAAAAAGGATTTCTCTCCACTCGGTATAAAAAAATTGTCGATCGCGCTGAGGCGATCGGTCACGCCATTGCGCTCGCACAGCCGCGCGACATTGTGTTGATCGCGGGTAAGGGACACGAAAATTATCAGGAGTTCGCGGATTACACTATCCCGTTCGATGATATTCAAGTCGCGCGACGCGCGATCGAGGATCATCCAGTGGAGTTTTAATGAATCGGTTGTCAATCTTTCAAATTGCTGAGTTTGCGGGGGCCGTCGTCTCTTGTGGAGACGGTAAAAGTTTCGTCGATAAGATCAGCACTGATTCACGCACGCTTAAACCCGGCGAATTATTCGTCGCTTTGCACGGCGAAAATTTTGACGGGCACAATTTCGTTGAATCTGTGGCAACAGCCGGCGCAGCCGGGGCAATCGTTGATTCTAATTGGAATGGAAAAGTTCCGGAGAATTTCGCGCTTATTCGGGCCAAAGACACTTTGCTGGCCTACCAAAAACTGGCTGGCAATTACCGGAAGTCGCTCGCACTACATGTGATCGCGATTACCGGAAGCAACGGTAAAACGAGCACGAAAGACTTTACCGCAGCAGTGCTCGCCCGCCGTTTTCGAGTCGCGAAAACGGAAGGAAATTTCAATAATCATATTGGCCTGCCTCGAACAATTTTGGAAGCAACCTCGCGAGATGAAGTCGCTGTTTGGGAGATCGGCATGAATCACCCGGGCGAAGTTGCGGCGTTGGCGAACCTGGCTGCACCCGATGTGGCCGTCATTACGAATATTGGTGTCGCGCACATTGAGTTTATGGGATCGCGCGAAAGAATTGCGGAAGAGAAAGGCGCGCTTGCACAGGCCGTTGGCATGCGGGGAACAGTCATTTTGAACGCGGACGATCCGTTTACGAAGGGCATCGCGGCTCGCACGCGCGCGAAAATGATTTTAGCTGGTACCACTGCGGGAACCATTCGCGCCAACGAAATTAGCCAGAGCGACAGCGGAACAGATTTCACGATTCTGGAGGGCGCCCATCGCTGCCGCGCGCACTTGCCTGTGCCTGGTCTGCATATGGTGCAGAACGCGCTGCTGGCGGTCGCCGCCGGTCGTGTCTTTGATCTTTCCCTTGAAGATTGCGCTGACGGCCTGGCCGCCGCGCCGCTCACTAAGGCCCGTTTGCAAATCAGAGAGATTCATGGCGTGCGGTTCATCGACGACAGTTACAACGCGAATCCCGATTCCATGAGGGCGGCATTGCGCACGCTGGTGGAACTGGATGCGGGTGGAAAACGCATCGCCGTGCTTGGAGAAATGAGAGAGCTTGGTTCCGCATCGGAGCTAGCCCATCGGGAAGTCGGCGAAACCGCCGCGACATTCAGGATCGACCAACTCATTACTGTCGGCGATATGGCGGAACGTATCGCGCAGGGGGCACGTGCTGGTGGCCTGGCAAACACGACGGCTGTAAGATCGACAAGGGAAGCTGCGGAGTTGTTAGGCGAAATTGCTGAGCCGGGCGATCTCATTCTCGTCAAAGGCAGCCGGTCCGCGCGCACCGAGCAAGTCATCGAGGCTTTCGAGCATCGTCATTCGCTTGCCGCGCCGAAACCCGGCGAAGGCGGGTCAGTCGTCACTTTCCCATGATGTACTACCTCCATCGCCTGAGCGATCAGTTCATTGGATTCAATGTTTTCCTTTATGTCACATTTCGCGCCATTGCCGCGGCTGTCACTGCATTCCTGGTCACGTTGGCTTGTGGAAATTTCATTATTCAAAAACTGACTGCTCTGAAGCTGGGACAACCCATTCGTTTGGCAGCAGAGGTTCATCGCTTGGCCGAGCTGCATGGCGGTAAACAGGGCACGCCGACCATGGGTGGCGTGCTCGTCATCGGAGCCGTCTTTGTATCGAGCTTCATTTGGGCTCGTCCAGATAATCGTTTCGTTTGGCTCGCCTTGTTCGCCATGATTTATCTCGGCGCGCTCGGCTTCGCCGATGATTACCTCAAGGTCACGAAGAAGAAGTCCGAAGGGATCAGCGGCCGGCTCAAGCTCGTTTTCCAAATCGCCCTGGCAGCAATTGTCACGAGCGTTTTCCTAACGAGCCCATTGCTGGAAGTGCAGGCGCGTTCCCTTTACGTGCCATTCGTTAAAGCGCCGGTCATTACGAATATGGGGTGGTTTACCTTCGTGTTTTTTGCTCTGGTTATTGTGGGTGCCTCGAACGCCGTCAACCTAACCGATGGACTGGATGGCCTGGCGATCGGTTGCAGCATCACAGTGGCGTTTGCATACGCCTTGCTCTCTTATGCCGCTGGCAATTTTCGGATCGCGGAATACTTGCAGGTCCCGTTTTATGCCTTTGCTGGAGAACTGACGGTCGTTTGCTCCGCACTGATTGGCGCGGGTCTTGGTTTTCTCTGGTTTAACTGTCACCCAGCCAAAGTTTTCATGGGCGATACCGGATCGCTGGCCATCGGCGGCATGATCGGCGTAGTCGCGATCTGTTGTAAGCAGGAGCTGCTTTTGACTGTCGTGGGTGGCGTTTTCGTGATCGAAGCCGTCTCAGTGATTTTGCAAGTGATCAGTTTCAAACTGACGGGCAGACGGATTCTCGTCATGTCTCCGCTTCATCATCATTTCGAGCTGACCGGCTGGAAGGAAAACACGGTCATCGTTCGATTTTGGATTCTTTCAATCATTTTCGCCTTGCTTGGTTTGGCGACACTGAAACTGAGGTGAAAAACTTGCGCTATAAAAATCAGAATGTCGCCGTTCTTGGCGCAGGCTTGAGCGGAAGCGCTGCGGCGCTCCTGCTTAGGTCGGAGGGTGCACAGGTCACGGTGCTCGATAGCGCCGAGGAGAAGGATTTACTTAGATCGACCATTGACAATCTGCGGGCACAAGGTGTGCGCGTGATCTGCGGAGCGGCAGCGGATGAAGACTTGTCTGATTACAGAATGGCTGTCTTAAGCCCAGGAATCGATCCTGCTTCTCAACTGGCGCGCAATTTTTCCTCGCGCGGAATCGACACGATCGGCGAGCTCGAACTAGGTTGGCGATCCTGCGAAATTCCGGTCATCGCTGTTACCGGCACGAACGGCAAGACAACCACGACCGAATTGCTCGCTCAAATGTTGAATGTATGCGGTCAGCGAACAATCGCTTGCGGAAATATTGGCAAACCGCTTTCCGAAGTGGCACGCGAGAAGAAACCATTCGACGTGCTTACGGTTGAAGTGAGCTCGTTTCAGCTGGAGACAATCCGCAGCTTTCACCCGTCCATCAGTCTTTGGCTCAACTTCGCTCCCGACCATCTCGATCGTTATCGCTCCGTGGCTGATTATCGCGCGGCTAAGCTGCGCATCTTCGAAAATCAAACGGAGGCCGACGTGGCAGTGGTGAACGCCATCGAAAAAATATCCGGGATTCGCCCCCGTCCGATTACATTTAGCGCTTATACCGATCAGGCGGACTTCCGCGTCTCGGAAGGTGCGATCCTTTACCACAACGAAGTGGTTCTGCGGTTATCCGATGCCAGACTGCGTGGCCTGCATAACATCGAGAATTTGATGGCGACGCTTGCCGCGGGCACGGCACGCGGATTGTCGTTTGGGGAGATCGTGCCGCCGCTTTGTACTTATGAGCCGCGTCCGCATCGCTGCGAATTTGTGCGCGAAGTCGGCGGCGTCGGATATGTGAATGATTCCAAGGCGACCAACCTCGACGCAGTGGACAAAGCGCTGCGCGCGCAAAGCAAACCAGTCATTCTTATCGCCGGTGGCAAAGACAAAGGCTTTACCTTTGATCCGCTTCGATCGCTCGTGGAGGAGAAGGTTAGATCCACGATTTTGATCGGCGAGATGGCTGAGAGCATTAGGCACTCCTGGAACGGTGCGGTTAAATCCGAAATCGCGAACTCGCTCGCGGATGCAGTTGAGCGAGCGCATGCCAGTGCAAGACCAGGGGAAGTAGTCCTTTTTTCTCCGGGCACATCATCCTTCGACATGTTCAAAAGCTACGCCGATCGAGGTGATCAATTTCGCGCGCTGGTGCAAGCGCTGCCTCAAACCCAGCGATGAAAATCCCGCAGCTCTTTAGACACAAAAAACTCTGGGCCGCGACCGCGCGCCGATCCTCGGCTGCGTCTGCGGGAATGGACTTCGAAGAGATGCCGGAGCCAAACATGAAGTTGTCGCGGGCGTTGCTGATTGTTTTGCTTCTTCACGTGGTTGCCGTGTCGGGAATCATCGCGTTCAACGCGATCAAGACGCGAGAGAGCTCATTTGTACCGGCGGCCTCGGCAAATACGGAAAACAAGCAGGCTGGTATGGTGGGACCCGCAATTCACGCGGAGGTCGTCAAGCTACGAACTGCAGCGGCACAAAAAGAGAACGCGCCGCGCGACACCGCGAAACCTTCCCACTTGTCTCCGAAAGACGAACTGGCGAAATCGCCTGCGCCTTCTGGAAAAGTTTACGCGGTAAAAAAGGGCGATAATCCAGTGACGATCGCAAAGAAACTTAAGGTTCCTTACGACGATCTGATCGCGCTGAACCACATCGATGATCCGCGCAAATTGCAGGTTGGCCAAAAGCTTTTAATCCCGAAACCAACAAGCACAAAAAAAATTAAGAAATGAAAATCGACGCGGTAATTTTCCTCCGAGTGGCGTGCGCATGTGTAATGCGCCGGAAGCCCGTGCCACGATTTTAACCATGTATCGTAAGAGCGCCTACATCCTTTTCCTCGCCGTGCTTGGACTGCTCGTCATCGGGATTGTGATGCTTTTTAGCACGAGTGCGTTTGCGCGCGACAGCCATGGAGACGTCTATTTTTTCATTAAACGGCAGGCGATTTGGTTCGGGATTGGGCTTGTGATCTGCGTCTCGGTCGCGCTGATCGACTATCATTTTTGGCAGCGGACGTGGTGGCTTTGGTTTGGCCTCGCGATCGTGGCTCTTGCGCTTTGTTATGTTCCGCATATCGGGATGCGCCTGAACGGATCGCGCCGCTGGATCGGCCTGGGTCCCGTCACCTTTCAGCCTTCGGAACTGGCGAAGCTCGCAGCAGTCTTTTTTCTCGCTGCCTGGTTTGCGCGACACGAAAAAGCGCGCACCAACGTGCTGTATGGATTTATTGTTCCCCTTGCAATCGTCGGCTTGTTGGCGGGACTTGTTCTGGGCGAAGTCGATCTTGGCACGACTGCTCTACTTGGAACAACGACATTTGTCATGATGTACGCTGCCGGAGTGAATTTTATCTGGCTAGGTATTATCTCGTTCGCCGGCCTTGGAGCTCTTTTACTCGTTGCCACTCGAATCTCCGAGCGAATGGGACGGCTCTCCGCTTTTCTTCATCCGCAAAATTTCAAGGAAGACGCTGGCTTGCAGCAGATGCAGGCATTGATCGCCTGGGGAAGCGGCGGAATAGAAGGGCTCGGCCTGGGCAACGGTCGCCAGAAGATGCTTTATCTGCCTTACGCGCACACCGATTTCATTTTTCCAATTATTGGTGAAGAGCTTGGCCTGCGGTTCAGTCTGCTCGTGGTCTTCTTATTCGTAGTCATAATTGTTTGCGGCATCATGATCGCGCTGCACGCCAAAGATCGTTTCGGCCTGCTACTGGGCTGCGGCGTCGTTACGCTCCTAGCTTTGCAAGCCGCAGTAAATATAGGTGTGACAACATCCCTTCTGCCGAATAAAGGGCTGCCCCTGCCCTTTATCAGTTACGGAGGTTCGAACTTGGTCGCGTGCATGTTTGGGATCGGCTTGCTGCTGAACATTTATCGGCAGGGCGTCCTTGAGGCGCCGCATAAGAAACGCGTTACTATGCACCTTCGGATGACACCGCGGATTTAGATGCGACTGATGAATGCCATAAGCTCCACGAGTTCTATGTGGCGAACAAAGATCGAAAACCAACTTTTATGAATGCAGTAATCGCATGTGGTGGGACTGGCGGACATCTTTTTCCCGGCATCGCTGTGGCGGAAGTGCTGCGTGATCGCGGCCACCAAGTGATGCTGCTAGTTTCCGAAAAAGACATCGACGCTTTGGCGCTTTCGGGTCGCGGAAGTTTCCGAATCGAAAAATTACCCACCGTGGGGCTGCCTTCGCCATTTTCACCAGCGTTCTTTGGTTTCCTTGGTCGCTTTTATGAAAGCATGTCGATTTGCCGGGCTATCTATCGTAAATTCAAGCCTCAGGTGGTTCTCGGCATGGGTGGGTTCACTTCCACTGCGCCCGTGTTGGCCGGGCGGATACGCGGCATTGCCACGTTTATTCATGAATCGAATGCGGTTCCTGGAAAGGCGAACCGATTGACTGCGCGGATGGTGCGCGCGGTCATGCTCGGCTTCAAGGAATGCGCGCCCTTTTTTCCAAAAGCGCATACAGAAGTTACGGGTACACCCGTCCGCACGGAGCTGGTGCATTTGGATCGACGGGCAGCGCGCCAAAAGCTCGGACTGCGTGAGGATCTTACCACGCTGCTCGTGATGGGGGGAAGCCAGGGCGCCAGCGGAATTAACCAGGCGATGATCAAATCGCTGCCGTTCTTAAATGGTGTTCCGCTTCAGGTGATTCACCTTTCCGGCGGGCGCGATGAGCGTCTGGTTGCAGATAATTATCGTCGCGAAAATCTCCTTGCTTACGTCGCTGCTTTTCACCATCGAATGGAAGAAGTTTACAGCGCTGCTGATCTCCTCGTTGCACGAGCTGGTGCGGCCAGTCTCGCTGAGTTCGCCGCTTTTTCATTGCCCGGCATTTTGATTCCATTTCCGTATGCCACCGACGATCATCAAACGCGCAATGCGGAAATCTATGCTCGCGCCCAGGCGGCGATTCTCCTCAAGGAGTCAGAGGTTTCCGGCGAATTGCTGGCGCGCAAAATCCGGGAGTTGATCCAGGATCCCGAGCGGATTCAACAGATGGCGGCGAATTGTTCGCGTCTGGCGCCGAAAGACGCGGCAGGGCGCGTAGTCACGACCATGGAAAAATATACGACTCATGAAGCCCGTCTCTGAGGAATGCGCCGCGCCCCCGACAAGCTCGGAAGGCTATGGTCGCGTCCTACCGCTTGACCTGCGCGGATTTCTGACGCGTGAGCATCATCGGATTCATCTTGTCGGTGTCGCGGGAAGTGGCATGAGTGGTATCGCCGCGCTCTTGCTCGAGCTCGGCCACGCGGTCAGCGGCTCTGACAAGGTCAGCACGGTAGAGACGGACCGATTACAGCGACTCGGTCTGCGTTTTTATGAGCAGCATCGCCCGGAACATGCCGCCGCCGACCTTGTTGTTTTCTCTTCGGCGATCAGGAGTGACAATCCAGTTCTTGTGAGTGCACGCGATTCAGGAAAACCTGTCGTGCGTCGCGCGGAAGCCCTGGCTGCAATCATGCGCAGTAAACGCGGCATCGTCATCGCCGGAATGCACGGCAAAACGACAACCTCTGCAATGACCGCGCATGTTTTGCGCGAAGGCGGGCTGCATCCATCTCATTATGTTGGTGCCGAGATTCCGATTCTCGGAACAAACGCCCACTGGGATCCGCGCGGCGAATATTTCGTCGCCGAAGGAGACGAAAGCGATGGGACGCTGCGCTGCTTTCATCCCCAGCACTCTCTCATTCTGAACATTGAGGAAGAGCATCTCGATTTTTATGTCGATCTTGCTGCAATCGAAAAGGTTTTTGGCGAACTGATAGAGCAGACCAGCGGCACGGTTTTTTACAATGCCGATGACGCCAACACGGCTCGGTTATGCGTAAGCCGGAAGGGCGCGATCTCGTTCGGATTCAACGAGACAGCTGATTATCGCGGCGCCGAAATAGACTTGCATGCCTTTAGCTCAAATTTTTGCGTTTATTGTCGGGGGCGCAAATTGGGCGAAGCGACCCTCAATGCTCCAGGCCGGCACACTGCCCATAATGCGCTCGGTGTAATTGCACTGGCGATCGAGCTTGGAATTTCATTCGAGAAAATTGCAGCTTCCCTTCGCAAATTCGAGCACGCGCGTCGCCGATTTGAAATCAAGTATAAGAGCGATCGTTTTTTGCTCGTTGATGATTATGCTCACCACCCTACTGAAATTTGCGCCACGTTGAAAACTGCGAGGGCGACTGGCTGGAAACGAGTGCTCGCCATGTTTCAACCCCATCGTTATTCGCGCACCAAAGCCCTCAGCAAAGAGTTTGGCCGCGCCTTCGATGATGCCGATCGCGTGGTCGTGACGGATGTTTATGCTGCCAGCGAAACGCCAATTCCTGGAATCAGCGGTGAAACGATTGTGGACGAGATCGCTGCGCATGGACATCGGGGTGTGAGTTATGTGCCGCATTTGGAACGGCTACATCGCGATGTCGGCAACATGCTCGAGTCCGGCGATCTGGTTTTAAGCCTCGGCGCGGGCAACATTCATGAGGAATTGTCGCGTCTTGCGGCCGACCTTGTGACCGCGGAAAAATTAAAAGCGATCGTGGGCGAAGACGGTGTAGTCCGCCTTTATGAGCCACTCTCAAAACACACGACATTACGCGTAGGCGGCCCGGCGCAATTTTGGGTCGAGCCGCGGACTGAGAAAGCGTTTGGGAAATTGATTTGTTTTTGCCGGGACGAAAACCTGCCGCTTTTCGTGATGGGTCGCGGATCGAACCTTCTCGTCCGCGATGGTGGAATCCGTGGCGTGGTTGTTCATCCGTGTGGTGGCGATTTTGCCAAGGTCGAGATCAATGGCGCCGAAATCACCGCAGGCGTCGGCGCGAAATTAAGGGAAGTCGCTTACGCGGGCAAGACGGGCGGCCTCGGTGGGCTGGAGTGGATGGAAGGAATTCCTGGCGCAGTTGGTGGCGGCTTGCGGATGAACGCGGGCGCGATGGGCGCGCAGACATTCGAGAACATTGTGTGCGTTAGGTATCTGGATGCAAATGGCGAGGCGCACACCAAAACACGCGCCGAACTGGAAGTACATTACCGGGACTTCCCATTGCTGAAAAAGAACTTTGCAGTTTCCGCCGTGTTCCGCGGGCAGCCTGCGCCACCCGAAGAAATCGTGCGCAAATTGGCGGCATCGCAGGAAAAACGCCGCACGTCGCAGCCGGCAGCGAAAAGCGCGGGATGCATTTTCAAAAATCCCGATTCGTGTTCGGCGGGGGAACTGGTTGATCAGTTGGGATTGAAAAATTCATCCATTGGCAAAGCCCGGGTATCGGAGGTGCATGGGAATTTTATCGTTAACGACGGCGGCGCGACGGCGAGAGACATGCTCGAGTTAATTGAAAAGATCAAGGTGACGGCGCGGACGGAGCGGGGGATCGAGTTGGAAACCGAAGTGCAAATCGTGGGAGAGGATTAGGCGGATGATGGACGTGGACGAACTGGGGATGATTTTATGACCCAACGAGAGTTGCCAAAGAAAATCGCAGTCTTAATGGGCGGGCCGAGTACTGAGCGCGACGTTTCGCTGGCGACCGGCCGCGGGATCTCAAAAGCGCTGCGTTCACTCGCTGTGGACGTCGTCGATATCGACGTACGAGATGAGAATTTTCAGCTCCCGAAGGATGTCGACATTGCATTCATCGCGCTGCACGGAACCTTTGGCGAGGACGGCCAGGTCCAGCAGCTACTGGAAGAACGTGATGTGGCTTACACGGGCGAAGGAGTCAAAGAAAGCCGGCTGGCTTTCGACAAAATCCGCTCGAAAGAAAAATTTTGCGAGAACGAAGTGAGCACGCCGGAGTGGGAAACGATTGAGCCACATCAGCATCCACGCATGCCGCCACCTATTGTGATCAAGGCACCGCGGCAAGGTTCCACTGTCGGCGTTCACATCGTGAAAAAAGCGGAGGAACTTGGGCCAGCAATTGCCGATGCCGCGAAGTATGACCGTGAGCTGTTAATAGAAAAGTTTGTATCAGGCCGGGAATTGACGGTAGGTATTCTCGGTGATCAGGCCTTGCCGATTCTCGAGATAATTCCGAAGGGCGGCTTCTATGATTTCACGAACAAGTATCCGTTTCTGAATCCGCAGGCAGGTGGTGGCGCGGAGCATGTCTGCCCAGCCCCGATCGACAAGGAGAAAACGGTCGAAATTCAGGAATTAGCGCTGCGAGCATTTCGCGCACTCGGCTTGCGGGTTTACGGCCGGGTTGACGTCATTCTGTCGGAAAGCGAAGAGCCGTTTGTGCTTGAAATTAACACCATTCCCGGAATGACCGAGGCGAGCTTGCTGCCTGAGGCAGCAGCGGCCGCCGGCATCAGCTATGTCGATCTTTGCGCCCGCGTCATCGCGCTCTCGCGCGCCAGAACAGAAGGGGCCCGCAGATGAAGGTGGTCCAGAAACGCTCTCGGTCGCGCAATCGGCGAGTGTCCAATGTGCGCCAGCGGCGTCAGCAGCACTTGCTCGACGTGAAGGTACGTTCCCGAAGGGCGACGCAGCATCGCGCTCGAAGGGCCATGGCGATTTTCTTCAGAGTGATTTTGCTCGCCTCGCTGTTCGGTGCGTTTTATGCCGGGCTGCGCGAAGCCGCAAGACGCCTGTTCTT